>Ga0115002_10006284_pt1 | contig 13724 bp, 11 predicted proteins | sample ArcticOcean_MG_C_8_FD_89576 | JGI IMG/M metagenome (GOLD analysis project Ga0115002, IMG submission 89576) | Marine microbial communities from western Arctic Ocean - ArcticOcean_MG_CB11_86 | ecosystem: Environmental > Aquatic > Marine > Oceanic | place: Arctic Ocean: Canada Basin | collected...
GCATCTGTCGTCGCATCTTGCCCGCGCTCACGGCATTCTAAGTAACACTCGGCAGCGGGACTGCGAATTCCCGGCCCTCGTGGACTTTCACCGCGCGCGCAAGGACAACGGTCCCGCCATCAGCAGGCGCACAATGGAGTTCGACGGACAGGGTCGGTGTGTGCAGGGGTGTTGGGACACCAGACGCTTTGGTTGGTCCACCTTCCAACCTTGTGGGGTCATCTGAAGATCTGAACAAGGTAGAATCGGACCAGAATACACGCGGAAGTTCTATGAGCGTGTGCTCGCTCACAACTCTATCGAGTTCTCCTATTCACTATTTCGAGGGACAGCCACATGCGGCACAAGCGTTTGTCTTTACTCCTGCTAGGTCTCAGCCTCGTGCTCGGTGGTCGGGCGGCGTGGGCGCACCATTCGGAAGCGGCTGAGTTTGATACGAACCAGCCGGTGAAGGTGACCGGCACGCTCCAGGCGGTCGAGTGGCAGAACCCGCACGTCTGGTTCTTTGTCGACGTGACCGAGGCCGACGGCACCACGACTACATGGGGGTTCTCAACGTCACCTCCAGGATCACTGTTGCGCCGGGGCATCACGAAGGACGTTATGAAGATCGGTGCCGTGGTAAATGTGGAAGGCTCGCGCGCGCGCGACGGCTCGAACAATTCATCGGCCCGGCGCTTAACATTCGAAGACGGCACGGCTGTGCTGGCGCCGCGAGAGAATCAGGGGGGACAGTGATGCGCTTTGGGTGGACCGTCGCAGTTGCCATGGCAGCCGTGGTGGGCGCGAGCCCCTCACACGCACAGTCGCAGGATGAAGTGCCGCGCCTGGCGAACGGCCAGCCAGACTTCACCGGTATCTACTCGGCACCGGAGACCGTCAACGCGACCGGTCCGCGCGGCGGCAAGATTTTCAACGCTCCCAATATGGGCCCGGTGAAGCCGGGGGCGGAGAGCCTGCTCTACGTCCCGCGCACCGGTGATATGCGCATCGACGAGCCACGCGCAATGTGCCTGCCGGCAGGCTTCCCCTCGGGCATGCTCTATATCCTGCCGATCCAGTTCATCCAGCACTCAAACTACCTGGTAATCATCCCGGAGCTGCAACATGCGGCCCGCATCATCCCGACCGATGGGCGCCCGCACCGCGAAGGGATCGAGCCTACGTACTACGGCGATTCGGTGGGAACTTGGGAAGACGACACGCTGGTCATTGAGTCAGTCAATTTCAAGCGCTGGATTCTCGACGACTACCACTACACGGATCCAACGAAGAGCCGCTGGCATAGCGACGCGCTCAAGACTACCGAGCGGTTGCACCGCGTGGGTAACACGCTTCAGTACCAAATCACGATCGACGACCCGAAGATCTTCGAGCGACCCTGGTCACAGGACTACGAGCTGACGCTGCGCCCCGACTGGGAGCAGCTAGGCCTCATCGAGTACGCGTGCCAGGCGAACAATCGGTGCGCGGGCGGTGACTGCAGCAACGACAGTCCTCCGTAACGACGCGATCGCAACGCTCGGTCGGACGGTCACCGCGCACGGTTGGACGCTGACATTCGCGAGCCAGGGATGCGACATCGGCGGACGCCGAAGCGCGCCTGGCCGCGGGTGAGCGGCGAAGGGCGTTCGCGTGCCCGCGTGAACCGCTGCACTAGAATCGGGAGACCGTGACCCGAGTTCTGATTCTGTTTGCTCATCCAACGCTAGAACGTTCCAGGATCCACAGGCGGATCCTGGCGGGGCTCCCGGACCTGCCGGGCCTGACGCTTCACGATCTGTACGAGGCCTATCCAGACTACAACGTCGATGTGCGGCGCGAGCAGGCGTTGCTCGAGGCGCATGACGTGATCGTGTTCCAGCATCCGTTCTTCTGGTACAGCACACCGCCCTTGCTAAAGCAGTGGGTGGATCTGGTGCTCGAGCACGGGTTTGCGTATGGCAGTCAGGGGACCGCACTCAAGGGCAAGACCGCGCTATCGTTGATTTCGGCCGGCGCCGGCCGGGCGGCCTACACCGAGGACGGCTATGCCGGCTTCACCGTCCGCCAGCTGTTGGCCCCATTCGAGCAGACCGCGCGATTGTGCGGCATGCGGTACCTGCCGCCATATGCCGTGTTTGGCGCGCACGCCCTGGATGAGATCGGTATTGAGCACGAAGCACAAAGATACAGCCGGCTGCTCGCCCGCCTGCACGGTGGCGAACTGCCACTCGACGATGTCGGCGGCCGATTTTTGTTGCGTCCAGTCTTCAGGGTGATCGGCCAGGCGCGGTTGCGCGAGGTGTTCACAGCCGCGGCATTGCTGCTGGTCGTTGGCATTGCTGCTACTCATGTCACAGGTCGGGCTCAGCCCGGCGCTCGGGACCTTTCTGGCCGGCGTGGTGTTGGCCGACAGCGAGTATCGGCACGAACTCGAGAGCGACATCGAACCGTTCAAAGGCCTCTTGCTCGGACTGTTTTTCATTGCCGTGGGCGCGTCTATCGACTTCCGCCTGATTTCGGAGCAGCCGGGTGTCATCGGCGGCTTGTTGGTCGCGATTCTGACGACCAAGTGGCTGGTGTTGTTCGGGCTGACTCGCGTGTTTGGCGTGAGCACAGACCACGGCCTGCTCGTCGCGTTCGCGTTGCCGCAGGTCGGCGAGTTTGCCTTTGTGCTGCTGTCGTTCGCTGGGCAGGAAGGCGTGCTGGGCGTCAAGATCACCAGTCCGCTGGTTGCGGTCGTCGCGCTCTCGATGGCGGTCACACCCTTGCTGATGGTACTGAACGAGCGAATCGTGCAACCCAGAGTCGGCACCAAGGAGCGCGCGATGAGGGCGCCCGATGAGGTCGAGGAGGAGCGGCCTGTTCTCATCGCAGGATTCGGAGGCTTCGGCGCCACGGTGGGGCGTCTGCTCAAGGCCAACGGCGTGCCTACGACGGTGCTCGACCACGACTCCGATCGCGTCGAGCTGCTCCGGCGTCTCGGAATCAAGGTGTACTACGGCGACGCGACTCGGCACGACCTGCTTCACGCGGCCGGCGCCACAAACGCTCGGCTGATCGCGCTCGACTCTCCGGAGCGCACGCTCGCGCTGGCACACACGGTACGACGCCATTTCCCCGAGCTTACGATCTTCGCGCGTGCGTTCGACTGGGGCGATGCGCACACGCTGCTTGGCGCCGGCGTTGATCACGTCTACCGTGCCTCGCTCGACACCTCGCTTCGCATGGGCACCGATGCCCTGCGCGCACTCGGCTTTCGCGGCCATCAGGCCCATCGAGCCGCGCAGAAGTTTCTGCGTCACGACGAAGAGTCGCTCCGCCAGCTCGTCGAGCATCACGCCGAAACAAGCAGCTTCATGAGCGTCGCGCGGCAGCGCATCGAAGACCTAGAACAGCTGCTGTTGTCCGACGTCCATCGGGAAGACCTCACGCGCGACATGGGCTGGGACGCCGAGTCGTTGCGCGAAGAAATGAAACGCTACTCAGAGGCGACGTCCGAGGACTGATCGATCCCGTAGGGTCCCAGAACTCTCGCAGGTGTGGGATCGTTTGCGAAACCGTCGATCTGAACGTGGATGGGCTTCTCGACGTCGTCTGCACGGGCGTTGCGGGTTCGTTCAAGTGGTTACGAGAACCAATAACGCTGGCTACGAGCGGGCTTTGCGTCCGACGGATGCGATGGCTCGAGACTTCGATCTAGAATCGGTGCGGAGGCGTCACTCCTCCCCAAGACAATGATGAGCAAGGCCGAAGGCGTGGCAGCCATTTTCGGGCCGGGTACGAACATGTCCAGCGCGGCGAAGGAGGCATGAGCTCTCGTCGAACACCAGCAAGCCCAGCACTGACGTGCCGCGCTCTGAAGGACTGCATATGCGAGACATTATTGAAGAGCTCGAACGCCGCCGCCAGGCCGCCATACAGGGCGGAGGCCAGAAGCGCATCGATGCCCAACATGCCAAGGGGAAGCTGACGGCCCGCGAACGGTTGGAGGTATTACTGGACGAAGAGAGCTTCAACGAGTGGGACATGTACGTCGAGCACCGCTGCACGGATTTTGGCATGGCCGAGCAACGCGTACCTGGCGATGGGGTCGTCACGGGGCACGGCACCATCAACGGCCGCCCGGTGTTTGTCTTTAGCCAGGATTTCACTGTATTCGGCGGCTCGCTATCGGAAGCCCACGCGGAGAAGATCTGCAAAGTGATGGATATGGCCATGCGCGCCGGCGCCCCTGTGATCGGTCTCAACGATTCAGGGGGCGCGCGAATTCAAGAAGGTGTGGCGTCATTGGGTGGTTACGCTGAAGTGTTTAGCCGCAACGTCTTGGCCTCGGGCGTGATCCCCCAAATCTCACTCGTCATGGGACCCTGTGCTGGCGGCGCCGTGTACTCACCTGCCATCACCGACTTCACGTTCATGGTCCAAGACAGTTCCTACATGTTCGTGACCGGACCGGATGTGGTGAAGACCGTGACCCACGAAACTGTTACCGCGGAAGAATTGGGTGGCGCCTCCATCCATACGTCGAAATCCGGTGTCGCCGATTTGTCGTTTGAGAACGATGTCGAAACGCTGCTCGGCATGCGCCGGTTCTTTGACTTCCTCCCCGCAAACAACCGTGAGGAACCGCCCACATGGCCGACCAAGGACCCGGCCAATCGTACAGAACCGTCTTTGAATTCGCTGGTCCCCGAAGATCCGAGCAAGCCCTATGACATGAAAGAGGCGATTCTCAAGATCGCCGACGAAGGCGAATTCTTCGAAGTGAAATCTGAGTTCGCCCGCAACATCGTTGTGGGCTTCATCCGCATGGAGGGCCGCAGCGTTGGTGTCGTGGCCAACCAACCGATGGTCCTGGCTGGTTGCCTGGATATCGACTCATCAGTCAAGGGTGCTCGCTTCGTGCGCTTCTGCGACTCCTTCAATATCCCCATCCTCACATTAGTCGACGTTCCCGGTTTCATGCCCGGCACCGCGCAGGAATACGGCGGCATCATCCGACACGGGGCTAAATTGCTGTACGCCTACGCCGAAGCCACGGTGCCCAAGATTACGATCATCACGCGCAAGGCCTACGGCGGTGCCTATGACGTCATGGCCTCGAAACACTTGCGCGGCGACGTCAATCTGGCGTGGCCCTCTGCGGAAATTGCGGTGATGGGTGCCAAAGGCGCTGTCGAAATCATTTTCCGCACAGATATCGGCGACGCGGACAAAATCGCTCAACGCACCGATGAATACCAATCAAAGTTCGCCAATCCTTTCATCGCTGCCAGCCGCGGCTACGTAGACGACATCGTGTTGCCGCTGGATTCACGGGAGCGCATTTGCCAATCACTGAGGCTGTTGCGCCACAAGAAATTAGACAACCCCTGGCGCAAACACGGCAATATCCCCCTATAGCTCTCCCAAAGAACCCAGTCGACGGTGTTCAAGAAAATCCTCGTAGCCAATCGCGGCGAAATTGCGTGCCGTGTGATCAAGACGGCAAAACAGATGGGCATCGGCACCGTCGCCGTCTATTCCGACGCCGACCGTGGTGCCTTGCACGTAGCACTGGCGGACGAAGCCGTGCATATCGGCCCGGCACCTTCCGCCGAAAGTTATTTGATTGCGGATCGCATCATCGCGGCCTGCCAACAGACGGGCGCCCAAGCGGTGCATCCCGGCTACGGCTTTCTATCCGAGAATGCGGACTTCGCAGCGGCACTGGCCGCAGTCGACATCGTCTTCATTGGTCCCCTCCCCCACGCACTGACCAGCATGGGCGACAAGATCACCTCAAAGACGATCGCCGAGAAAGCTGGCGTCAGCGTCGTGCCGGGGTTCACTGGCACGCTCACAGATGCCGACCACGCGGTGACGGTTGCAACGAACATCGGCTACCCGGTCATGCTGAAGGCGAGCGCCGGTGGCGGTGGCAAGGGCATGCGTGTGGCCTGGAACGACAACGAGTGTCGCGACGGATTCGAACGGGCCGCCAGCGAAGCGCAGTCAAGCTTCGGCGATGCGCGGATATTCGCGGAAAAATTTATCGAAGAGCCGCGACACATCGAGATTCAGGTATTGGCAGACAGTCATGGCAACGTGATCTATCTGGGTGAGCGTGAATGCTCCATTCAGCGCCGCCACCAGAAAGTCATCGAAGAAGCGCCGTCACCGTTCCTCGATGAGGACACACGTCAAGCCATGGGGCAACAGGCGTGCTTGCTGGCCAAAGCCGTGCAGTACCGCTCTGCGGGTACGGTGGAGTTCATCGTCGACCGAGACCGCAAGTTTTATTTCCTCGAGATGAACACGCGGCTGCAGGTCGAGCACCCTGTGACGGAGTTGGTGACGGGCCTGGACCTAGTCGAACTCATGCTCCGGATAGCCGCCGGTGAGGTACTCCCCATTGCGCAGAAAGATGTGGCTCTTCACGGCTGGGCGCTGGAAGGCCGCGTGTACGCCGAGGATCCGTCCCGCAACTTCATGCCTTCCATCGGCCGCCTAATTCGTTACCGGGAACCTACGTCGCTGGACAACGTGCGCGTCGATACTGGCATTGTGGAAGGGAGCGAAGTCTCCATGTACTACGATCCCATGATCGCCAAGCTGTGCACGTGGGGCGACGATCGGCCCGCTGCCATCGCCACCATGGGCCAGGCTCTGGACGAGTACTACATCCGTGGCGTCTCACACAACATCACTTTTCTGAACGCCGTTATTACACATCCTCGCTTTGCGGAGGGCCGCCTCTCCACGAACTTTATTGCGGAAGAATTCCCAGACGGGTTTCATGCCAGCGACGTGCCTACCGAGGATCCGCTGCGTGCGGTAGCCGCAGCCGCGGTGGTCCACGCCATTCTCAACGAAAGGGCACAGCAGATCAGCGGCCGAATCGTCGACGAAACCGGGGTACCCATCGAATGGGTGGTGGTCGTTGATGGCGAACATCATCCGATCACCGTGACGCGCGAGGCCAGTGGCTGGGACGTGCGGACAAGCGGGGTCACCCAGTGTGTTGTGACGGCGTGGATTCCGGGCAACCCGCTATTCCATGGAGAGGTGAACGGCGTCGCCCTCACCTTTCAGGTCGACCGTGTCGACAGTGGCTATCGCGTCTCTCATCGCGGTACGGAGAACGATGTGCTGGTGCTACGGCCCGGCGCGGCCGACGTGCTGCACCGTATGGCTGAGAAGGAGCCGCCAGACGTGTCGAAGTTCTTGCTGGCCCCGATGCCAGGCCTATTGGTGAAACTCGCGGCCGAGGTGGGTGACGAAGTAAAAGCAGGTGAAGAGCTAGCCGTCGTCGAAGCAATGAAGATGGAGAACAGCCTGCGGGCGCCTCACGACGTGCACATCAAATCGGTGATGGCCGAGGCGGGCAGCAGCCTGGCTGTCGATCAGGCGATCATGGAATTCGAATAGGATTTGTGAATCACAACGTGTCGATGCCTTTCTTGATGGCCGCCAATCCCAACGACACAAGGAGTTGATCGGACGCATCAATCATGTCGCCCTTGTCCTGCCCGACCTGCCAGCGGCTGCACGCACGTACCGAGACACGCTCGGTCCACACGACACGCCGGTGCTGTTCCTCCACCCCAAAGATTGCTGCGGCACCCTAGTCGAGCTCGAAGAGGCCTAGAGCGCTGGTCACAACACCGGGGCGCCGGGACTTCAGCCCCCACGCGGCGCACGCTCGCGCGGGCTGAAACCTGGGCGGTACGGCCCAATGAAGAACGCTCTAAGCAGCCTGTAGGAAGTACGAGCGGGGGTCGGAAGTTACCCGAAGACCTATTACGCGACCCTGGCTGCTCCAGGACAGCGGCGGCCTGTCGTCTGCGGGGCGGGTCTTGACAGATCTGATCGGTGGCTCATAATCGCCGGAAGCTCCATGACAAGACGTGACCGAGGTTAGGGCCATGACGCGAAGGTCGAATCGATTCGCGCTGTGTTTCGTCGCTGCAACCGTCACGGGGCTCACAGCAACCATGGTCGTCCACGCCCAGCAGCCCGCCGTCCCGGCCGATGCCGATGGGTTCCTCGAACGCGCCCGCGCGTTGCACCGTGAGGTCCCGCTGATCGACGGGCACAACGACTATCCGTGGGCGCTCCGGCAGGACGGCGGCGGCGACTTACGCAAACTGGACATCTCGCAATCACAGCCGTCGATCATGACCGACGTTCCGCGTCTGAGGGCCGGGGGCGTGGGGGGCCAGTTCTGGTCGGTCTACGTGCCGGCCGACGATCCCACACCCGTGGTCACCACGCTGGAGCAGGTCGACAGCGTCCATCGCATGATTCGGGAGTACCCAAACACGTTCGCGCTGGCGCGTACGGCCGATGACATCGAGCGCGTCTTTCTGACCGGCCGAATCGCGTCGCTCATCGGCATGGAGGGGGGGCACTCGATCGACTCGTCACTCGGAGCGCTTCGCATGTTCCATCAGCTCGGCGTCCGCTACATGACCTTGACCCACGGCCGCAACACGCCGTGGGCCGATTCGGCGACCGATACCCCGGCCTCCGGTGGACTGTCCCCGTTCGGCGAACAGGTTGTCCAGGAAATGAACCGCCTCGGGATGCTGGTCGACCTGAGCCATACCTCGCCCGACACGATGGAGGACGCATTGCGAATCACGGCAGCGCCAGTAATCTTTTCGCACTCCTCAGCGCGAGGCGTGACCGACGTGCCTCGGAACGTTCCCGATGCGATCCTCAAGCGGCTGCCGGCCAATGGTGGGGTCGTGATGGTGACCTTCGTCCCGCGCTTCGTGTCGGGCGCGGTCGCTGCCCACGATTCTGCGCGGGACGCCGAGCGCGAACGCCTGCGCCAGCAGAATCCCGAGGATGCCGCCGAGGTGGAGGCCGGACTGACCCGGTGGCGAGAGGCGAACCCTCTCCCTCGCGCGACGCTCTCTCAGGTGGCCGACCATATCGATCACATCCGGACGATCGCCGGGATCGATCACATCGGGCTCGGGGGTGACTTCGACGGCATCACGACAGTCCCGGTCGGACTCGAGGACGTGTCGACGTACCCGGCCTTGACCGCGGAACTCTTGCGGCGTGGCTATCGCGACGAGGAGGTGCAGAAGATCCTCGGGCTGAATCTGCTGCGAGTCATGCGGAACGCGGAACGGGTGGCAAATGTCCGGTGACCGGGTGTACATGATTAAGGTGGTGACCTCCGGTCCGAGGACGGAGTCAGGCAAGACCACAGCGGCGAAAGCCGCGAAGAGTACGAAGAGCGGCGACTCGAATGTGGCCTTTCCCTTCGGCATGTCGGCGTGGGACATCGGCGCGGGGCGTGACAGATCTGATGAGTAGCCGATCTTCGCCGGAACGTACATGAGAAAACAGATCCCGGTCCTGCCTATAGGAAGTCTTCGCGAGAGTCGAAAGCTAACCGAAGACCTGTTACGCGATCCTAGCTGCTCCAGGACAGCGCCCATTGTGCGTGATGGCACAGTCATCTGGATCGAGCCCATGCGCCCTGCTTCCGATCTGATCGTTTCAATCGGCAACGACGCCTCCAGCTACCGAACGCGCCAGGCAGTGACGGAGAACAGCGAGATGCCCTTCGGCACAACCCTGCGTTCGAGTTGCGTCATGTCGCGTTCGAAAAGTCTTTCGATGTCGCGGATGTTCTGACAATGATCGTGGCCGCTGAACCCGGCAATGCGTCGGCCCAGGCGACAGAGCAATTCTCGGTCGGGCCAGACAGATCGAGCACGCCGGAGTCGACAATGGCCGTTTCGAGGACGCGCAACGGTCCTTCGACGTTCTTGTTGTGTTCGAGCGAATCCATCGCGATCACGGCCGTGTATTTCCGACGCTCAAGCTGATCCAGGCGCATCCGTTTGGCGTTGCAGCGCTTTTCACGACACCGTGGCGCGCAGGCTGAATCCTGCGCGCTACAGCCCGATGAAAAACGCTCTAGGCCGCCATGTAAGGAGGGCATTCGCCAGGACCTCGTTCTGCTCAACACACGAGTACTGACCATCCTGAACATCTATGAGCTGGCCAATTTCTCCAGTGGCTGACCCGAAAGTCTGCACGTCGCCTGCAGGTGCTCGCGTGTCTTCTGTTCACGCACGATGGTATTCGTGAGGCTGGCGTCCGCCTTGACACTACCGGGTGGCTAATTCCTCGCGGGCCCACACGAGATTATTCGCCGCCAGTTCGTAATCAGGACGCAGAGCCACCGCTCGTTCCAGTGCCCCGATCGCCTCTTCAAAAAATCCCAGTTGCGCGAGCTCCCAGCCAAGATTGTTCCAGGCGTCAGCCGCAGTTTCCCAGCCCTGTCCTGCGGGCTCCCCCGAGAGTTCCAGGGCGTGTCGGTACGTGACCGCAGCCTCCAGATGTCGGCTCTGCCCCGTCAGCTCAACCCCTTGCGAGAAAGCCGACGCGGCGTCCACAACTGCAGAGGTGAACGGAGTTGCGCCGCGTGCGTACGCGCCTGCTACAGGATCTGCCGGAGACACCACCACGGTATCGTCGATGAGGGCCTGCACGCCTGATCTGTCTCCCATGGCATAGTGCAGGTTGGTCAAGAGATCTCGTGGCAGCGTGAAGCCGGGGCTGAGCTGGAGCGACTGCTCAAGCAGAGGGATTGCTTCCGGTGCCCGGGCTCGCTGCGCGAACCACCGAGCCAGATAGAAATAGCTCGAACGGTCGGCAGACAGCTCCAGTGCTCGGCGAAAGTGCCGCTCTGCGGCTACCTGATCACCGAGTTGGTCGGTCACGATTCCAAGATTTATTTCAAGGGTTGAGTAGTTCGGCGTGAGCACGGCCGCACGGTCGAACAGTTCTTTGGTTCGGGCATACCGTCCCTGGGCCATCTGGGTCAGCCCGTAGTTCATCCACGCGCGCCCGTTGTTCGGACTTTTCTCAACGACGTCACTCCACAGGCTCTCATCCGACAGCCACACGCGGTTGCGAACGTGAGTAGCGTAGGCGTTCCCAGTCAGGATCGTGAACACGACGAGGCCCACGGCGACAGCGACCAGCCGCGGCGCGGCGGCGGCCCATCGCTCGATCACGATCCGGACGCCCCAGACAACCGCGAGTGTAAGCCCGAGATAGGGAAAGAAGATGGGATGCTCGCTGGAGACCTCGGACAGCGGAAATAGGCTGGATGTTGGCGCGAGCGCCACCGCGAACCAGATCAGGCCGAACGCCACTGGGCGGGTCACGTGTGAGGTTGAAGCGCGCCATGCAAGCCAGGAGAGCAGGCCGAGTCCGAGCAGGCCGGCGAACAGACGCGTGTCATACCAGTACCGCAGGAGCTCCCATTCGGCATCGGCGGTCAGACCGATCGGAACGAAGAACAACCGGAGATAGTCCAACCAGACAAACGGTTGGGTGATCAAATACCCAACGCGGCTGTGCTGACTGGAGACCACCGTGTCGGGATTCATACCCTCGACCAGGAGGAACAAGACGACGCCCGCCGCCAAGACCGGGACGCAGCGCGAGACGGTGGACCTCAGATGGGGCCATGCCGTGCGTCTGAAAAGATCGGGCCCCGACAGACGCTCTTCGAACAGCAACGCGTAGACCAGCAGCAGCGGCGCAAAGACCACCGCAGGCGTTTTCACGAGTGCGCCGATGGCCATGGGGAGCACGCACCAGTAGCGGCGTCTGGCCGGCGCCGGCAGAAAGTACACGCAGAACGCCAGCACGACGGCCAGCGTTGACAGCAGATCAGACCGCGCGCTGAGGTAGTTCACGGTCTCGGTATTCGCCGTGTGTATGCAGAACCAGGTCGAGGCAAACACAGCCAGATAGCGGTTCCACCACTTCGGGGATGCTTCGTTCATGACTCGAAGCAATACGAATGTCGCGGCGATCCCGAGCCCCATGAGCATCAGGAACTGCGTGACGTGAAACTGCGACCTGTCGAGTCAGCCGGCCAGCCAATAGTCGATCGCGTACGTAGCCGACAGCACTGGGCGATACGTGGCGTTCGTCGGCAGGCTACTGAACGTCGTGGCATCGACGAAATATCTCGGGATTTGAGAGAGGCCCCGGATGTAGAGGTTGTCGACAATGACGTGAGAGTCGTCGAAATGAAATGCGTTCTGGAAGTGATTGGAATAGGCTGTGAACAGCAGGGCTAGCGCTGCAAGACAAGCCGCCGCGAAGACGGTCGGTCTCCGCAGAGACCGCGATAGCGCCCCGTCGGACCCAGTCGATGCGTGTGTCATTCGGTGCTGCGGCTCCTCCTGATTGCGGATAACTGTTCCGCGACCAGACCGAGACTAAAGCACAGGATCCCGGTGGTAATCGCCAGAAGCGCTCCGACACTCACACCTTCGTTTCTGATGACGAGCATGGTTCCACCCCAGGCCACGCCAACGGTGACACAGACGACCGACACCGACAGAGACATTCGCATCGGATTGAAGAGCGTGATGACATGGAGGATCTCCATCACGGCGACCCCGCCGGATCGGCCGTCCGATGCCTTCGTTGCTGCGATCAAGGCCATCTTTTTCAGAAAGACAGCACGTGTCTGACTGCACTGCGAACGGTGGGACAGCGCGATTCCCGCGTCTCGTAGGGGCGGGCACGACCGGCCTGACGCCACTTGAAGGGCTCTCCGAAATGACGATCACGAGGTTAAGAGCCGACCGGGGGCGTGGGATTCGTTGACAGCGGGCCTAGAGGAACCAAGCGCGGCCGTAATTTCGCGCTGGCTCTCTCGCGGCTCTCTGACGGTCAAGCTCAGAATCGGCCCGACGTACGGTCGGTCGGTCTGTCGCCTGAGTACAGGATCTCGCTGAGCACATCTCCAGCGAGCACACGGTCCACTGTTCGCTAAATTGACAGTACCATTGGCTGAGGTCCCTTGGCGGAGCTCAAGACATTTCGCACTGAAGCAGCCTGTCCCGTTGGTTCGCAATGACCTCTCTTGCCGGCCGCTGAACAGCGACGAAGCGCTTGACGGTGCCACACGCCCAGGTGGGGGTCGTCAGGGCCACGGCGCGCCATGCGTCGCTTGAGCAGACCAACGGAGAATCGTTGACCCACGGTCGACGCATGAGGGAGTAGTCATTGGGCGCATTACAACGGACCGCCAGACCTTTCGTCATCTTCGTTGAGCGATATTACCCGGACCCGTTTGTCTTCGTGATCGCATTGACCGCGGTCACGCTCGTGGCCGCGGTGGTGCTCACTGGCTCGTCCGTGACGCTGGCGCTGACGAGCTGGGGAGACGGACTCCCCTTGCTGCTTGCGTTCATGGCTCAGATCGCCGTGACCCTCATCACCGCACACGCGCTTGCGCAGACAGATACTGTAGGTCGTTTGCTCACCTGGCTGGGCAGGCAGCCTCGGCACCACATTCATTGCTACCTCCTCGTGACCGTCGTCAGCGGCATCGCTAGCCTGCTGTCCTGGGGCATCGGCTTGATCGCCGGCGCGATTATCGCCCGCCAGGTCGCAGTGCAGGCCAGCGAGCGCGGCATTCGTGTCCACTACCCGCTACTGGTCGCCTGCGCGTATGCCGGATTCTCGGTCTGGCACATGGGGTACTCAGGTTCTGCGCCCCTGTTTGTCGCTACCCCCGGCAACGCCATGGAGGACGCCATCGGCCGGCTGATTCCGGTACAAGAGACCATGCTCGCCCGTTGGAATATCCTCGGCGCTGTCTTCAGCCTGGTTGTGATCGCGGCTGTCTGTGCGCTGATGCATCCGAACGAAGAAGAGGTGATCGAGGCGCCGGTGGACAAACTCAAGGCTGCGGC
>Ga0115002_10006288_pt1 | contig 13722 bp, 9 predicted proteins | sample ArcticOcean_MG_C_8_FD_89576 | JGI IMG/M metagenome (GOLD analysis project Ga0115002, IMG submission 89576) | Marine microbial communities from western Arctic Ocean - ArcticOcean_MG_CB11_86 | ecosystem: Environmental > Aquatic > Marine > Oceanic | place: Arctic Ocean: Canada Basin | collected...
GTGAGTGCTCCACCCAACCAACGTTCGCTCACGAAGGGCATGTTACAACGAGAAGCTTCTCGCTCAACTGCTCCACTCGCTTGACGCTTTGTGCCGACGAACAGAATCAAGCTTCCGCCTGCGGCAACTTGAGTCAGGTATTTTTTGGCACGCAATAGACCGCGAACGGTTTCGCGGATATCGATGATGTGAATGAGATTCTTGCGAGCGTAAATGTAGGGGGCCATCTTTGGATTCCAGCGACTCGCGCGGTGTCCAAAGTGTACGCCTGCTTCAATCATCTCTTGTACAACATTTCCAGACATTTCAATTCTCCTTGCTTACCAGGCATGCTAAGGTCCGTCGCGACGTAACAAACGTCGCCGATGCCAAAACACAGACACCGAGCGTTGCTCGGCACCTTCGCCTATCGGTAACTGGTTTAGATGTTTCACACTCAACCTAATTAGCTATAAGTTGGTGTGCGTAAACGCCTAAGTCTAGCAATCGTCGAAAAATAGGTCAATCGGGGCCAATCCACGCCTGGCCACCATTAGTGGTCCGAACGCCTGAGCGACGCCTCGATCAAAAACCAGCACCAGACATTGGGTGGTCCGATCCTGCAGCCTGAAACTTCAACGAGAAATATGTTGGCCTTATCGGCTAGATTTGCATTGGGCGTGAAGGAATCTGAGGCCTCAATGGAAATGGTTTAAGTTGTCTGCATGAAATGGTTTACATTGCACCAAAACAACGAGGCCGAATCGAAAGACCAGCCGAAAGTGAGGCGTTCCTGCCCAAGCGACCCAAAGTCGCTCCACGCTCACCGCTTCTGGTCGTTAAGTTTCCAGTCATAGGAAAGATAGCTAATTCCGCCCCGGCCCACTGCGGCGGCCGAGCGAGCTTGGGTATTTGTCAGATAAGGGGAGATATATTGTAGCTGAGCCTTAGAATTTGCGCCAAAGTCCTCGGCAAACCACTTCATGATCGAGGAGAGCTGAAACTGGCCTCTGCTGTAGGTCAGGTTGCCCGGTTCGGCGAAGAAGGCGACTGCGTTGTCGTTTAGTTGTTTGTCGAGAGTATCTGGCAGATAGGCTTCGTTGCTAAGTTTGGGGCAGCTCTTGGAAGCGCAGACGATCGCAAAGTGGATCCGAGGCTCGCCCAGCGGCCGCAAGATCTTATGCTCCATTTCGTCCAGCGACACGCCTTTGTCGCCGACCACCAGTAACAGGTCGTGCCAGATATTATATCCGTACAGTCGAGCAGTATGATCTCGAATACTCTTTGTTGGGTAGACCTGGAGAATCCCGCGTATCGTTACGGCATTGTATGCATTGATCCAATAGGCCAGCTGAGAGGCTCGCTGCGATTGCTTACTGCGGGTCGCTTGGGATAAACCAGTTAAGTACTGATCGAGTGCTTTGACGTGAGCGGCGTTGGCCTTCCACGCGGTGTAGTTCACATTACCGTTGGCGTCGACGTAGAGCTGAAGCAGTTCATTCCAAGTGGTGTGGTCGACTTGGTCCATCGACACTTGTTGGTTGGCAGGCCACTTTCCACCTAGATAACGTTTGTCACCCGCCTGTGATGAAGAAACCAGAGCGGCGAGTGAAAGAAACACAACGATCATTTTTAGCGAATGCGTGTTCATGAAAAACTCCTTCTTGGAAATGCGAACTCGTCCTTGGTTCGATTATCATGATCTTAATGCATTGCCTGTAAACGACTCAGTTAGGTCTATCACACTTGCAAAAGTAATCGCCTATCGAAGCGATGGGACTACAAACGCCACTCGATATATATCGCGTACATAATGAGTCAATTTGTCTAAGGCGGTTTGGTACTTCTTGCGACACGCCGGGCAAACGTCGAGATGCGCATCTACTACGGCGACCTCCTTTACCGACAACCTTTCATCGTGGTAGTCATCCATTCTGGAGATGCACACGCTGCAGGTAATGTCGCCGTGCAAGTCGCCTTGTGAGGATGGTAGAAAATTAGGAACGGCGTAAATAGCCAGAGCCACCAGTAGACAGGCTGCGATTGCAGCGGCCAATGGAATTAACGGAACCGATCGACGAGACAAAGACCCTTTTTGAGTTTCGGCTACGTCGTCGAGTATTCCTTGGGGACATGGTTCCCAGTTTTGATCGCTATTTTGTTGCGCGTCGTTTTTTTCGTTGTGCATGATTGAGCTCCGCTTAGGTCGGGCGACAAGATTGCCCTACGCAATTGTCTTAACCCTACTCTCTATTTTTGGCTAAATACCGATTCCAAATCTGTGAACCACCGTACAGGTAGGTCGAATTTGTTAGTTTTATTCGATCGTGGAAAATCGAAATCATTCCACGACACGAAATTGGACAGGGCCATTTCGTTGAAAGGATGGGCCGTTGTTGGGGCCAGAGTTGCTGTTTGTCGGGTTGCTGTTTGGATCTACTGGAATCGGATCGTCGCGCAAAACATTATTGGCTAGTTTTTTCGAGTTGAGCAAGACGATTCGTCGGCGGCCGACTTTGACTAAACCCTCCGACTGGAGTTCTCCCAAAACGACAGTGACAGTTTCCCGAGTACTGCCGATCACGTTGGCGAGTTCCTGATGCGAAAGTTTTACGCCGAGTTCAACTCCCTCGTTCGTTCGTCGACCATATTCCTCTGCTAGTTCCAATAACAAGTGAGTTAAGCGGTCGCGATTTGAAAGGAATAGTAGGTTCCGCAAGCGACGCTCGATTCGCTTGCCTATCATCTTGGTAATTCCCAGCGAGACGTGGGGGATTTCATGCATCAGGCGTTCCATCTCCTCGCCCGGTATCATGACGACCGCGCTGGCCTCGAGCGTCTCGGCGTACTCGTCGCGTTGGTCGTCGCCCAACAACGCGAGTTCGCCAAACAACTCACCTGGATTGATAAACGCCAGGATCGATTGCTTGCCATCGGGTGTCAAGTTGCAGATTTTCGCTCTGCCGTTGACCAGCAAGAACACGGAGTTAGCTTGGTCCATTGGAAGATAGATTGGTGAGTTGCGAGCGAACTTGCGCATTCGACATCGCGACTCAAGTAAACGCAGCCGCTCGTCGCTCAATTGAGCGAACAAGTTGCAGCCCTTCAAGTGCCAAAAGTTTTCGCTCATGTGACGTTCTCTTCTCTTATTTGTTCTAGACTCTGGCCGAGTGTTGTGCTGATATTATAGGCAGATCGCCTTCACCCGGTAACATCGATACACCAATCCGCTTGCCGAATTCCGCAGAATTCATGTCGAGCAACTTATTTAGTGTGAGGTAGCTCACAGATCGCGGTTGCTAGACCGAATTCGAAAGTCTAAGCGTATTGGTTTAGCTAATAGAGATACGTTGCGATCAAACAAAAAGTTCCCGGATTCTGATCTGTAATGACTGTGTCGAGCTCGCTCAAGGTAGCGCGTGTGTAGAGTCCGAGCACACACTCTATTGGTCCTTGTATAACGCGAGGACATGGGGAACAACTCGCAACGCGAGTCACCCTCCCTTTTTGGGAGGGTCGGAGTCTTAGCTCCGGGGAGGGTTTAGGAACTTCGTTAGACGTTCAACCGCACGTCTTTGCGAACTGGAAAGAATCATGAATACGATCGTCCACAGGGCGGCGTCCTGAATTGACATAGGGCCGGACCTTTGGCCCTTTAGGCTGGAGCCTGACCAAGCGCAGTCGCGTGATGTGGAGTATTTTCTCGGTCGACAATTTGCATGGCCTCGTCTAGCGAAGTTCGCCAACCCCACCCGGAGCTGAGACTCCGACCTCCCCGCAAGCGGGGAGGTGACTCGCTCCGCGACTCTTCTTGGAGATCTCCCGATATCGGCTTACACTTAACCTTTGACGACTAGGTTGACCATGCGTCCCGGAACGGCGATCTCTTTGACAACGGTCTTGCCGTCGATCAACTCGAGCACTCGATCGTTCGACTTGGCTATTTCGAGCAAGTCATCTTTATTGGCGTCGGCGGGGACATTGATCTTAGTGCGCACTTTGCCATTGATCTGCACGGGGATTTCCACCGTGCTCTCTTTGACAAAGTCTTCGTTGAATTCGGGCCAAGGCTGGTAGGCCAACGTTTCGTCGTGTCCCAATAGCTGCCACATCTCTTCGCCCAAGTGCGGGGCAAAAGGCGAGAGCAACAACACAAACGATTCCATTGTCGACTTGGGACGCTCGGACTGTTTCGTAAAGTGATTCACGAACTCCATCATCCGCGAAATCGCGGTGTTGAAATCCATGCCTTCGACGTCGTCGGAAACAGACTTAATCGTCTTGTGGAGAACTCGAAGTGCTTCTTCACTTGGCTCGACGTCCTTCACTGCTGGGTTCAACGTCAACTCTTCTGCGTTTTCGTCGACCAACAATCGCCAGACTCGTTTCAAGAATCCGTTAACGCCTTTGACCCCGGCCATGCTCCAAGGCTTGGTCGCTTCCAGCGGCCCCATAAACATCTCGTAGAGACGCAAGGAATCCGCACCGTACTCGTCGACGACGACATCTGGGTTGACGACGTTTCCGCGACTCTTCGACATTTTGAACGCACGGCTGTCGACTCGAATCGACGGGTCGGTTTTCAAAACGAAATCGTTGCCGACTTTATCCAAGTCTTCGATATCGACTTTTTTACTCTCGAGGATATTCGCAGATTGCTTACATTGCGGGCCTTCTGGCGTGTCTTCGACATTAACACTACTGACATAACAATCGCCGTCGGCGTAGGCCGTGTATTCGGTATCGCCGAGGATCATTCCTTGGTTGACGAGTTTTTGGAACGGCTCTGGATGAGAGACGTGTCCGCGGTCAAACAAAACCTTGTGCCAGAATCGCGCGTAGAGCAAGTGTAAGACCGCGTGTTCCGCTCCACCGACGTAGAGATCGATCGGCATCCACGCTTTTTCTTTTTCCGCGTCGACAAAGACTTCGTCATTCGTTGGATCAATGAACCGCAAGTAGTACCAACACGATCCCGCCCATTGCGGCATGGTATTAGTTTCGCGACGGTAACGCTTGCCGTCTATTTCTACGTACAACCACTCGTCGCCAGCTTTCGCCAACGGAGGCTCGGGTCGTCCGTGCGGCTTGTAGTCTTCGAGGTGTGGCAAATCGACGGGGAGGTCGGCGGGGTCGACGGTTCGTTTGATTCCCGTCAAGTTTCCCTCGCCGTCGACCTCGTGCAATACAGGGAACGGTTCGCCCCAAAATCGTTGGCGGCTGAACAACCAGTCTCGCAATTTGTAGTTAACAGCTTCACGGCCCTCGCCGCTTTCCGTCAAGGACGCTGCAATCTTCGCTTTGAATTCCGTTGTGGAAAGTCCGTCGTAGTCCGCGGAATTAATTGCCTTGCCTTGGCCACCGAAACAGGCAGTTCCCGCCATCACCTCGTCGCGATTGTCCGCATCGCCAGGGTCGACGACCGGGATTACGGGGATGTTGTACTGGCGAGCAAACTGGAAGTCGCGAACGTCGTGCGCTGGAACTGCCATGATGGCGCCGGTTCCATAACTGATCAAAACGTAGTCCGCGATCCAAATCGGCACGGGTTCGCCGTTGACTGGATTCAAGGCGAAGGAACCAGTGAAGACGCCCGTTTTTTCTTTCTTATCTTCTTGCCGCTCGCGATCGCTTTTGTTCGCGGCTTTTTCGCAGTACTCTTTCACCGCCGCGGATTGATCGGCTGTAGTCAAACGATCGACAAACGGATGCTCGGGCGCGATGACCATATAGGTCGCACCGTAGAGTGTATCGGGTCGAGTTGTATAGATGCGGAGGACGTCTTGGGTGGGCTTGCGCGGATAGCCACTGGCGGCGCGGCCTGCCTTCCAAGCGTCGAGTCCCGAGGCGTCACCGATAAAGAAGTCGACTTCGGCACCCGTACTGCGGCCAATCCAATCTGTTTGAAGTTTCTTAATGCCGTCCGACCAATCGACAGACTTCAAATCGTCTTCCAAGCGATCGCCGTAAGCCGTGATACGCAACATCCATTGACGCAAAGGCATCCGCTGAACGGGATGACCACCCCGCTCGCTACGACCATCTTGGACTTCTTCGTTGGCCAACACGGTGCCGAGTTTTGGGCACCAATTCACCAACGCATCGGACTGAAATGCCAAGCGATGGTCGTCTTTGTATTCCTCGACTGCTTTTTCGCCTGCGGCTGCCACGTCTGCCGGGATGGGCAAATCAGCGATCGCTCGGCCTTTGCCCTGTTCGGTGTCATACCACGTATCGTAGAGCACCGTGAAGATCCACTGCGTCCAGCGAAAATAGGCAACGTCCGTCGTCGCCAATACGCGGTCCCAGTCGTAGCTGAAACCGAGCATCTTCAATTGGCGAGTGAAAGTCGCAATGTTCTTTTCCGTCGATTCGCGGGGGGGCGTATTGGTAAGAATCGCGTACTCTTCGGCGGGAAGGCCAAAGGCGTCGAAACCCATGGGGTGAAGAACTGATTTGCCGACCATCCTGGCATGACGGCAAACGATGTCCGTCGCCGTGTATCCTTCCGGATGTCCGACGTGAAGTCCATTGCCACTGGGGTAGGGGAACATGTCCAACACATAGAGCTTCTCGGCGGCTGGCAGCTGCGGAGCGCGAAATGTCTTATTCTCTTCCCAAAACTTTTGCCATTTCGGCTCGATCACCCCAGGGTTGTACATTTGTGAAGGCATGGATTTCTCTGACTGAACTTCTTCTAAAGGAATTGAGTTCTAAGGTCTCATTGGTGAATTGGCGACAAAAGTTGTCGACGCCACCGCGACGGCTATCCACTTCAAGACACCCGCCGGCACCATCTGGTTCGCCGTAGCCTATCATCGGCACGCTAATGGCCCAATTGCATAGACTTGCGAAGTATAGGACCTGTGACGATTTGAAGAAATGGGGAAGCAGATTGATGAACTGGCACGAGGACTGCCGAAAACGGTGACTTGGCTTTCGAAAACGGTGACTTGGCTTTGTTTTTACCGCATTACCGTGTTCATAAGTGAATACGCATGTTAGACTTCGAGGTTTGAAATTACCGCGAAGCGTCGCTCGCGACATCGAGCAGAGCGGAAGAGTGCAGATTTAAAGCTGCCGATTTGATACTGCATCGTCAAAAACGCAGAAATACAAAACGCAGAAAATACGTTTAGGGCCTGGGGAAGTTTGGAATGCTACGCCGCAAAGTAAGATTGAATGAAACTGCACGCGAAAAAATGCGGGCCGCAAGTCTATTCAATGCACAACTCATCGATCACCTCCGCGATTTCGTCAAAGCCGGCGTAGCAACGTTGAGTATCGACGATGTTGTCGTCCAATACACTCGCGATCATGGACACCGCGCCGCACCACTCAACTATCACGGGTTTCCCAAGAGCTGTTGCACCAGCGTCAACGAAGTTATTTGTCACGGCATCCCCGGCGACTATGTTCTCAAGGACGGCGATATCGTCAACGTCGATGTCACTTCGATTGTCGACGGTTGGTACGGTGACCAGTCCGAAACGTTTCTGATCGGTGAAGTTTCCGATGAAGCGAAGCAGGTCATCCAGTGTTCCTTCGACGGTTTGTACAAAGCGATCGAGGCGTTAACGCCCGGATGCACGATTTCTGTCATTGGCCAAGCGATCGAAGAGGAAGCCGGAAAATATGGCTTCGGCGTCGTTCGCGAATACGTCGGTCACGGTCTGGGACAGAAGTTTCACCAAGACCCGTCGATTCCTCACTACGTTACTCCAGAGTCTCAACGCGAACGACTCGAACCCGGCATGTGCTTCACCGTCGAACCCATGATTAACTCTGGAACCGAAAAGACCGTACTCGACAAACGAGATGGTTGGACTGTTCGCACAAAAGACAGCAAACTCTCAGCTCAGTTCGAACATACGATCTTAATGACGGAAGACGGTCCTGAGATTTTGACTCTGACTGAAAATGGGCCGCAGAACGGCCATCGCTTTATCTAGCAGCTGTTAGCAGTTAGCAAAGCAGCGCTCTATAAAAACAGCTCGCAACGCGAGTCACCCTCCCTTTTTGAGAGGGTCGGAGTCTCAGCTCCGGGGAGGGTTTCTGAACTATGTTTGACGAAGCCATGGCAAGGTGATTCCCCATTCCCTTTCTGAGAGTCGGAGTTCCGGGCTACGCGGATTGGGCGCCGAGGGTTTTTGATCTCCTTTGGACGAGGCTGTGCAGATTGCCCAACCGCAAGAGCGGATTGTGCGCGCCCTCATTTTTTGCTCCAGCCTAAAGGGCCGAAGGCCCGGCCCTGTGTCAGCTCAGGGCACCGCCACGAGGACGATCTATTCTTTACGCCGAAGGCGTTGCAGATAGGTATCGAGTGCAAATCGCCCAACACGAGACTTTCAGCTACTTTCCAGTTCGCAAAGACGCGCAGGCGAACGTCAAACGAAGTTTCTAAACCCTCCCCGGAGCTGAGACTCCGACCCTCCCGGAGGGAGGGTGACTCGCGTTGCGAGTTCTTTTTATGGAGCGATTTTTTGCTAACCGCTTCTTTGCTAACCGCTCTCTTGCTTCCTCACTCTTGGTAATCGATTGCGGCGAAGACTTCTTCGTGCGATTCGTCGTAGGAAATCTGCATTCCCTCCAACATCTTTCGCGCGTGATACGACCCAATTGCCGAAATGTAGAATTCGACATCCCAACTCACAACCCCGTAACGTTGGCAGAAGTAAGCGATCAATTCGTCGTCCGATTCGAGCTTATTGGTGTGAAGATCTTTGATCACGATGGAGAGCCAGGGGATTCGATCGAGGTAGGTTCGAGCGAGCGGGCCGAGTCGTGGGGTGGACGGAATGGGTGGTAGGTTTCTTTCGGTGCGAAGTTTGGTTACCGCTGCTAGTAGTTGTTGTGTCTCTTCGTCTTCTGGATGGATTTTGCAAAGCTCGGTGCAGGCCTGTTGTAGCCAATAGGTCGCGGCCTTGGCCTCGTAACCCGGAAGTTTGGGGTCGTCGATCGATTCGACGTACATTGCCAAATCTAATCGAACTCCGTTGAGGCACTGGATAGCGAGGTCGGCTTGGCCGATCGGAATGGCTGCTTGCGCTAAACTTACCATGCCGTCTCCCACCAATTGTGGCCACTTGTCGGCAGCGGAATTAGTGACCTTAGCGCGTACGAACATCATTTGAGCAAATCGATTTTCGTCGCCGACGGTCTGGTAATGTTCCGCCTGCAAATGAGCCCACTCGCGCAGCGCCATCGCATGTATCTCGAGTTCGCTATCGAGTTCGTCGCCAGTGTCCTTGGCAGCATGGACCGCGTCTTCAATGCTTTGAGCACAAGCGTTGAGCATTTCAAATGCCAGATTCGTGATCGCTTCGATAAAGGCGGAGTCTTCGCCACGCTCGTGCAACGCAGCCACCGTTAGCTGAATCTCTCCGATAACAACAATCTGGTCGTATAACTCGAGCTCTGCGAGAAGCGTCTCCAACGCAGTCGTGTCGCTACTTCGAATCGACTCGATGAGCTTACCGCCGACTTGAACTAGAAGGTCGCGGCGACGGGATTTGGCATCCCGTGGAGCAGGGAAGTCCTCCAGCAATTCGCCACTCGCGAGATGCTTGAACAACGCTTCGTTATCGCTAATAGTAAACAGTTCGTGTAGGAGCGAGTTCATCTTGTACCCATTGCGGTCCGACGGGGAAAATCATTTCGCTTATTCTGCAATCGTCCGGTTGCTGGCCGATCACACCGTTGGTGAATGATATGCCTGGTCGTGTTTCACTCACTCACTCACCACGCACATGCCGGTCGAGATTGATGACTCGATGAGCTGTAATGTGCAGAGTGTTTGCATCCTTCAGGAAGCTTCGCTGACCGTAGATACCGACCCGCGTTTTGAGGTAGCGGTGTAAATTATAACCGGGCGCTGGAGTAACGAAGCTCAGGACTTTGGCATTTTTGTCCGTCAACGCATATCGCGGGGCGTCGCCAGCTCGGGAATAAACGGGCATCAGCCAGCCCTTGCCGTCGTAAGTGGTCTCATCAACGATCGGCCTGGCTGTGGTGGTTGAGTCGGCAATACTCGCGAGGACCGAAACGGTCTTGATATCGCCTTCAACTCGGTTTGCGATTCCAGTGCCAATGGCTGTCCCCGTTTCAAATGCAACTTGGCGAACTGCTGACGGTTGCGGGTCGAAGGGAGCGACCGACAGGTTCTTTGCCGACTTCCGATTCAATGTCAGCCAGACTTCCGTTGTCGAAGGTTCTCGTTTTGGTGCGACAGAGGCAGTCGTGTTTTTTTGTTTCGAGGCAACTTCGCTGCGGCGAATCGCATGTGCGGCAAACTCCTCGAGTTTTTCGAGCAGCAACCGAGCTCGCCCACGCTGAAGTGGCGTTTCCCCCGTTTGAATTAGCTTGGCCAACTGTAACCGCATGTCGTTGAATCGCCATTGAGAAGCTTCCTTCGTGACCATTAACGATAGACTGACGTCGACCTGTCGCAATTGTTGCTCAAAATCGCCCGTCAGCGGCTGAACCTGTATCTGAACCTGACTTTGAGTCGGATTGTCGCCTACTTTTTCCGCTTGTTGAGTTACTTGGATGGGCAGTTTCTGCGGTTCTTGGAATTGCGAGTTGCCAATCGTAACGGCCTCTCGAACAGTCCGCTCGCCGTTCTGACTCGCTGTATTCTGACTCGCTGTATTCTGAAAGGCGCTATTTTCGAGACGCGTGCGAGTTTCCTGGCCGACTTCGTAAAAGCCCGTTTGGGTTGTCGGTCGTGTTGAAACGCGTTCGGATTGATTCACTTGACGCTCTCGCGGACGCTGAAATTCCAGCTCTTTGGACGTGCGGGCGATTGACGACGCGGTCTGTTCTACTAGACGTAGTTGGCCAGGATGTATCCAACGGAATTCACCTGCTGGCGGCGCGATCTTATACCAAGTTTCCAATACGCCGCTGTTGGATGGCAAAGTCCGCTTGCCCAAAAGTTCCACGCGTTCGCCAGCTTTCAACGTCACCTGGTGGTGAAAGCCATTCGTGTTCGCTCGATTGGATCCAATCCAAGACTTTGTTCCATCTTGAAGGACGGCAGCGATTGTCGCGTCCGTCGTCTGACGAAGTGAACTGCTCTTAATCCAACTGAAACTCGATTCGAGTGGACGGATGGCTAACCAACCGCTGTCGTCCCGGCGATAAACCTCAACTCGGGTGCCACTCGACAACTTATTCGTTTCGTAGAAACGGCCGCCCGGTCCGCTATGAATCGGCGTGTCATCCCGAACCACCTCCGCGGCAAAAGGAATCGTTTCCGCCGAATCGGTTGCAGCCGACTCCGCGACGAATAAGGAACTAGAGGCAATTGCGACTGCAACTGCTTGTGCAAAGTATTTCATCATTTAGGGTAGCCCCGCTCGGCTTGGTGAAGATAAGAAGTGCGGAAAAAAGTGTGCCGGCTTCTATCTCAATATCTTGCCTAGGGCAAGGTCAGTTTGTTGGAGACGAGAATTTGTCGCTTGTTGGCGACGATGAAATGCTACTCCCGCGATTGCAGCTGGAATTGTGCTAGCAGAGCCGCGTTTGATTCTCGTTGGAGCCGTTTGTGGAGAGCGTCGTTCAGCTGCTTGTTACTGCTTGTGGAAATGATGCCGTAGACGGCGCGACGGACCTCGATGTCGTGGTCCTCCATCAAGATGTGCAGCCAAGGTGCCGCGTCGATTGCAAGTCGCGGCAGGCGATTGGCTATGTCTCTTCGCACAGCGGTTTCCGGATGAAAACATCGGCGAGCAATCTCGATGGCTTGCGAATCGAAGCCTAACCCGGTCAGTTGTTGTTTGGCTTGTTCCACTGATCGCGGATCGGAATCGTTCAATTGATAAAACCAACGAGTGTAAACCGTGGCGGGCACATCGGTATGATTTGCTACTTGCCGCGCAGGGTACTGGTTCGCAGGATTTCCTGTCGAATTGCGATAGGCTTGTTCGTCCGAACGATGTGCCGAATTGCCCGTGGGCTGAATTGGGGCGGCGTCGCGGTTGGGAAGCAGATTGGGTTGCCCGATTGGCGAGGGAGGAGAAAATTCGGTAGATGGCGATGGGAAGGGGGACGGAGCTGATTGCGGATAACCTGAATCTGGAGCGTTTGTATTGGGAGCGAGCGTTTGTGGAGGTTCGTATATCGGTGCGAGATTGGGAGTTTCCGCAATTCCTATGGGAAGACTTCCACCTGGCAGTGGAGTCGGAATGAGGTTTTCCGTTCCCCATTCTTTTTGCAACGGTGGCAATGAGACAGGAGCAATGTTCATCGGGCGAGCCGCCACGGCAAGACGGGGAACTTGCCGAAGGATATCTTCGCATTGCACAATCATATCGAGTTCGTCGACGGACGTATTGTCGGTCGGCCAAATCAAAGCTCGCAATGCGATATTGGCTGCAAACTGTTTGCTGTCGGCAGGCAATTTGTCGAAGTCTCGATGCAAAAGCGTCACTAGATCAGCGATCTTTTTCGCGCCCAAACCACCCAAGTCTAATTTCCACTTCTTGGTACGCTGGTTCAGACCACGAATAACTTCTTCGCGAACCGGATCGCGCTGGTCCTGAAGCAAACTCACCAGCGTTGCCAAGAATACGTCGCTCTTTCGTCCCGCTTGGACGACCAATTCCAAAGCCTCCTCGTCCGACGCGGCCGCAATGCGTGTTTTCCAATGATTGGCTTGCCAATCACGTGACCCCAACCCCGGGATAAACGCAACTGTCGCCGTTAGAACAGTCGTGGCGACGGCGATAATCAAAATTGAACGGATGGAAAACATTCGATTCTCGGCCTTGAGAAAATAAGCGCGCGTATTGTGACCGCGACTCAACGTAAAGGGCAAGACCATTTGAAACCCGTACTTTTTGTAGCCCTATGTTTCAGCACAGCTAGCATCAAGAATCTCCGACAACAGTGACACTCGTCACGCTGCAACGAGTGGCTTGCTAGCAATGAATCCGTCAACGATTTTCATTGGCAGGGGATTTTGAGTGGGATTGGTGCTCTCGTTTGGCCGAATAATCAGTAGCACCCGCACAGTTTGCCGATTGATAGCTTTATTGAGCCGAGGGGGGCCAATGCCAAGCGACATGCAAACCAGCCCAGATTGCGAGCAGTTTAATGCGCCGCGACGCCAAAGACGTCAATATTCATGGGCTCTATGTTTACCGATGGCTCTTCTTTTCTCCGTCGTGTTGCTCCCCGTGAGCAGCTGGGCGCAGCAAAAGGAAGCTTCCACTAGCCGCCAAGCTCGCGAAGAAGCGATCCGCTCAATTCCTTTTAAGGAACTGACCAAAGAGACGCAACAGAAGTTGTGGAAGGTGGTATCCAATCCAAGCATGTATCGCCGGATGCCTACCGAGGTCATCGATTGCGATTCTCAGATGCATTTGTTTCTGGTTCGTTATCCAGAGGTGATTGTTAACATCTGGGACATGATGAAGATATCGTCGGTCGATCTAGTACGGACTGGTAAGTACACGTTTGAAGCCGACGATGGAGCTGGCACGACTGCCGACATCGAATTGGTTTATGGAACGGAAGACACGCATATCTACTATGCCAAAGGATCCTATGAAGGATCGCTATTCCGCAGTACGCTGGACGGCGACTGTGTCGTCGTTCTGAAGTCGCTTAAGGGGCGTCAGAAGAATGGCCGACCTGCAATTTCCAACCAGCTGGACGTCTTTGTCCGGATTGATAATACGGCACTCGACTTAGTATCAAAAACGTTGAGTCCATTAGTTGGCAAGACGGCGGACTACA
>Ga0115002_10006289_pt1 | contig 13722 bp, 16 predicted proteins | sample ArcticOcean_MG_C_8_FD_89576 | JGI IMG/M metagenome (GOLD analysis project Ga0115002, IMG submission 89576) | Marine microbial communities from western Arctic Ocean - ArcticOcean_MG_CB11_86 | ecosystem: Environmental > Aquatic > Marine > Oceanic | place: Arctic Ocean: Canada Basin | collected...
GGACGGGCGCGTGGCCTACGAGGATCTCGCCGTCGTATACGCCGCGGCGGAAAGCTCGCGCGCTGCTAAGACAGTGAATGTAAAGGATTTTCTCTAGCGGAAGGTTTGAAGCAGATTCGGTCCCCGGCGAAGGGTTTTCTCTAGCAGTGGTTTAGACGCCGCCGTGCGCCTTTGACCAGACTTCCGGCTCGTCGAGGAAATTTTTGATCTCGGTCGATTGCGCTGCGGTGAAATACCCTTTGGCGGTGCCCACCTCGAGATTAGAGCGCCAGTCGGCCAGCCCGTGCAGGGTGATACCGGCGTCGTCGATTATTTTTTCCGCGGTGGGAAACACCCCGTAGAAAAAAACGACGATGCAGTGCTCCACAATCGCCCCGGCCTCCCGGATGGCGTTGCAGAAATTCACCTTGCTTTTTCCGTCCGTGGCCAGATCTTCCACCAGAAGTACTCGCTGCCCCTCTTCGAGATCTCCCTCAATCTGGCTCTTGCGCCCGAATCCCTTTTCTTCCTTGCGAACGTAAATCATCGGTTCGTAATAATAATCCGAGAGCCAGGCGGCGAACGGAATGCCCGCCGTTTCCCCGCCCGCGATAGTATCGAAAGCGTCCCGTCCGATGTTCGTATCAATTTCCTCGGCGGCGATTTGCATGATTTCGCGGCGCTGACGCGGGGAGGAAATTATTTTCCGGCAATCCACATAAACCGGGCTGGCCCAACCCGAGGTGAAAATAAAAGGGTGCTCCAGGTTGCAGTGAATCGCCTCGATCTCGAAAAGAAGCTCCGACACCCGGTTTTTGCGCTCGATAAGATGAATGCTCATGACTTGTATTCCCCATGACGGAATGAATTCGACTCTATCCACGTCGGCCCCGGCATATAAGATATGACCGGCAGATCAGACAGTATTCAGGATTATGGAGTTAGGCCGGGATGTCGAAAAACCGGCCCGGTCACTGATTTGTACCACTCCCAGGCCGATTTATAAAGTGTTTTTTGGCGAAGTCTTTTCGGTGGCAGAGGGGAATATTCCGTGCCCTTCGATTGAGTCTCACTCCGATGAGGTTCGCCCTGATGCGTTCCGCTTCAAAGAGGTTTGCCCGGGCGAGGTTTGCCCCGCTGAGGTCAGGTTTAATTCTTGAATTCTCATTCCGCCATTCATTAAAGACAGGGACGCCCTTTTTCGAAATGTCGAGGTGGTCTTTATTTGCCATGAGTGTCTCCCTGGAGCGTGGTTAACCGGTGGGGGATTCTAGCGCATCCGGGCGTAACTGTTCATCTGTTCTTTTATAGGGAGAACGGAAGATTAAATGAATTGCTTGGTGGGTCTGAGGGAATGTGAGGCTGGCGCTCTGGAAAGGATTGGTCCGAAGTCGCTACTTGCCTTTGCGGCCGTTTAGGATTTCGTTTTTGCGATGCTGCCGGTAGATGCTCCGGATCAGGGTGTAGTGATCAAACGAATCTTTTTCCAGTTGTTCGAGTGTCTTGATGTTGCGGGCGCGAAAGTCCACTGCTTCGGTTCCGCGCATTCCGTAAAACCATATCTCCGCATCGTTGTGGGCGGCGATATAGGTCAGTGGGTTGATGAAGGAGTCAACTGCCTTACCTGCGGCATCGCGGAAGTTCGATGGCCCGAAAATGGGGAGCACCAGATAGGGCCCCTCTCCAACCCCGGCGACGGCAAGCGTCTGGCCGAAGTCCTCGCTGTGATATTTGAAGCCCATGTCGTAGGCGGTGTCGAACAGGCCGCCGACCCCGAGGGTGGAGTTAATTAAAAAACGCATGGTGGTGTCGCCGGCCCGCTCTCCCTCGCCCTGGAGTAGATCATTCGCCAGGATGACGGGGGAAGAAAGATTGCGGATAAAATTCCGGATCGAATCGCGCGCCTCGAAAGGCAATATCGCCTGGTATAACTCCGCCAGGGGGCGGCCGATAAGTTTGTCCAGAAAGAGATTGACTTCAAACATCGTCCGGTTGAACGGCTCGATGGGATCAATTGTCTCTTCTTTGGATTGGTCTTCTTTTTCCTGGGCCGAAACTGGAGATGTGGAAACAACGGCCAGCGCCGCAACCAGGACAAGGGGAATCATCAGACGTGCCGCGAGAGAAAAGAGCCCGCGCAAGTCCAGTCGTTTATTTCTCAATCGATGACTCCAGAAGGCTGAAATTTCCCGCCATGGAAATACGCACTTGTCAGTGGAGCGGCCAAAAACGTTAGAACACTAACATGAAGGAGCACCTCAGGCTATATAATAAAAATGGTGGACCTTTGTCGAATTTTCATTGCTCTCCGTTTCTCAATATACGGGAGATCAGTATTTTTTTACGCATTGTCATGCCCATTCAATAGTAACGTGAAATTTTATCTATTTAAAACAATGCAATGAATAGAATGTGACCTTTTGGAAAAGGGCTCAACATCTATATCAGGATTATCTGATATGAAAATAATTTATTTGATATAAGTCAATATGTCTATTGTAACTGATATCGCATCTATTTCGAACACTGGCACGGCGCCAGTCGCAGCGCCCAGCTCGCCACCGAAGGAAAGTGGCTCGACGGTGCTTGAAGCCGCACCCGTGCCTCGCCTGAGTCGGAACCAGAGCCTGCACTTTCGGCGTCTCCCGAGGCTTTAACGGGCAATGTCGTGGACGTACTGGCTTAAAAGGCGGGTTGTTTTTTCTTCTCTTTCTAGGAATTGTAAGGTGACAGGGTCTTGGCTGATATTCTGGTAGCTGTTCACGATGAGGCGTTGCGCCACTTGCTGGGCTCCGAGCTCCGGCGCTTTGTTCAAGATGTGATCATGTCTGTGAACGGAAAGCATATTCTCAATTTGATTTGAAGAAATATTTTGATCTCGAAAACATCGATTGGTATTATCATGGAATATATCGAAACGGGGGCCAGCGATTTTGTCCTCAAACCCTTTAGCCTTCTCGAGGTGGTGAGGCGATATTAAAGCCGAAACCGGCGCCGCGCGTGACGCTGCCGAAGGTGTATTAGGCGTCCTAGCCGGATTTTTTGTTGAGTAGCCTTTCCGCCGAGGCCGCAAGGCGCTCCCTCAAGCGCGATAGCACCTCGCCCGACCGAATGAGCTTTCCATTTTCTTTCATTTTTTTCCCCGCCACAAAAACCGTATCCACATTTTCGCGTCCGGCATGGAATACAACGGCCTGAACGGGGTCGTTCACGGGCATCATGTTGAGGCTATCTGTGCGCAACAAAACAATGTCGGCCTGCTTGCCGGGGGTGATCGAGCCGATGCGGGCCTCTAGCCCAAGGGCGCGGGCGTTGTTGATGGTAGCCCAGGCGAGCGCCTCGCGAGCGAGTAGGATGGTTTTTTCTCCCTCTGTGCCGTCAACGTCAAAACGCACGTTGTCGAAAATGCGCTGGCTCTGAAGCGAGAAGCGCATGACGTGGAACATGTCGCCGGCGGTGTAGATTTCGATGTCGGCGCCGATAGAGGGTTTTCCGCCGAGGGCAAGCACCCGGCCGCATAGGGATTCGGCGGGGTGCTTTTGCATCTCGACCGGGGGGGTTGCCGTGACGGAGACGCCCGAATCGATGATGAGGGCCAGCTCGTCGTCCGTCAGGTAGTTGCCGTGGACGATGTTGTGGTCGGGCCCGAGCAGGCCTTCTTTTTTCAGGTGAGCGTAGCCGTCGGGGACGAGGCGGGCGGCGTCGCCCCAGATGTGGGCGCTGGAGAGAAGGCCCCATTCGCGCGCGAGGCGAAAGTCGTGGAGGGTGATTTCGAGGGTTGAATAGTCGGAGCCGAGGATCGCCATGGCGAGGGTTACAAGCGCGTCGTCGCTGGAGAGGCGGCCTGTGCGGAGGCGGCGAATCTCGGCGGCGGGATGGGGGATTTGGGAATAGTGTGGCTCACCCTCCTTGGGATCGGGCTTGACGGTTCCGTGCCCGAACAGGGCGCGCATGCCGGACTCAAAGAGGGCGTCGACCGCAGCGTCCGAGTGCGCGGGCGTGGCGTTGTTGTGGCACCAGTCGAACAGGGTGGTGGCGCCGGCGTCGAGTTGAGATAGCGCCCCCGCCAGGTTGCCCAGGTAGGTGTCCTCAGGGGTGTAGATCGGGGCGAGGCCGGCATGGACGATCCGGAAGTATTCGCGGCCCGCCCAGTCGCCCCCGATGCCGCGAAGGGCGGTCTCCCAGGTGTGGAGGTGGGCGTTGATGAGGCCCGGAATGGCGATCATGTTCCGGGCCTCAATGACCTCTGCGCCGGGGGGGGGGTCGAGACCGGGGCCGACGCGGGCGATGAGCGCGTCCTCGATGAGGATGTCGCCGGGGGCGAAGTCTCCCAGGGCTGGGTCCATTGATATGATGGTGGCGTTCTTGATCAGGGTCTGGATGAGTGCTCCTAGTTCTGGATTAGGGGTACGACGCGGTGCTTCCTTGTTCTGGCGCGGGATATCGAGTTTGAGCGCTCCTAAAGTAAATTAAACGGACTATGATTGTTTCCATGAATGAAAAAATAGATATGTTATTTCCCTAAAGTATAATCACCGGATTGTGCGGTGCGCAAAATAAATATAACGGGCTAATTGTCCGCTGATTAGTCTGGATGCGCGCGGCCTGCCGCCTATGAGCGGCATGTTGCACTCATGTGCGGCCAGGCTATCTTGCCGCCAGCACTCCCCAGGCCGACCATTTTCCTGCTGGCCTCCTCCATTCCTAGCTATCTTCCTCATAGCGCGAAGATAATCCAGGCGCCCATAACCGAGAGAACACCACCCGCAACCACCCGCCATGAGATGGCCTCTTGTTTTCGGAAAAAAAACCACGAAAAAAAGATAATAATGAGCACCGAGAGGCGGTTCATCGGGATCACCTCGACGAGCTTTCCGTTTTTGATGGCAGCCAGGAAAAATACTGCAGCGAGGGCGTTTGCAAGCCCCCCCAGAACAACAATAAGTGTTGGGCGGAACTCCCAGGTGCGTGGTATGCCCTCTTTCGTGAAGGGAAGGATGGCGAGAAGGACCATCAGTGCCGTTGATGAGGAAATAACAATTCCCGCCGAGGCCGACGGAAGCCAGAAAAACCCTAATTTCAAGAAATAATGGGCAAGTGCCAGGAACAAAGCCACGGAGATGGGAGCCAGGTAGTAGTGATAGGGGATGGTTTTTCGAACCTCGCCGCCTTCTGCAACCAGGAGTATGGAGCCGAACATGATGAACAAGGTGCCGAATCCCACTCCCCAAGTGATTTCCTCTCCCAGAAGGAACACAGCCATCGCCCCGGACCAGATGAGGCTGGTTTGGACGAGAATGGAGCCCCTAGCCAGGCCAACAAGATTGATTGAAATGAAACTTACGTAGCGGGCGATCAGGGTGCTCGTAATCCCCACGGCTGCGAACCACAAAATTCCCCTAGGCGGCCAGCTTTCTACTCTTTCAGTCAGGAAGTAGTAGCCCCATGCAAAAATGACGGTTACGAGAAGGGACATTAACGTGGTCGCGGCCGGGCTCAGGGAATTCAATGCGCCTCGGTAAAACGCGCGAGCCGAGGCGACGAAAAAGGCCGCAATAAGTGCTGATACATTGGGGTCCAGAAGTTCGAGCAAGTGGTCCACCGCAATGAAGGGGAGCGAGGAATGCATTATCCCATGAAAACTGAGGGGAAGCGATGAGTCGCTTATGTAAAGGGCCGTCCCCGTTCTCTACCACTTCACCCCCGATTGCCCCCAAATCGGGCCACACATTTAGCTATATATTGCCCGGAGATTTACGGGTCTATATGGGTACAAACTTACCCCAAAGATAGAGTGCCACCCCGAAGGGCCCATATGGAAACAAGTAAAAGGGATACGGCGTGATTTGAGTGTCTAAACAGGGGATGGTGGGGGAGGTCTCTGGTGACCCCAGCGGGATTTGAACCCGCGTTCCAGGCTTGAGAGGCCTGTGTCCTAACCACTAGACGATGGGGCCACATATAGCCGAAACGGCGAGGCCACCTTCAACTCGCGGCGAATGTAGCCTCTCGCCGGAAGTCAGTCAAGCCACCGGCCCGCCGAGTTTCCGCTCCGCCCGGGCGGCGATTCGTTATGAAGTAAGGGATTGACTTGCCGTCGCCCATTAGTTTTTTTTGAGGGATACCGGGTTGATGTATGCCCATGATCCTATCTTGGTCGTGCTTTTCACTCCACCCTTACCGCCGGTGCGGCTGCCCTGGGTACGATTCCGGCTGTCCTCCCCGGGGGGATGCGTTTTTCATGGTTGGGGTCCTCCGTCGCCCTTTCTTCGGGTTTCATGCTGGGCGCGGCTCATTCCTTGACAGGGGCCTCGTGGATTCCTAGTGTTCCATGTAAATGGTCCCGTAAAAAACGATTTTCGATATTTCTCGGACACCTCGTTCGCGTAAGAGTGCGTAATTTCAGGAGAATGTACGAAATGCCGAAATACCCACAGAACAAAGTTTGGCTGGATGGAGAGATCGTTCCGCCCGAGGAGGCGAAAATCAGCGTTTTCTCCCAGGCGGTACTCCGGGGCGGGAGCGTATATGAAGGCCTGCGCGCCTACTGGGGGCCGGAGAGAGACAACCTTTTCGTTTGGATGCTTGATCCTCACATTGATCGTCTTTTCGACAGCATGAAGGTGATGCGCATCGAATCGCCGTACAGCCGGGAGGAGATTCGGCAGGCTGTCGTAGATTGGATTCGCGCCAACGATTTCAGGGAGGACATGCACTGCCGCCTCTATGTCTATCTCGATGATGCCGGACGTTTTGATATGAAGGGCTACGGTCCCGATGAGGTCGAAGCCGGGATGTTCATCTCGGGCGGGCTGAAAAAAGCGCCCGAGCGCCTTCAACACGGCGTCAACCTCGGGGTGAGCAGTTGGCGGCGCATCTCGGATGACAGTATCCCGCCGCGCGTTAAGGCTGCAGCCAACTACCAGAACAGCCGTTTCGCTGGCGTTGAAGCCCGCGTGAACGGCTACGACGATGCCATCATGCTTAACCGGGACGGCAAGGTTGCCGAGGCGACTGCGGCATGCATTCTGGCGATACGCGACGGTGAGCTTATCGCGCCGCCGGTGACGGATAGTATTTTGGAGAGCATTACGAGAACGTGCATTCTGGAAATGTACGCCAAGTACATCGGCAAGCCCGTCACCGAGCGTTCTCTTGATAGGACTGAGCTTTATATCGCCGATGAAGCGATCATGTGCGGCTCGGCCGAGGAGGTCACGCCTATCGTGTCAGTGGACCGCATCGCCGTTGGAAATGGCGAGCCGGGCCCGCTTACGCGCCAGCTTCAGGATGTCTTTTTCTCCGCCGTGCGGGGCACCGACGAGGCATATGAGCAAGGACTGACGCCCGTGTACTAATTGCGGCTGATGATGATCTTCTGAGTAACTGTAGCCTTCATTGGGCATTCTCTCGGTTAAACGAGAATATCGAGACTGCGCCAGACTATCTCCCTATCGATTTCGATGACCGAGTCCCACATGATGAGATCGTGGTGGGTAGCCGCCTTGAGCGTTCCGCCGAGCATGAGGCCGTGCCGATGCCGATATGTATTGTGTTGAGCACCCCCCGTCCTCTAGTATCCTCCCCGCCATACTGGCGCTGGGGTTCAGTCCCACTCCGAGTTCGGTGATGTTCCAGCAGTTCGGGTCATCGTGCACGGTGATGGCGTCTTGAAGGATTTTCACCTGCTCGCCGCCGCCGGAAATGTTCGTGATAAACCCTTTTTCAATCGTGCAGGTGAAGGGCTCTTTTAGAGAGCCAATACCCAGATAGGAGATGGATGTGTCCACGATGAGGGTGCCTTCCGCCGAGCCTTCTATGGGCAAGGACGTTTCCCTCAATGGTGGGAACAGGCGACATCTCGCCGGGATCGGGTATGTTTGTCGTCACGTTGGCTTTGCGCCCTCCACCCTCGAAATGAAGGTCTGTTCCGCTCGGCGAGGTGAGATGAATATACACCCCCTCAGTGAAGGCGCGCCGAGTCTCCGGCAGGCTTCGGCCTGGGCGTGAAAATCCGTTTCAAGCAGCGCGGGGCTGATGAACATCTCATCCGACCAGTCGCTCATGGCCAGAATCCGGGCCCCAGAGGCGAGCGCGTCTTTCACGGCGCGTGTGTGCGTGATGGAGATCGAAACCGGAATGAAAATCAGGTCGCCTCACGTATCGCGGCGGCGATGGCCGGGGGCGGCTCTTCGCCGTGAATTTTTCTCGCGGCATGATAAGAGTGACGACATCGCCTCCCAGCGAAGCTGCCGCACGGGCAACGCGCTCGGCAAGAGTGGTCGTGTTGCAATCGGTGATTACGAGAACGCTCTCACCCACCTTTCCCCGTCCGTTCACCTCTGCGAGCCTGAGTGCGCCGCGCGCCAGCATGACTTCTTTCATCGAAATCCTCCCGAATGATATGGAGCCATCAAGCGAATCGTCTTGGATCGTAGGGAGCTAGATCGATTGACGATTCCGCGCCTGTGATAGCTGATGTGACGAGAGCCGCGCTCAACGGGGCTGGTGTGATGCCCGTCGGTCCGTGGCCAGTACAGAAGAAAAGACCGGGAATGTGGCCCTCGCCGATAAGAGGGAGGTGGTCCGAGGAAAGGGGCCTGAAGCCCGTCCATGTTTCAAGAATTGGGGCTTTTTCGAGGGCGGGAATCATTTCGATGGCGCCCCCCAAGAGGAGAGAGATTCCGCCGGCGGTGAGACGAGGGTCTTCTCCCGCGAATTCACGAGTGGCACCTATGATAAGTTTTCCGTCCGAGCGCGGGACAAAGTAAGGGTCGCTTACATTCATAAGCACTCGGCGAATCCCGATTTCCCTCGCATCTAATGCTACGAGTTGCCCCCGCTGCGGGGTGACGGGCGGTGCGGGTTTGGCGCCGAGAATGCTGGCACTACCGACACCGGCACAAATTACGACGAGCGGAGCTTCAAAATTTCCCTCTGATGTTTTTACGCCGCGAACGTAATTTTTATCGCAAACTATTTCCTGGGTGAGAACACCGGCTCTTATCTCGACCCCTGCGCGACGGCAGGCAATTTCAAGGGAGGCTCCAAGGCGGCGTACGTCGACGTTTCCACCTTTGACCAAAAGGGCCCCCACGAGTTTTTCCGAAAGTGCGGGCTCCTCGCCGGAAAGATCTTTGGGCTCGATCCATTCTGTATCGCCCCATTGGCGTGTCTTGGCTTTATCGAGAACAACCTGTTTCTCTTCGTCATTGATGGCGAGGAGGAGGACTCCCGTAAGTCGAAATTCGGGGTCCATGCCACTTTCCTCGATAAGGGCATCCGGCAGATCGAGCCACATCTCATAAGAAGGAAGGCGGAGACGCACCCCCGCCTCACCGGCCAGATCGGCGGCGCCGCTTGAGCCGTGGGGCGAAATAATGCCTGCCGAGGACCAGGTCGCTCCCGTACCGGGCTGCGCCTTGTCGAGAAGAAGAACACTTCGGCCCGCGCGGGCCAACTCGCGGGCCGTCATCAGGCCCATTATTCCGCCGCCGACTACAATGACATCCCGCATTAAAATTTTTCCTATTTGTTTAAGTGTTGTTCGCGGAGGTATGGAACAAGGCCGCTCGCGCGGGCGATAATCTTCTGTACCGCAGTTTGCCCGGCCAAGTCATTTTCTCCGATCATGAGATTGGTGTGAATGCCCCCAAGGGCAACCTAGTTTTCCTACAGAGCGTGGCCGGACGCAAGGGGGGGGCAGGGGAGAGGTTCATTGTGCCCGCCCCGGAGAATTGACGATAATGTTTCGTCAGGAAAGCGGATGAACGAGGGGGAGGCCCATGAAGCGGCTATCGCTGATTGTCTTGCTCATCGCTGCCATCGGCCTTGCCGCGCCGGAACGCGTGGACTCCCAGATGGGCCGAAGAGGGGGTGGCGGCGGCATGAAAGGCAGGTTTGGTGGCGGAATGCAGAAAAGGGGCGGCGGAGGGCCGGGCGGCTCCGGCGGGCAGCGGCCCAGCCCCGAAGTCATCGGCGCTTTCTCCCCCGTCAGGTCGAACCTCGATCACATGCGGGGGAAGGGTTTCATCGCAACGGGCCTAAAGGCCGTCTATCCAGTGGACCTCAAGTGCCTGGTCATGAACTCACCGTTCGGCTCCGATACCCGGGGGGACGGGAGCTTTCGCAGCGATAAATTCTACGGTGGCTACCATGGCGGGATGGACATTCCCGCGCCGGAGGGAACCCCGATCTTCGCTGTCGCCGATGGAAGAGTCATTCATAAAAAAGAGGGCCGGGGCATCGGCGGCATCGGGATATTTCTTCAGCACTCCCCCGAGGATACCGGCCTTTCGGCCTGGACTTACACCGAGTATAAGCACCTGCGCGAGAAGCCCGACATTGAAATCGGCCAGCGGGTCAAGATGGGCGAGGTCATCGCCCGCGCGGGCACCACCGGCACCACGGGCGGCTACTACGGCCCATTCGGGTACTCGCACCTTCACCTCAGCGCTTTTTTCAGCCCGTCGAGCGAGTACAAGTCAAAGCGGATATTCATTCCGGTCAAGGGGGAGTGGCTCGACCCGCTGGCGCTCTACAAGGGGGGGGCTCAAATCCTCGGAATTAAAAGCGCTTCCCGCCGCGCAAAAAACCGTGAAATTCGCCTACAAGACCACCGCCGGAAAGATCGTTCCCGAGGGCACAAAGGTTGTCTGGCCGTTTGCCTGCAAGCCGAAGTAGGGGGGGGCGAAGGATTTATCTCTCGAACTTCTCATAAACCCAGTGCATGAGGCGGTCCATCTTGAAGCGGTGGATGAGCCGCCAGGTGCGCTTGTCTTTAAAGAACAGATATAGATTCGATGCCTTGGTCTGAAAGACGTTTGGGGGCTCATCGTCCACCTGTATTCGCCCGAGGCGGTAGAGGTCCGGCCGCCGGAGGGTCGGGCACATCGTCAAGACAGCCTCGAAGCCCTCATTGATGAACCATTTTCGGAGCCGCCGGTTCGGGAACGTCTCGCGGTAGGCATGGTGGTGAGTTGGGGGCACCTAGCTTGTCCTCAAGTATCTGGCGCGCGATGCGGGCGTCCTCGCGCCACTCGGCCTCTTTCATCTCGTCCAATTGGAGCCCGCGCATGCCCAGCGATCCGATTGTCATCCCCGACTCTTGGAGCTTTTTTGTCTGGTCTCAGTCCATACAGGGAAGATCCGCGCGATAAAGGCCGTGCGATTTCCCCACGTAGTCAATAGGGATGAAATCGCGGCCTTGACCCCGCGCTCGTTGAGGTTTGGAAGCACGTTGTCGTAAGCGTCCCGAAAGCCGCCGTCAAAGGTGAACGTAACCGCGCGGGGGGAGAAAGGGGCATTTCTTTTAATCTGGGCCAGCATCTTCTCCAGCGGAATCCCTTCGAGGTTCAACTCTTTCAGGGTGTCGAGATGCGAGCAAAGGGCCGCCAGGGTGACACCGTAATGCATCTGCTCGACCAGGTAGTCGCAGCTCTGGTGGTAGATGAAAATCGGTTGCTCGCGAATCCTGGTCATGCGCCCCTTCCGTACTAGCGTTCATATCGAAAGTTCCGCGCTTCTCCTTCAAATCAATATTGTATCGGTGTTCTCATAAGAAACCCTCAAATCCCCGCAAGATCTTTCATGATTCGATACGGCTCGTTCTTGGCCTCGAGGCCGATGCCTGGGATGTCGGGAAATCCGACGTAGCCGTTCTCGACGGCCACGTCGTCGGCGAAGCCGTTGAAGGGCTTGAACACATCGGGATAGGACTCGTTGCCGCCAAGGCCAAGGCCGGCCGCGATGTTGAGGCACATCTGGTGCCCCCCGTGGGGGATGCACGAGCGGCGTGACCAGCCATATTCCTCGAGCATATCGAGGGTACGGAGGTATTCGACGAGGCCGTAGCTGAGCGCGCAGTCGAACTGGAGGGTATCCTTGTCCGGGCGCATTCCTCCGTGGCGGATGAGGTTTCGGGCGTCCAGGGTGGAGAAAAGGTTCTCCCCGGTGGCCATCGGGCCCTCGTAATGATTCGCAAGTGCTGCCTGAAGCTCATAGTCGAGGGGGTCGCCTGCCTCCTCGTACCATTTTAGACCGTAGGGGGTGAGCGCCTCGGCGTAGGCAATCGCCGTTTTTAAGTCGAATTTTCCATTGGCATCGACGGCGAGGTTTTTCCCCTCTCCGACCACCGAGAGCACGGCCTCGATGCGCCCGAGGTCATCGGCCAGAGTGGCCCCCCCAATTTTCATCTTCACTTGAGTGTAGCCCCGGTCGAGGTAGCTCCTCATCTCGCGCTTGAGCGCCTCATTATCTTTTCCCGGATAGTAGTAGCCCCCCGCCGCGTAGACGGCGACTTTCTCCTCGGCCTCGCCCCCCCGGTAGCGGTCGGCGAGAAAGCGCCATAGCGGTACACCCGCGATCTTAGCCACCGCGTCCCAGACGGCCATGTCGATGACGCCGACGGCCACCGAGCGGTCGCCGTGGCCGCCGGGCTTCTCGTTTTTCATAAGGCAGTTCCAGATCTTTTCGGGCTCAAGGTTGTCGCCCGCCTCGTTGATGATCGATTCAGGCGGCGCATCTGTCAGGCGCGGCAAGAAGCGTTCCCTGAGAAGACCCTGCTGCGCGTAGCGACCGTTCGAGTTAAAGCCGAAGCCGACGACGGGCTTGCCGTCCCTGATCACATCGGTGATGAGGGCGACGACGCTCACCGTCATCAGCCCGAAGTCGATGTAGGCGTTTCGAATATCTGATTTGATGGGGATGACAGTATCCCGAGTTTCGATGATTTTCATTAATGAATCCTGTGAAAATTAAGTGGAGTGCGAAAGCGCTGTTCGATAGGGACATGGTACATGCGGAGGCATGGTGCAAGAAAGCGGTTTGAGATTAGTCCGGGCGGCCCGTATTCTTTCCCTGTTGATGTGTGAGCGGCCTGATGCCAGAAAAACAGCGGAGGGATGGACGATGGACATCGAATTATCGGAGATATGGGATTTTCATACCGACCTGAGATTGATTCAGCGGGTGCCCGAGGGGCGCGAATATCTGACGGAGCAGATCGATCTCGCCGGGGCGGCGGCGCTTGGTGGGGTGTTCACGGCCACGGGACGGAACGCGGAAGTCCCCAAGGATGTGCAGTGGTCCCAGCTTGAGAAGGAAGTGGCGCTGATACGCGGGGCGGAGGGGCTTGAATTCGTCCTTGCTAGGTCTGATCTTGCGGGGGCGGGGAATCAACTGCTTCACGCCGAGGGGGTTTATTTTGTCCAGGATGAGGCGGACATCGGCGTGCTCGGCAAGCTTCGGGCGATGGGCTTTCGGAGTCTTGCCCCGATGTACAACGAGGACAACGCGCTGGGTGGCGGGGCCGAGGGCGATCCCGCTCGGGGGCTCACCCCGCTTGGCCGGAGTTTCATGATGAGCGCCTGGCGGGAAGGTTTTATCCTCGATTGCGCCCATGCGAACCACCGGACGAAGGGCGGCATGATCGACCTGGCACTGGTGACGGGCAGCGTGCTTCATTATTCGCATGGCCACCTGGGCGAGCCGGTTGAGAAAAGCTTCATGGAGCGGGGGCTGCCCAAGGAGGAGGCGGAACGAATTTTCGAGACGGGGGGGCTCGTCGGCCTCACGCCGCATCCGGGTTTTGTGGGCGCGTTCGAGCGGCATCTGGAGGAAATTGATTATCTGGCGGGCCTGAGCGAGGGGCAGGTTGCGATGGGCACCGACTTCGCCGGAACGAATCGACCGGGCCCGGCGGGGAACAGGATGTTTGACGAGTTTCCGGGCGCGCGCGGATAC
>Ga0115002_10006291_pt1 | contig 13719 bp, 13 predicted proteins | sample ArcticOcean_MG_C_8_FD_89576 | JGI IMG/M metagenome (GOLD analysis project Ga0115002, IMG submission 89576) | Marine microbial communities from western Arctic Ocean - ArcticOcean_MG_CB11_86 | ecosystem: Environmental > Aquatic > Marine > Oceanic | place: Arctic Ocean: Canada Basin | collected...
AATGAGCAGCAGCAGTTGGATATCATTTATGGGACCATCAGATTGATCAAAACCGATACAGAAACTTTTCTCCCTTGGGCTAAACAAGACTATGCTTGCATTGTGTTTAATATACGTGTGGAGCATTCCGAACTGGGATTGGAGAAGTCTCGTAGTGATTTTCAACTGCTGATTGATTTGGCATTAAACTACGATGGCTCTTATTTCCTTACGTACCACCGATGGGCTACAAGAGATCAGCTGCTTAGAGCTTACCCGCAATTTCCAAAATTTTTAGAACTCAAACTTAAATACGACCCTCAAGAAATTTTTCAAAGTGACTGGTATCGGTTCTACAAAGAAATGTTCAGAAACAACGGCGGACTTGCTGTAACAACAACTCTCGACAGAGATCTTTGAAAGGATTCAGCAGGGGAATTAATTCAGCATAAGGGCAGGACGCGGTAGCTAGTAACAGCGAGGGTGTTGTGGCTGATTCTTCCGCCTCGACATATCGGGACACAAGTTCAGACCTATCAATTGCTACGCGATAGAGCGGATTCGCTTTCCATGACTTCTCGGCTGTCAGTTTCAAGTTGCCGCTGACAAAGCGGCGCGACAGCCGTCGTCATCGATAAAAGTAGTCGATGACATTGGAGCCGGAGCATTTCTGGTCGCTACAGTGAACGTTGGCTCTTCGGCCAGTATGACGGTCACCGCAGACACGAATGATGTTGAGTTGCCTGTAACGATAGGCGTGTGTAAGACAGACCCTTTAACTGCAGATTCTGGGGCCGTACTGGCGAGCCGCGCAGGGATGCACCATCATTTTCTGCAGGCCTCTTTTCTGCAAGATCATGCGAGGTGTGCTTGCGAACCGACTCCCAAGAATTGTCAGGATGACAATTCTTGGGACAGGAACCAGCTAAAGGCTGGCTCACACCTTTTGCAGTCGCTTATTTCCCGCCCATTCGCCCTTCGCACATTCGCACGCGCTCAAACAGACTGCTGCGATACAATCACTCGGCTGCCGGCCGGATGACCGATCTGCACAATGAGGCATGACGAGGGTATGCGGGCTTGCACCCATCGGGTGCTCTTTTGTCCGGCAGCCCAAACGTGCAAACCCTCGACACCAACCGGGTGGTTGGAATGACGAACGAAAGCGGACGGCGGGACATTGCCGAGCACAGCCAGCGGTGGATATGGGGACTGAGCAACCGTGCATCAGTGCCGGCACCCGCTTTCACCCAGGTCACCAGAGTCCTATGCGCGTGATCAACCCTACCGTCACCTGGGACCCCCTCGTGCGCTTGTTCCACTGGTCGCTGGTCGTCTTCTTCTTCCTCGCATATATCCTCGAGGGCGACTGGCTGAGCCTGCATACGCACGCCGGCTACACCGTCGCGCTCCTCGTCATGTTCCGCCTGGTCTGGGGCGCTATTGGTTCAAAGCACGCTCAGTTTCGTGACTTCGTCGCGTCGCCTCACTCAGTAATCAGCTACTTGCAGCAACTGGCAAGCGGTGAAACGCCGCCCCGCCGGGGTCACGACCCGGCAGGCGCAGTGATGATTCTGGCGCTGCTGCTGTGTTTGACGCTCGTCACACTGTCAGGCATGTCGCTGTATGCGTTGGAGGGCAGCGGCCCGCTTGCAGGCACATCCGTATCCAGATGGCCGGGACCACTTCTTGAGCAGGTCCACGGTTTTCTGGCCGACCTGACCGTCGTACTGGTCGGTCTGCACGTGCTGGGCGTGTTGGTGATCAGTTGGCGACACCGGGAAAACCTGATCAAGGCGATGTTCACTGGCGGCAAGCCAGCGGCGCATGACGAGTGAACATCCGTGCAAGCAGCCTATGCCCAGGCGCTGCCATTCTGATCATCGGCCTGCAGATGCACGCCGCACTGGGTGCATCGCCCGCCGCCACCACACTCTTAACAGAGTTTGAGCCGTCGGCCCGCACGCCGTTTTCCGCAGAGGCTGGGAGCAATACCTGGATGCGCGACCTCAACGGCCGAAGCTGCACGAGTTGTCATTCCGCCTCTGTGCTCGTCAGCGGCAGGCACGAGCGGACGGGCAAGGTCATCGAGCCGATGGCACCGTCAGTCAATCCGGCGCGCCTGACGGACGTCAAGAAAGTTCGCAAGTGGTTCAAGCGTAACTGCAAATGGACCTTCGGGCGCGAGTGCACCGCGCAGGAAAAAGGCGATATTCTGGTTTGGTTGAGCGACCAATGAGGCACGTATGAGCACCACACGCTGGATCATCGGATATGTGCTGCTGGGGGCGACTCTGGGATTCGGCGCCTACGGCGTGATCACCGAGGCCGCCGAGCGCGCGTCGAGCGGCGACATCCGTTACGTTCGGGATTCTGTTTACACCGAGGAGTGCGGCGCCTGCCATCTGGCCTATCCGCCGGGTCTGTTGCCAGCAGCTGGCTGGAAACAGGTCATGGCAGGTCTCGAGGATCACTTCGACGAGAGTGCTGAACTCGACGCCGAGACCACAGAGCATGTGGGAAAGTACCTTGCAACGCATGCGCTCCGTCCCGGTCAGCCCTCGCCAATGAGCCAGCTGCTGCGGAACCTGCCGGACGTCCCGCCAATGCGCATCACCGAATTGCCAGCATTCCTGACGGCCCATGAACTGGTGGCCAGGCAGCTCCAGCTTGACGAGTTCAGCGACGGATTCCTGAGCCCCTGTGCGGACTGCCATCGGCAAGCCGGCGACGGTATCTTCGACAAGGACCGGCTCCACCCGGGCTACGGTCCGCCGACCTGGAGCGATGACTAGCGTTCCGTCGCGATCTTTGCCGCGTCGCCCCTATATCCGTCTGCCGTCCCGTCTTACACTGTGACCACCAAAAACGGGGGCTACAAAGATGAAAAGGTTCATTACGGGCTGCGTACTGGCAGCGTTACTGGCACTACCGGTCAGCGCGAGCGTTCTCACCGGCATCATCAAGGACACCAAGGGCAACACCATGGAAGGTGTTCTGGTACGGGTGACAGACGACGCTCTTGGTGTCTCTGAGTCCGTTTTCACCAACGACAAGGGTCGCTACGAACTTGCGACCCGCCTGAACGGCACGCTGCGACTGCGTGCTCGTTTGCCGTACTTCCGTGACTACAAGACAACCGTCGAACTCGGCGGCAGCCAACCGATCTCCGAGAACCTGATCATGGAGCCGATGACCACGGATCAGGAAATCTCCGACAGCCTGCCAGCCGCGTATCATTTTGGCGCGCTGCCGTTTGAAGATGGCGACGACAAGCACTTCAACCGCTATCAGTTTCAGCGTGACTGTCTGTCCTGTCACCAGATGGGCAATCCGTTCACGCGCGTGCCGCGCACCCCTGAATCCTGGGCAGTCACCATTCAGCGCATGCACCGAATGGTGGGCAACTTCGATGCCAAACTGCGGGACCGCCGCTCGGTCATCCTGTCTAAAGGGTTCAACGGCAAGCCCGTCAGCGCTCGCCCGAAGTTTCCGCTGGACGCGTCTCTCGCCAAGGCCAAAATCTACGAGTTCATGCTGACCAAGGCGTTTGTTCCGCACGACTCGATCGCCCATCCCAACGGCCTGATCTACACCGTTGACCAGGCACTGGATCACATGGTGGTGACCGACCCGGCGACGGGCGCGTCCGAATACATCGTGCAATCGAAAGGCGCCGCGATGACATACTCAAAGCCAGAGCACAACGTGGTCGGCGAGTTCGATCCCGGCTCTCGCCACGGCCCGCACTCCCTGGACCTCGGCCTGGATGGCAAGTATTACGTGACCAACGCGGGCAGCAACAGCATTGGCGTGTTCAATCCCGCAACCAACAAATGGGAAGCGTCACACCGAATCGCGCGCGAGACAGGGGCAAGGTATCCCCACACGATCCGCGTCGATGCCAAGGGTTACGTCTGGTTCACCCTGGCCGGATCCGAGCACGTCGGCCGACTCGACCCCAAGACAGGAACGCTCGATATCCTGGATCTTCCCCACGCCGTGTCGAACGGCATAGCCGGCGGCACTCAACCCTACGGCATCGACATCAATCCGAAAGACGACGCCATGTGGTACGGGCGCTTGTTTGGTGACCGCATCGGTCGCGTCGACCCAGACACCCTCGAGGTTACCGAATACGACTCACCCATCCGCGGTCCACGTCGCATGCGGTTCGACAAGGAAGGGTTGCTATGGGTCACCGGCTACTCAGAAGGCCAACTCGCCCGCATCGAGGTTGATAAGGGCTTTGCGAGCACGGTTTACGACATGCCTGAGTTCGCCGAGGGCTTTCGGCCCGCTCCCTATGCTTTGGGCGTTCATCCCGACACACAGGACATCTGGCTGAACGAGAACATGACCGACCGGATCTATCGCTTCATTCCGAAAGAGACGCGGTGGGTGGTCTATCCCGTACCGTTGACTGGAACCTATACAAGGGACATGACGTTCACCACGGACGGCCAGGTCTGTGTGTCCAACAACCCCATACCCCCACCATCACTGGAAGGCGGCGTGCTGGAAATTCTCTGCATCGACCCGGACTACGACCCGAAGCGGGAAGCGGCGTTGAAGTTGAGCCAAAACTGACGATTAGCTAATTTCTGTCCCAAAACTCCGTTCTAGCGTGCGGCAGAAAAGCAGCCGGCGCGGGACCCGATCAGCCACACAGCGCGTTTCGCTCGACAGGTACAAGCACGCATGCATTTGCGCAACGTTCCGGCTGCCGCCCATCTCCCCAATGCAGGATGTACCGTTCCAACAGTGGCGTTATGCGAATTGCCACAGGCACGATTCCCTCGGTTAAGTAGGCGTCGCGTGACACGAACGGGGCCAGGGAATGAGTCGCAGTCGGGCTGGGCAGTCGGGCTGGGCAGACACCCAGGCCGACTTCACTCGCCGAGCCGTGACTCTCCGTTGCCGCCCGGTGCGACCGGCGGCCCAGTCCCGGTTGGCAAGTCTGGCAGCGACGCAGGGAGTCCCTCGTCGTCGACAACGCAGTCCCCAACCCGCGTACTTTGAAACGATGTCGTTACGCTAAGTGCACCATCGCCCCCGGCACTAAAGCTGCCTTCACCGTGGGCGGTTGAAGGGCCTACCATGACCTCGATCTTCCCCTGCAGGACACCAAAGGGCGTTCGACACTCAACCGCGATTGCCGTATGCAGCGCCGTCTTGTCACTTGCCCCCGCCGTGCAAACAAAACCGCTCGTCTCGATGCTGTCGATGTGAAGCGGCGAGGTCGCAACACACCCCTTGAAGCTGTCGGTCATCTGCACCGCGCCGCCCACGCCGGTGACCAGCGTCGTCTCCCAAAGGCCAGGCGTGATCGCTACCTCGACCGCCGCAACAGGTGCCGCAATCAGCACCGCCAACCATCCGGCTATGAGTCGCATCGGGCCACCTCGTTTGTTACGACAGATCCGCAGATTTAGAACGCGCACGACAACGCTCTCGTTACCATCACCAACGGCAGGGCTAGAAGTCAAGATACCCACTCATAGCCATTCATAGCCGCCCGGCCAAACGCCGCATTCTCATCCCGCACCCTCCCCCGCTACAGAAAAGAGGCAATGATCGAGCTGCGGCCACCACCCATCGTTAAAACGTGGGCCCCTTAACCGATGCGGCTGTTATGATCGCGTCCGCGGACGCCCGCGCTCGCAAACCCAATCGACTTTCCTTCCCCAAAAACTGCTCCATCAAACCGAGCGCGATGCATGAAGACCCCGAAACGCCTGAAACCCCTGGTTGAGGACGGCGTGATCAATGATGTTCTCTTCAGGATGATGAGCGGCAAAGAAGCCGATCTCTTTGTCGTCACCCGTGGCAACGACACGCTCTGCGCCAAGGTCTACAAAGAAGCCGCCAAGCGCAGCTTCAAGCAGGCAGTGACCTACCAGGAGGGACGCAAGGTGCGAAGCAGCCGTCGTGCCCGCGCGATGGAGAAACGAACAAAGTTCGGTCGACAGCAGATCGAAGAGACCTGGCAAACCGCCGAAGTAGACGCACTGTACAAGCTGGCGGCTGCAGACGTTCGTGTTCCCGAGCCATTTGGCTGCGTCGACGGCGTACTGCTCATGGAACTGATCCTCGACGCCGACGGCGAAGTTGCACCGCGCCTGAGCGACGTCGTCCTGACGAGTGAAGAGGCCCTTGAGGACCATGCGATTGTTTTGCGCTATCTCGTTCGGATGTTGTGCACCGGCATCGTGCATGGCGATCTGTCTGAATTTAACGTTCTGCTCGATGCGTACGGGCCCGTCATCATCGACCTGCCACAAGCCGTAGACGCGGCCGGCAACAATCAGGCAAAGGCGATGTTCGTGCGCGACGTCAACAAGATGACCACTTACTACGCGCAGTTTGCCCCTGAATTGGCAGACACCCACTTCGCCCAGGAAATCTGGGCGCTGTACGAGGACGGCGACTTGAATCCGGACTCGGAACTCACTGGGGTATTCGAATTTGACACCTCCATCACCGATGTCGACGCCATGCTGAGCGAAATCGAGTCAGTCATGGCCGAAGAAGAAGAACGCAAGCAACGCGTCCTGGACGCCGAAGAAGTGGGCTAGACGCGGGTTCGTCCTCCGGAGGACCCCATAGCCCCGGGCGGCATCGACCTACAGGATCGTGATCTCACCCTTGTCCGCATCAACCCGGACGCGCGCGCCATCTTCAATTAGCATCGTCGCGTCCTTGCAACCAACCACTGCAGGCAGACCAAACTCGCGGGCGACGATCGCAGCATGAGACAATAAGCCCCCAAAAGCAGTTACGATGGCACCCAGTCGCGGCAGAACGATATTGAATGCCGGATTCGTCGATTCAGTGACCAGCACGTCGCCCTGCGCTACCCGGTCCAATTCCGAGGCGCGTCGCACCAAACGGGCAACACCCTCGTAGACGCCGGGCGACGCGCATTGTCCCGTCAGCTTCTTGTCCGCCTCTGCTTCAAACATCGAGGCGAGTCCGCCACCACGCGCGAGCAAGCGTGAGGCTGGCGGCAGCCAGTCGGGGGTGACCGGCACCTGATCCGGCTCGCCGATGACGGGCGGAATATCTCGAATCGTGTAGGTCTGCCGATACTCGTATCGATCCTGCAACTCGCTGCTAAGAGGGCCTTCACCCCGCAACAACAACCGCTCAATCTCGTTGCGAGATGCTTCAGTCAGGAACTCTGCGTCATCGATTCGGCCCTGTTTCGCGAGTCGGCGGCCGGCTTCAATCACCGCTCGCCGGAGGAGTCCACCAACGGGCATGTTGCAGTAGATGTCGCGCTCGTCACGTATCCGATGGCAGTCACGCGCGTCCTTGAGGATTTCATCAAATTCATTGCGATGCGCATCCGGCACCTTGTCCCGGACGCTCGCCCGCACGTCCTCGTCAAGCGCCGGATAGGTGGCACCAAGCGAGTGCGCCACTTTGTCCAGTATCAGTTGGGGCTGCTCAAGGATGTGAGGGTTCATCGGTTCCCAGCCTTCGATGATTCGATAGCCGACCACGCGCACATACAGGCGCGCGGCCTCGCCGACGCTACCCTCCCGATTGACCAGGGCATCGAGTCTTGCCGCCGGGTCGTCGCTACCAGCGACAAGGTCCGATGCAGCGCCATCACTATGGATCGCCGTCGTGAGCGCGCGCAGTTCCGGCTCGTCGCCCGCTGATATCGGTGACGACCCCACCAACAACGGCTCAAGGTCCATCGCGGTCAGACCCGTCCAGTCGCCGGTGCACACAATGAAGACAGTGCGCGGTGCGCCGTGGACCATGTTCAGAATATGGTGGTGCTGATTTGCGGCAATGGACTGCTGCAGAATCTCGTCGAGGTGTGCGACGAGCGCCTGATCGCTCATCGATGCAGGCACCTCATCGGTCAACTCGAGCGTCCGACCCATCAGCCAGGGACGGGACACCTCGTCCCAAAACGCCGTGTCCCGCCGCCAGCGCTTGCTCTCAACCGCATCAGCGGCGCGTGCGAATCGCTCCTGGAGCTCGGGGTTGGCAGCAACTTCCGCGTCGAACCTGGCCTTCGCGACCGGGTCCGCGCCCGGTGGCCGGCCGATCAGAAAACGCATTTGCCCATAGGTGAACCGATGCAGGGAGGCCATGAGCATGCCGTCGAACAACGAGCCGTAGCGCGAATTGCTAATACGCATGCCGGACTGAACGCCGCTTCGGCTGACGCCGCTGATCGCGGTCGCCGGTCTGAGCGAATGCAGGCCGTCAGTGAACCAGGCACCCGGACCTGGTGGCGTGAAATCAAGATGGCCAAGTGTCATAAGTGATACCAGATTGCAGGCTGACTCGGGAATCGAGCCCGACCTCAGGCATTGTCTGGAACCGATGGGCCGAGTGCAACCGACGAGTCAACGACAACCTGATGTCAGGATACTGCCTCTCGTGGTCCGGAGACGCGAAGTCCATGTCAGGGCGGCTCCTCGGCCGTGTGTGAAACATATGCGCTTGCAGATGGAAAGGGCCACCCAAAAAAACGAACCGTAGCCCGCAGGTGTATCGTATGAACCGGTCCTGCCTCGTACCAAACAACACAGACCTAACAAACAGAACCAAGAACAACAAGCAGGCCGCACAGGGGGCATCGTTGGGTAGATATATCGCGCGGCGATTGCTGCTGCTCTTTCCGACACTGATCGGCATCATCACGCTCAATTTCTTCATCGTGCAGTTGGCGCCCGGCGGTCCGGTCGATCAGATGATCGCTACCCTGACCGGGCAGGACACGGGGGCAACGAGTCGTGTTGCCGGGGCACAAAGCGCCCCGCAGCCAACCGCCGCAACGATGCAGACCCAGTACGCCGGGGCCCAGGGACTCGACCCGGCACTCATCAAGGCCATCGAGAAGCAGTTCGGCTTCGATAAGCCGATCCATGAGCGTTACTTCAAGATGTTGAAGGACTACCTGCTGCTCGAACTCGGTGAGAGTTACTACCAGAACAGACCGGTGCTGGAACTGATCAGGGAACGACTCCCCGTATCGATCTCCCTCGGTCTGTGGTCGATGTTGCTGGTCTATACCATCTCCATACCGATGGGCGTCGCCAAGGCCGTGCGGGATGGGACCCGCTTCGACGCATGGACCAGCGGTTTGATCTTCGTCGGCTACGCAGTGCCGAGTTTCCTCTTTGCCGTCTTCCTGATCGTACTGCTCGCCGGCGGTTCCTATCTGGACCTGTTCCCGCTCAAGGGACTGACCTCTAACAACTTCGAAGAGCTGTCGGCGCTCGGAAAAATGGGGGACTACTTCTGGCATATGGCGTTGCCGGTCGTCGCCCTGACCATCGGCGGCTTCGCCACGTTGACCATGCTGACGAAGAACTCGTTCCTGGACGAAATCTCGAAGCAGTACGTGTTGACGGCGCGCGCCAAGGGCATCAATCAGAAGCGCGTGCTCTACGGCCATGTCTTTCGCAACGCCATGCTGATCGTGATCGCGGGATTTCCCGCCGCTCTCATCGGCGTGCTGTTTACCGGCGCTCTGCTGATCGAGGTCATCTTCTCGCTGGACGGACTCGGTCTGCTCGGCTTCGAAGCCGTGCTGCAGCGTGACTACCCGATCATGTTCGGCACGCTCTTCGTGTTCACCGCTATTGGCCTGATCATGGGACTGGTCGGCGATCTCACCTACATGCTGGTCGATCCCAGGATCGACTTCGAGACGAGGGAGGCCTGATGACTGACACGGCTTCTGTCCCCGTCACCGACGGCTTCACCGTTGACGAGGCCGCGATTCCCAATTGGCAGGTGTCGCCACTGACCAGGCGTCGCTGGGCCAACTTCAAAGCCAGGAAGCGCGGCTACTGGAGCCTCTGGGCCATCGTTATCCTGATGGTGCTGAGTTTCTTCGCCGAGTTCATTGCGAACGACAAGCCACTTGTCATGACCTACGCAGGGGACATCTACTTCCCGGTGCTGGTCAGCTACCCGGAGACAACCTTTGGCGGCGTCTTCGAGACCGAAGCGGTCTACCGGACGGAGGCCGTCCAGCAACTCATCTGGGACGGCGACGGCTGGATGATATGGCCACTCATCCCGTTCAGCTTCGACACCATCGATCTGAATACCGCAGGCACGGTTCCTGAGGCCCCGAGCCGCAGGCACTGGCTCGGTACGGACGACGTGGCCCGGGATGTGACCGCGCGGATTATCTACGGCTTTCGACTGTCGGTGATCTTCGGCCTCACTCTGACCTTCTTCAGCGCCATCATCGGCATCACGGTGGGCGCGACCCAGGGTTACTTCGGCGGCATGGTGGATCTGATCGGCCAGCGCGTCGTCGAGATCTGGGCCGGTCTGCCGGTGTTGTTTCTGATCATCATCCTCACCAGTCTGTTTGAGCCGAACCCGATTGCCCTGCTGCTGCTTCTGCTGCTCTTCAACTGGATGGCACTGGTGGCCGTGGTGCGGGCAGAATTCCTGCGTACGCGAAACTTCGACTATGTGAACGCCGCGAGGGCGCTCGGTGAGAGCGACATTGTCATCATGTGGAAGTACATGCTGCCCAACGCCATGGTGGCGACGCTGACCTTCCTGCCGTTCCTGGTCAACGGGTCGATCACGACGCTCACGTCCCTCGACTTTCTCGGCTTTGGCTTGCCCGCCGGGTATCCGTCCCTCGGCGAGTTGCTCGCGCAGGGCAAGGCCAATATCCAGGCACCCTGGCTCGGCCTCTCCGGTTTCTTCACGCTCGCCATCATGCTGACCCTGCTGGTGTTCGTGGGCGAAGGCGTGCGCGATGCATTCGACCCGAGGCGGTCCGCCACATGAGCGAGCGCATCCTCGACGTCAAAGACCTGTCGGTTGCTTTCCGGAACGTAGAGGTCGTCCATCCGCTCAGCTTTCACATCGACCGCGGCGAGACGGTCGCGGTTGTGGGCGAGTCCGGGTCCGGAAAGTCGGTGACAGCGCTCTCGGTGATGCAGCTTCTGCCTAACCAATACGCCAGCCACCCCACCGGATCTATTCTGGTCGACGGCCAGGAAGGGGTAGGACTCGATGAAGACGAGATGCTGAAGATCCGCGGAGACCGGCTCCGTATGGTGTTCCAGGAGCCGATGCCGTCTCTCAACCCGCCGCACCACATCGAGAAGCAGATCGGCGAAGTCCTTTACGTGCACCGCGGTATGGGCGTGCGTGACGCGCGCCGACGGTCGCTGGAATTGCTCGACCTGGTCGGCCTGCAACGACCGGAGGAACGGCTCCGAGCGTACCCCCACGAATTGTCCGGTGGGCAGCGCCAGCGGGTGATGATCGCCATGGCGCTCGCTAACGAACCGGACCTTCTAATCGCTGACGAACCGACGACGGCGCTGGATGTGACGATCCAGGCACAGATCCTCCGACTGCTGGATGAATTGAAGGATCGTCTCAACATGGCGGTCCTTTTGATCACCCATGATCTCAGCGTGGTCCGGAAGATGTCGGACCGGGTCTGCGTGATGACTAACGGCACCATGGTGGAGCAGGGTACGACTGAGCAGGTATTCGAGCACCCGCGTGACGACTACACGAAACACCTGCTGGCGGCAGAACCGAGCGGTGATCCGATCGCTGCCGACGTGCACGCGCCGGTCGTCATGCGCGGTGATCGGGTGACCGTCGAGTTCAATCTCGCGAAGGGCATGTTCGCGAGAAAGAACGTCCTGACAGCGGTCGATGACGTCTCGATTGCCATTCGCGAGGGGCAGACACTCGGCATCGTTGGCGAGTCCGGGTCCGGCAAGACGACACTCGCGATGGCGTTGGTTCGACTGATCGCCAGCAGCGGGAATATCTTTCTCGGCGAGACGCCGATCCATGGCCTGAAGTCGAAGCAGCTTCGCGGTTTCCGCAAGGAGATGCAGATCGTATTCCAGGACCCGTATGGCAGCCTGCCGCCGCGGTTGTCCGCCAACCAGATCATTGAGGCAGGTCTCAAAATTCATCAGCCAACGTTGACGCCGCTTGAGCGACGCCAGCAGGTCATCGAAGTCCTGGTGGAAGTGGGGCTGGATCCCGGCCTGCAGGATCGTTATCCGCACGAGTTCTCAGGGGGGCAGCGCCAACGCATCGCCATTGCCCGGGCGATTATCCTTCGGCCCCGGATTATCGTGATGGACGAGCCGACCTCCGCGCTGGACGTGTCGGTACAGGCCCAGATCGTCGATCTGCTGCGTGACCTGCAACGACGACACAACCTCGCCTACCTCTTCATCAGTCACGACCTGAAAGTCGTCCGCGCCCTCGCGCACGAACTCATCGTCATGAAGGACGGCATCGTCGTCGAGCAGGGACCGTCGGAGAAAGTCTTCTCGGCGCCAGAGACTGACTACACGAAGGCATTGATGGCTGCCGCATTCGATCTCGAGGTCATCGAGACGGCGTCAAAGTAGTTGGTCGACGCTGCGTGACAAGCTGTGATCGCCGGGCTCTCTGCGCCCGGACTCTGTGGGCCCGACTCTGCGCCCGAAAGCGCCCCGCGCGTTACCGGACATCTCCAACGCAACCAATGAGGAAACTGATATGGCGGATATGATCAATGAATTGAGCTTGCGCGAGCAATTGGTGACGCAGTACCAGCGAGTCACACACCTCGGCCTGAACGGAATGTCGTCCGGCAATCTCAGCGTCCGATCCGGCGACCGCATGCTGATCTCCCCGACCGGGGCAACCGGCGAGTCCATTACGGCCGACAACGTCGTCGAAATGTCGTTCGACGGCGACCATCAGGGCGACGTCTTGCCATCATCGGAGTGGCGCATGCATGCCGCCATCTACCAAAAACACACCGACGCCGACGCCGTGGTGCATACCCACTCAGATTACTGCGTTGCGGTGGCGAGCCACGTGCTGCCGTTGCCCGGTTTTCACTACCTCGTGGGTGTCTTCGGCGGCGACGATGTTCCCTGCGTCCCCTACTCGACTTTCGGCACGCAGAAGCTGGCTGACGATGCATCCGCGGCACTCATCGAACGCACCGCATGCCTGCTCGGGAACCACGGAATGATCGCCCGCGCGCCGAACCTTGAGCGCGCTGTCAACCAGGCACAGCGCCTTGAGATCATGTGCAGGCAGTATGTGCTTGCCCGGCAGTTGGGCGAACCGAAGCGGTTGACCGATGCCGATTGGAGAGATTTCGCTACAAAAGCCGAGGAACTGGCATATACGACGAACGGCTGACACACCTGTCGCACTGCTCTCGGGGTCCCTATCAAGCTGCGTCCGGAGTGACCCGACGGGGAAACTTGCCGTCAAGATGGTCCGCAAACGCCCGACAGGCATTCGCCGCTGTATATATCCCGGCGAGTTCGCCAGACCGCGTGACGATGGCCGCACCGATGTGCCGTTCGGCCATTGTTCGAAGCACCGGGGCAAGGGAATCATCCTCAGCAATCGAACAGGAAACGGGGTCATCGCCCAGATGATGAGAAGCTCGTTCATGGGTGGGGTCCTCTAAACGCTGTTGAGGCCCGATACATGGATTTCACGCTCGCTTCGCGAGCCATGAAAAGTATCGGCCGCAAATTGACGACGCAAGTCGTTGATTTGTCGCGAGCGGGCTGGGCCCGCGACACTGAAAAAGTGCAGAAAAGCATGTTGTCAGCAACAGAGCAGAGCGAATCGTCGACGCAATAACTGATCCGGATCACATAACGGGTTCACAAGGCACTCGGTTTGTTTGCAAACCGACTCCCAAGAACCAGGTAGTCGTCAGTCCCTGGGCAATAGCCAAAGCTG
>Ga0115002_10006292_pt1 | contig 13717 bp, 10 predicted proteins | sample ArcticOcean_MG_C_8_FD_89576 | JGI IMG/M metagenome (GOLD analysis project Ga0115002, IMG submission 89576) | Marine microbial communities from western Arctic Ocean - ArcticOcean_MG_CB11_86 | ecosystem: Environmental > Aquatic > Marine > Oceanic | place: Arctic Ocean: Canada Basin | collected...
ACACTGTTGGCGAGGATCCAGTCGCACCCTTTGCGAAGGCGCTTAGCCTCCGCATTTTCTGTAGCTGCTTCGGTTTCAGCCAGCATCTGGCGCGCTGTCGTGACAAAGCGCATGGAGATCTCAGGTGGACCGGCAAGCGCCGTCGGACCACTCACCAACAGCGTGTCAGCCCCTAGGCGCACCAGCGCCGCGGCAATGGCATGCCCCAGCCGCCCGCTAGGGCGGTTGACGATATAACGCACGGGGTCGAGGGGTTCATGGGTTTGGCCGGACGTGACCAGGGCGCGCCGCCCAGCCAGCGGCAACGGATCACTCGGACTAATTTGGGTCAATACCTCGGCGATCACCGGCACTAGGTCTGCGGGCTCTACGAGCCGGCCATTGCCGGATTTGCCATCTGCAAGTTTGCTGCTCACAGGGCCAACGATCCGTACCCCTTCACCGCGCAAGGTATCGATATTGCGCTGCGTCGCGACGTTGTGCCACATCCGCACGTTCATGGCGGGTGCGATCAAGGTGGTGGTGGCGAGATCGTCCGCGATGCCGGTGACCATCTTGGCAATCAAGTTGGCCGTCGCCGGGGCTACCACGACAAGGTCGGCCTCGCGTGAGAACCGGATGTGTCCCATCTCGGGCTCGTCCTTCAATGAGAACGTATCGAGATACACCGGCTGCGCGCAGAGCGCGGCAACCGATAAGGGCGTGACAAACTCACAGGCTGACTGGGTCATAATACAGCGGACGGTGGCCCCTTCGGCACGCAGCCGACGGATCAGATCCAGGGCCTTGAACGCAGCAATACCGCCGCTGATGACAAGAAGAATGCGTTTTCCGGTAAGCATGCCGGGAATATCCTAAATCACACGACAAGAATGTTGAAAACCTAGGCTGCTGATCGGCCCGCGCGCAAGGGTCGGGTCAGGCCAGTAGCAGGATCACCGCGATCACGACGCCGACGCCAAGGATCAGACGATTGGTCCAACGCCGTTGGTGGGATTGTTCCCGGGCAATTTCGCGGACCGTTTCCGGGTGCAGGCGCAGGCCGTCGTCGGCAATTTGGCTGACTAGCGATTGGGCATTTTCGACCATCCCCGGTAATTGGCGCAACACCCGCAATGTACTGCTGATGTTGTCGCGCACGCGCGCGGCCGGGCCCATGTGGCCCTCCATCCATTCTTCGATGACAGGCTGTGCCTTTTCCCAAAATACGATTTCTGGGTCGAGGCTGCGGGCAACGCCCTCGGCCACCACCATGGTCTTTTGCAGAAGAAGGAGCTGCGTTTGTGTTTCCATTTGGAACTGTTCGGTCACTCGCAGCAATTGCGCGAGCAACCTGGCAATGGAAATTTCCTTGGCAGGTTTGCCCAAGACCGGCTCGCCGATCGCGCGGCAGGCCTGGGCAAAGGTATCCAGGGACTGGTCGGCGGGCACGTAGCCCGCTTCGAAATGTACTTCTGCGGCACGCCAATAGTCGCGCGTCAAGAAGGCTAGCATGAGGTCAGCCAAATAGCGCCGGTTCTTGAGATCAAGCCGCCCCATAATGCCGAAGTCGACCGCCAGGATATTGCCGTCAGTATCGGCAAATAAATTGCCCGGATGCATATCGCCGTGAAAAAAGCCGTCGCGAAACACCTGGTGCAGGAACGTTGACAACAAGTTGCTGACCACGGTGTCGAGATTGACCCCGGCATCGATCAGCGCCTCACGGGATCCCAACGAAATTGCATTGACCCGACCTAAGGTAAGGACGCGAGGGCCGGTTCGGCTCCAGTCCACCTCAGGTACAACGAAGGTATCGTCGTCCTCAAAGTTCTGCGCCAGTTCGGACGCGGCAGCGGCCTCAAGGCTCAAGTCCATTTCGCGAAAACTACTTTCGGCGAACTTGTCGATAACCTCGACTGGCTTCAGCCGCCGCATGCTGGGTTGCGTGGTGGCGACGATACGGGCGAGCCAACGAAACAGATCGATGTCGCGGCCAAATGCCCGCTCGACCCCGGGTCGCAATATCTTGACAGCGACCTCGCGGCCCTCAGTTGTCACTGCGTAATGGACCTGTGCGATGCTGGCTGCAGCGATCGCCGTCTCCTCAAAGGACGTGAAAAGTGTCTCGAGAGAACAGTCGAACGCGCCTTCGATAACCTCGATAGCGTCCTCGCCGGGAAAGGGCGCCAAGTGGTCGCGGAGCTGGGCGAGGTCGGCAGCAAAGGCATCGCCCACCAGGTCAGGGCGGGTCGAGAGCGTCTGGCCGAACTTAATAAAGGCGGGCCCCAGAGCCTCCAGAGCCGCCACCAATCGCTGGCCGCGGCGCAACTCGCGCATCGATGCCCGAGGGCCTGGCAGGAACACCCGTCCGAGCTGTTGCGGCCAATCGCCATAGCCCAGCATGTCGAGCAAGAACAACGCGTCATGGCGCGCCAAGGTGTAGGCGATCCGGACCAGTCGGAGAATATTGCGAAAAGGGCCGAGCAAGGGCTTTTAGGTTCGCCAGCCGGCGTGCAGCGCGACGATCCCACCCGAGAGATTGCGGTAACTCACCTGGTCAAATCCCGCCGCTTTGATCATCTCGGCGAAGGCATCTTGCGCCGGAAAGGTCCGGATGCTTTCCGCGAGATAGCGGTAGGACTCGCCATCGCGAACGATCACCTGGCCCATCACCGGCAGCAACCGGAATGAGTAGGCGTCATAGAGCGGGGCGAGCGTTGGCGTCACCTGGCTGAATTCGAGGCACAGAAACCGTCCGCCTGGCCGCAGCACACGTCGCGCCTCGCGCAGCGCCGCTGGAACATCCGTCATGTTGCGCATCCCGAAAGCTACCGTATAGGCGTCGGCGCACTGGTCGGGCAGGGGCAATGCCTGAGCATCGCAACATCCCCATTCGAGTCCGGCGATGAAGCCACGGTCAAACGCGCGGTCGCGCCCCACGCGCACCATGCTTTCGTTGATATCCAAGACCGTGACGTGGGGCCGGTCGGCTGGGTCGGCCGTGCGGAACGGGTGCAGGATACGCAACGCGATATCGCCGGTTCCAGCGGCCACGTCCACAACGTGTTGGCCGGGGCGGGCACGCAGGCGGCGCACCATCGCGTTCTTCCAAAGTCGGTGGAGGCCGCCGCTCATGACATCGTTCATGATGTCGTAGTGCCGCGATACAGAATCGAAAACACCACGCACAAGCCCGCTCTTGTCGTCGCGCGGCACGTCGCGAAACCCAAAGGACACGTGATCGGGAGCGCTTGTATCGGGTGCGGGTGTGGTGTCGGCCATGCGCCGACGATAGCGCAGGGGTCGTAATCGCGCTACTTTGCGCCCGGCTCTACGACGCCTCGCCGTGCCGCCACATTATTCCTCATCGCGACAGAACCTGTGCCCGAACTGCCAGAAGTCGAAACAGTGGTCCGCGGTCTGCGCCCGCACCTTGAAGGGACGACCCTGACCAAGGTGGTGGTCCGCCGACCGGATCTCCGCCAGCCGTTTCCCAAAGGTTTTGCAAGGCGGCTCACCGGGCGACGCGTGGTCTCATTGTCACGGCGCGCCAAATACATCATGGCCTTGCTGGACGACGGCGTGCAGCTCTTGGCTCACCTTGGGATGTCTGGCCGCATGGTCTTGCATGCAGGCCCTCCACCCTCACGCGGCAAGCACGATCACGTCGTTCTCATCACGGGCGCGGACGCTCACATCGTGTTCAGCGATCCCCGACGGTTTGGTCTGATGACACTCATCGAGCCGGGTGAGGCCGAGAACCACCCTCTACTGTGCAACATTGGCCCCGAGCCGCTGGGCAATGCATTTGATGGGCCCATGCTGGCGGAACGGTTGCGCGGCAAAAAGACCCCCCTCAAGGCGGCACTACTCGATCAACGCGTGGTGGCCGGCTTGGGCAACATCTACGTCTGTGAAGCGCTCTATATGGCGGGCCTCTCACCGCGCCGCCAGGCCTATACGGTGGGCCCGGCCAGGGCGGCACGTCTCGTCGCGGCTATTCGTGAGGTCCTGCAGGCCGCCATTGCGGCAGGCGGTTCATCATTGCGCGATTACGTCGGTGCGAGCGGCGAACTGGGCTACTTCCAGCACAATTTCTCGGTCTACGATCGTGAGGGCGCCCCGTGCCCGACCTGCGATTGCGATGGGGCGATCCAGCGCATTGTTCAGTCCGGCCGCTCGACATTCTACTGCCCACGCCGCCAGTGCTGAGCTTACCTAGTTGATCTTGCGGGCAGGCTTGCGTATATGGGCCGCTTCCTAATCCAAAATGCACCGTCCGAAAGGAAGCCGCGATGGCCTACGAAACCATACGGGTGGAGACCAAAGGCAATGTCGGTCTGATTACGCTTAATCGACCCGATGCGCTCAATGCGCTCAATAGCGAGTTGATGGTCGAACTGGGTGCCGCGCTAGATCGCTTCGAATCAGATGACGGCGTTGGCGCCATGGTGGTGACGGGCAGTGAGAAAGCGTTCGCCGCGGGCGCGGATATTAAAGAGATGCAGCCCAAAAGTTTCGTCGATGTCTATGACGGCGATTTCATCACGCGCGACTGGGGCCGCACCGCGACCTGCCGCAAGCCGATTGTAGCTGCGGTAGCAGGATACGCACTCGGCGGTGGGTGTGAACTTGCCATGATGTGCGATTTCATTTTGGCGGCGCCCAATGCGAAATTTGGGCAACCCGAAATCCGCTTGGGGATTATCCCGGGCTCGGGTGGGACCCAGCGCCTAGCGCGCTTTGTTGGCAAATCCAAGGCCATGGAGATGGTCCTCACAGGCCGCATGATGGATGCCGAGGAGGCCGAAAGGTCTGGCTTGGTCAGCCGGATTGTCCCAGCCGAAGAGCTTCTGGACGAGGCCCTTAAGGTCGCTGGCGAAATAGCGACCCTATCGCGACCGGCGGTCTATATGGCCAAAGAGGCGGTGAATCGGGCCTTTGAAACAACCCTGGAAGAGGGCATCCGTTTTGAGCGGCGCCTGTTTCACGCGACCTTCGCCTTGGAAGATCAGAAAGAGGGCATGGCGGCCTTTGTCGAGAAGCGAAAGCCTAACTTCAAGAACACCTGAATCGGTTGACCGCCCTCGTATCAGGCGATATAAGCCGCCTCTCCACAACTCGCGAAAAGTATCAATATGGCGCACCATAAATCCGCCCAGAAAAGAATTCGTCAGACCGCGCGGCGCACGACCGTTAATATCGCACGCATTGGTCGCATGCGTACCTACGTAAAAAAAGTTGAGCAGGCCATCGAGGCCGGCGATCGTGCCAAGGCACAAGATGCGCTACGCCAGGCTGAGCCCGAAATGATGCGTACCGCGAACAAAGGCATCGTTAAGAAGAACACGATGTCTCGCCGCGTTTCCCGATTGTCAAAGCGCATCAAGGGGATGCCTGCATAAGTTACAGCGCAAACTTTGCGTTTATGGGCTGCACTTTTCAGTGCGGCCTTTTTTGTGCCAAACAAGCACTAAAAGTTTGACCAAGATGTAGTGGTGTTGCTCTCGTGCATGGCGGGTTTATTTTTTTGTTTTGGGCGTCGCGGTGTTATTGAAAGGGCTTGGAGTGGGCAGTATTCTTTGACTCACTGGACGGGGTTCAGGAGCAGTCGCTCCTTACAATTTTTTTACCAACCGACGAAGGCTTGCGTTGATGGGGTCGGTCTGCGGGAAGGGTTTTTCTCAAAATATTGCAGAAGACGACAACCATTCTGCTCTAAAAAAAGTATTAAATAATACAAGCCGGTCATCGGCGGATTAGGGAGAGACGTCCAGCGCGAAAAACGCGCGGACCCGGAAAGTGTGGATGAGTTACGCAGGTGATATATCTGTCGAGGACGCTTGGCGTATTCTCGGCGAAGACGCGGCGGCGCAATTGGTCGATGTGCGGACTCAAGCGGAATGGAATTTCGTGGGTTTGCCCGATCTGAGCAAAGTCCAGAAGACCGTTCATCGCGTCGAATGGCAGGGGTTCCCGGATGGGGCGCCCAATGCCCAGTTTTCCGATCAAGTAGCGGCAACTGGCGCCAAGCCGACCGATCCCATCTTATTCCTGTGTCGCTCTGGAGGCCGCTCGAAGGCGGCCGCCATCGCCCAAACCGGCGCGGGCTATAGTAAGTGTTACAACATCGCGGGCGGTTTCGAGGGCGACCTCGACGGTGATGGCCATCGTGGCCGCGTCAGAGGCTGGAAGTCAGCCGGTCTCCCCTGGAATCAGACCTGAGGGCTATATGGAAACGCCAACACCCAATAGACCGCTCAACGATATCTGGCAGTCTGTTCGCGATCGGCTTCGTGCCGACGTCGGCGACGCCGCGTATAACAGTTGGCTCAAACAACTCGAGCTGACCAACATTCAGGACAAACGAGTGTTAATGTCGGTGCCCACGCGATTCATGCGCGACTGGGTAATATCGCACTACGCAGAAAAAATTCGTGCCGCTTGGTCCCTTGAATCGGGCGCTGAGCCGCAGATCGATATTCTTGTCCGACCCTCAGGCCAGGTGGCGGCGTCCATCTTGAAAATCGCCCCCGGCGTACCGGTCCAAGACAAGCCGATCGATCAGGAGTTGGCCGAGGCGGGCGCGCCGCTCGATCCGCGCTGCACCTTCGATAATTTTGTTGTCGGGAAAGCAAACGAACTTGCCTACGCCGCTGCGCGCCGCGTGGCCGAGTCAGATGTTGTCCCGTTCAACCCGCTCTACCTCTATGGCGGCGTGGGCCTGGGCAAGACCCATTTGATGCACGCGATTGCTTGGCATATTCGCCAGCGTGACCCGAAGCGCCGGGTGATCTATCTGTCTGCCGAAAAGTTTATGTACCAATTCATTCGGGCGCTTCGGTACAAAGACGTCATGCCGTTCAAACAACTGTTTCGCTCGGTCGATATGCTGCTGATCGATGATGTGCAGTTCATTAGCGGCAAGGACTCCACCCAAGAAGAGTTCTTCCACACCTTCAACGCCTTGGTAGATCAAAACCGGCAGGTCATCATTTCCGGCGATCGCTCGCCCTCCAGCCTCGACGGGATGGAAGAGCGCATGCGTTCACGCCTAGGCTGGGGCTTGGTCGCCGATATTCACGCGACGGACTACGAACTGCGGATTGGCATTTTACAGTCAAAGGTTCAGCATATGGGGGCCAAAAACGTGCCCCAGCAAGTGCTGGAGTTCCTCGCCCACCGGATTACCTCGAATGTCCGTGAGCTTGAGGGGGCCCTCACCCGGGTCCTGGCCTATTCCAACCTCGTAGGAAGGCCCATCACGCTTGAAACCACCCATGAAGTGCTCCGCGATCTTCTCCGCGCAAACGATCGCCGGATCACCATCGAGGACATTCAAAAACGAGTGGCCGAGCACTACAATATCCGCATCTCCGAGATGCATTCGGCGCGCCGCGCCCGAGCAGTTGCTCGGCCCCGTCAGGTTGCCATGTATTTGGCTAAACAACTGACTTCCCGGTCGCTGCCCGAAATCGGGAGGAAGTTCGGAGGCCGCGACCACACCACTGTCATGCATGCCGTCAAGCGCATCGACGAACTGCGGCAAGGCGACAGCACCTTGTCGGAAGATATCGAACTGCTGCGGCGAATGCTCGAGACCTAATTTCTTCCTCAAAAAATCCTTTTAGTTCAGTATCTTAAGGTCGCATCCCGAGGCAAAAAAAGCGTCCCCGGACGGCTTGGCGGGTGCTATACTTTGTGCCCGTGCTCGTGCGACGGGACCGTGTTTTTATGTCGAGGTTTTCGCCGCTGGCGCGCCACGACAGAATCGCAGGTTAAGCCGAGAATTGTGCCGTTTTCGGGCGCCTACGGGGCGCTCATCTAGTCGAAATTGAGTGTATGACGCGCCGGTCGGAACTTCGGCCGGTCGCACAGAACAACAAAGAATTGGCGCCATGAAGATTACGATCGAACGTGCAACCCTGCTTTCCGCCCTCGGCCATGTGCAAAACGTTGTCGAACGGCGCAACACCATCCCTATCCTGTCCAACGTCCTGCTGGCAGCAGAGGGCAGCGACCTATCGCTCACCGCCACCGACCTCGACCTGACGATTATTGAAACGGTCGCCACCGATGTCGCCCAGGCCGGAGCCACAACTGCAGCCGCGCACACGTTGCACGACATTGTTCGCAAACTGCCCGACGGCGCGCAGATCGAGTTAAGTCTCGTGGATGACCAGTCGCGCCTTTCCGTTGTGGCGGGTCGCTCCAGCTTTACCCTCCCGTGCCTGCCCAAGGAAGACTTCCCGGTTTTGGCGGAAGACAGCCTACCGGCTAGCTTTCAAATCGGTGCCGAGGAACTCAAGCGCCTGATCGACAAAAGCCGTTTCGCGATTTCGACCGAAGAGACCCGCTACTACCTCAACGGCATTTACCTCCACGCAGCGGAGGCCGATGGCCTCCCGATGCTGCGGGCTGTCGCGACTGATGGCCACCGGCTCGCCCAAGTCGATTGCCCGTTGCCGGGTGGCGCTGCCTCAATGCCCGGTGTGATTGTGCCGCGCAAGGCGGTTCTTGAGGTTCGCCGGCTGCTCGATCAGGTTGACGAACCTGTGCAAGTCTCGTTGTCGGAGACCAAGATTCGGTTCGCCGTTGGCAAAACAGTCCTCACCACCAAGCTCATTGACGGCACGTTCCCGGATTACGAGCGCGTCATTCCGGCAGGCAACGACAAGATTCTTGAAGTCGACTGCAAGCAATTTGCTGAGGCAGTTGACCGGGTATCAACTATTTCCACTGAAAAGTCGCGGTCGATTAAGCTCACGCTCGAAAAGGAAAAGTTGCACTTGTCGGCAAACAGTCCCGACAGCGGCAGTGCCGATGAAGAACTAGTCGTTAGTTATCCGGGCGAGGATATCGAGATTGGGTTCAACTCGCGCTATTTGCTCGATATCGCTACCCAAATCGATGGCGACGTTGCGCGGCTCGACCTCGCCGATGCCGTATCGCCAACCATCTTGCGCGACCTTGCGGACGATCACGCGCTGTACGTTCTCATGCCGATGCGGGTTTAGAGACCCAATTGGCCATGGCGCATAACATGGCGGCGGCACCACCTCCTGCTGCGGTCCCCCCGGTTCCTGCGTATTTCTTACGTCGTTTGACGCTGACGGATTTTCGCTGTTACTCCCATCTTCGCCTCGACACCGACGAACGCTGCGTCGTGCTGACTGGGCCTAACGGTGCGGGCAAAACAAATATTCTCGAAGCCATTTCCTATCTCTCGCCCGGCCGTGGCATGCGGCGATCACGATTTAGCGATGTCATCCGGCGCGATAGCACGCGAGGTTGGGCCGTCGCGGCAACGGTGGATGGTACGCCCGGCGGAGACGTGGAGATTGGCACCGGCACGGTTTCATCCGAACCTACCGCAACCGGGCCACTAGATCGACGCCAGGTGCGCATCGATGGTGAAACGATGCGCGGGCCAGCGGCGCTTGCGGAGTCTATTGCAATGCAGTGGATCACTCCGCAAATGGATCGCTTGTTCCAAGAGGACGGAGCTTCTCGTCGGCGCTTTCTTGACCGGCTAGTCTACGGTGTTGATCCCCGCCATGCGACGCGAGTTTCGGCCTATGAACGGGCCCTGCGCGAACGTTCACGCCTCCTCAAGTCGGGTCAACGATCGGATCAATGGGTTCTAGCGTTGGAAAACACGATGGCGGAATATGGCGTCGCGATCGCAGCAGCGCGCCGAGAAGCGGTGAGCAGATTGTCCGACGCGCTGGCCGCCGCAATGGGACCGTTTCCGGCTGCCGCCATCGCGGTCAACGGCAGCGTCGAGGCCATGCTCGATGACCAGGCCGCGCTCGATGCCGAACAAAATTTTCGCGATGAGCTCACCGCAGCACGCTGCCGGGATGCCGAGACCGGTGGCGCGGCCGTAGGTCCACATCGTAGCGACCTCGCGGTTGCCCATCTAGACAAAGGCCTGCCGGCCCGCCAGTGCTCGACCGGCGAACAAAAAGCACTACTGATCTCTATCGTGCTGGCCGACGCGCGGGTTGCAGCCTTGCGCACCGGTGCCGCGCCGCTCTTGTTACTCGATGAAATCGTTGCCCATCTCGACGAGGCCCGGCGGGTCGCGCTGTTCGACCAAGTGCTTGGCATGGGCGTCCAGGCCTGGCTCACCGGGACCGACAAAGATGTTTTTGCGCCCCTTGGTACACGCGCGCTGTTCCTCGACGTGACGGACGGCGCCATCACAGGAATACAGAATGACTGACCGCGCTGAAGATCGCGCCGCCGAAGACGCCTACGGCGCGACCTCTATCAAGGTACTGCGCGGGCTTGACGCTGTCCGTAAACGTCCTGGGATGTATATAGGCGATACCGACGACGGTTCGGGGCTCCACCACATGGTCTACGAAGTCGTCGACAATGCGATTGATGAATCGCTCGCCGGTCATTGTGATCGCATCGACGTCGTCTTGAGCGCCGACGGCTCATGCTCGGTAACCGATAACGGTCGTGGCATCCCCACCGGTATCCACGAAGAAGAGGGCGTCTCGGCTGCCGAAGTCATCATGACCCACTTGCACGCCGGCGGAAAATTCGACGACAATTCCTACAAGGTGTCCGGCGGCCTGCACGGGGTCGGTGTCTCGGTGGTCAATGCCCTGTCATCGCAGCTCGACATGCGCATCCGTCGCCAGGGCCACGAACATTATCAGCGCTACATCCACGGCGAACCTCAGGGTGTGCTTGAAGTCGTGGGCGATTCTGAAGAGCACGGTACCGAAATTTCGTTTCTCCCGTCCCTTGATACGTTCTCGCAGATCGATTTCGATTTCGGAACGTTGGAGCACCGTCTGCGCGAACTTGCTTTCCTGAATTCGGGCGTCACCATCGTCCTCAAAGACTCGCGCGGCGTCGACGAGACCGTAGTTGAAATGCATTACGACGGCGGTATCGAGGCTTTCGTGCAGCATCTCGATCGTAAGAAGCAGGGCTTGCATCAAACCGTTGTCGTCACGGGTGAACGCGACGGCATCACGATTGAACTCGCGCTGCAATGGAACGACAGCTACCACGAGAACGTGCTGTGCTTTACCAACAACATTCCACAACGCGACGGCGGCACGCATCTCGCCGGATTTCGCGCAGGACTCACCCGCACGATCAACACTTACGCCCTGTCGCACTCCGGCTCAAAACGCGACAAGGTGCAGATTACTGGCGACGACGCCCGAGAGGGTCTCACCGCGGTACTTTCGGTCAAGGTGCCCGATCCAAAGTTCTCGTCGCAGACCAAGGACAAACTGGTCTCTTCCGAGGTCCGTCCGGTTGTGGAAAGCTTGGTCGGCGACCGGCTTGGCACTTGGTTCGAAGAACACCCCGCAGATGCTCGGGCGATCGCCGGGAAAATCGTCGAAGCCGCCGCGGCTCGCGAAGCCGCAAAAAAAGCCCGTGAACTCACGCGGCGCAAAAGTGCGCTCGACGTCTCCAATCTGCCCGGCAAACTAGCGGACTGTCAGGAACGCGACCCGACGGTGGCTGAAATATTTATCGTTGAGGGTGATTCGGCCGGCGGCTCTGCCAAACAAGGCCGTGACCGAAAGTTCCAAGCTGTCCTACCGCTCCGCGGCAAGATCCTCAACGTCGAACGCGCTCGGTTCGACAAAATGCTGGGCTCGAACGAAATCGGCACGTTGATCACGGCGCTCGGTGCAGGCATTGGCCGCGATGACTTCGACATCTCGAAAATTCGCTATCACAAAATCATCATCATGACCGATGCCGACGTCGACGGAGCGCATATCCGCACACTGCTGCTGACTTTTTTTTATAGGCAGATGCCCGAAATTATCGAAAAAGGCTACCTCTACATTGCCCAGCCACCGCTCTACAAAGTTGCACAAGGGAAGTCGTCGACTTACCTTAAGGACGAGAAAGAGATGGAAGAATACCTCGTCGCAGATGGCATTGCCGATGCGGTATTAACGCTCTACGACGAGACTGAGGTGGCCGGACCGGATCTCATCCGGTTGGTCGATCAGGCCCGCCAATGCCGCAAGCTGGTTAACGCTCTGTCCAAGCGCTACGCGTGGGATGCCGTCGAACAGACCGCGATTGCCGGCGCACTCAGTCCTGATGTCCTGGCGGATCCCGAGCAGGCGCGCGCCGCGGCAGACTACGTCGCCAGGCGCCTCAACCAGCTCTCACCCGACGAGGAGCAGGGCTGGCAGGGTGAACCCACTGAAGACGGGGGTCTACGCTTCAACCGTGAATTGCGCGGTGCTCCCGAAGTTCAGGTGATCGATGGTCCACTCATTCGGTCGGCGGATGCCCGTAAACTGCACGAAATGTCTGTCAGTCTACAAACAACCTATCAGCGTCGTGGCGCACTGCGCCGCAAAGACGAGACAAGGATCATCCGTTCACCTACGCACCTGCTTGATGCCATCATGGCGTTCGGGCGCAAGGGGCTTCAGGTCCAACGCTACAAGGGTTTGGGCGAAATGAATCCGGATCAACTCTGGGAAACCACCCTGGATATTTCGGCCCGTACCTTGTTACAGGTCCGCGTATCGCAGGTCGACCAGGCTTCGGACTTGTTTGAAACCTTGATGGGTGATGTGGTGGAGCCGCGCCGCGAGTTCATTCAAAACAACGCGCTCAACGTCACCAACATCGATACCTAGGGGGCCACTGGTCAGGCGGAAGGCGGGCCCTCCGGCGCGGCGTCCCTGACCTGGGAAGCTTCCGCGGGTCGCCGCCAAAGCAAAAAGAAATAAGCCACCAAACCCAGCGTAGCGGCTACCCCCATGACGGATGTCATACCGACAGCGCGCCCGTCGTAAAACGCACCGGAGGTAACGCCAAATACTGCTCCCCCCAAGGTCTGGGCGAACCCCAGCAGCGCGGCGGCCGTGCCTGCCATCAACGGGAACGGCCCCAACGCGCTCGCCGTGCCCAACGGAAATATAAAGCCCACCGCAAAAGAAAACACGATCATCGGCCCCACGATGGTCACGATGGTTTCAATGCCGAACAACGGGAAAACCGCGGTCGTCATGCCCGATACCCAAGCCGTCAAAATGGCCCACCGGAACACCGTCTCCAACCCAAAGCGCGGTGCCAGACGTTCGGACAACATGGTGCCAGCAATGAAACCCACCACCTGCACGGTGATGATCAAGGGAAAGGTCGATTCGCGCATCCCAAACACTTCAATGAAGACGAATGGTGCGCCGAAAATAAAGGCGAAGAAGGTGCCAAAGCTGAACAGTAGCGTCAGCATAAACCCCACATAGGTGCGGTTGCGAAGCAATACGCCAAAGTTCCGAAACATGCCCGCCATTTGTGTCGCGCGGGGGTCACGGCTCAGGTTTGTTTCAGGAATGAAGAGCCACACCAACCAAATCGCGATCGCAGCCCACACTGCCAACGCGTAAAACGTTGCACGCCAGCTGAAGGTTTCAATTAACCAGCCGCCAAGAAGCGGCGCGATCGCCGGGGCGATAGCTATGATGCTGGCCATCCTTGCCAGCATCACAGCGGAACGCTCTCGGTCGTGCATATCGCGGATGATTGCCATACAAATTGTTACCCCGGCGGCGCCACCAAGAGATTGTAGAAACCGCAAAGAAATCAGCATGTTGATCGACGTAGCTTGAGCACTTACTAGCGATGCACCTATGAACATCGCTGTGCCAATCATCAACGGAATACGTCGCCCAAAGCGGTCTGAGATTGGCCCGTAAGCCAATTGGGCCACCGCAAAGCCCAC
>Ga0115002_10006299_pt1 | contig 13709 bp, 15 predicted proteins | sample ArcticOcean_MG_C_8_FD_89576 | JGI IMG/M metagenome (GOLD analysis project Ga0115002, IMG submission 89576) | Marine microbial communities from western Arctic Ocean - ArcticOcean_MG_CB11_86 | ecosystem: Environmental > Aquatic > Marine > Oceanic | place: Arctic Ocean: Canada Basin | collected...
ATCGATGCGAGTCAGATCGCTGCCCGTAAGACGGGCCAGCAAGGTCGCTTGAGTCTGGACTACCTCAGTTTCTTAAACTAGGTGGCCGCTCCGCAGCGGTGATGCTGGACAACAACTAACTAGTGAAGTTGAGCCAGCGTTCGAAGAGCTTAGCGACGAATGGCGTTAGACGGGTGCGGTTGTATGCGTCGGCAAGCCGTTTGAGGTACTCGGCCCGGGTCGGATAAGGGATCAACGTACTTCCCGCCGCCGACAATCCCAGGCCATTGGTCATCATCAAACACAGGGGTGCGATCTGTTCGCCCGCATCGTGACCCACGATGGTGGCAAACAAGATTTTATCCATGCCGCGGCGCGTATGGACACGGACGAATCCGCCACCATCGACTTGAGTTCTGCCGCGATCAAGATCGCCAAAATCGACTTGATACACATCTGTTGCGATTTGTTGACGCTCGAGCTCCGCCGGCGCGATGCCTACCGATGCGACTTCCGGTTGGGTGTATGTACAACGCGGCACTGGCGAAGAGGCGACAATGGATGCAGTCGGTGCGAACAGTGCATTCTGCACAATTACCCGGGCATGAGCATCGGCGTTGTGCGTGAATTGCGGCCGCCCTGTGCAATCTCCAGCCGCAAACACATTCTTATTGCTGGTCCTGAGCTTGGCATCAGTTGCGATGAACCCCCGTGAGTCGAGATTAACTCCCGCGTTGACAAGCTGCAGCGTTTCGACGTTGGATCGACGGCCCAACGCGACGAGCACCTCATCGCTTTTCACGGACATATCGCCGCAAACCACTTTTTTCTGCGATGCTTCAACCAATACCTCGCTCACCGGTAGTCCAACATGAATCGCAACGCCGAGTTCGGCCAACCTCGCGGCAACCGCGTCACTTGCCTCAGGCAATTCCATCGGCAACACGCGCTCGGCCATTTCAAAAAGGTCAACCCTTGTTCCTAAACGCGCAAACACAGTCGCAAGTTCGCACCCGATCGGGCCAGCGCCGAGAATCGAAAGTGCGCCCGGTTGGGTTTCGAGGTCGAACACCGTCTCGTTCGTCAGGGGTGCCGCATCGACTAAGCCCGCGATGGGCGGAATGTCAGCACGTGCGCCGGTGCACACGGCAATCCGGCGTGCGGGTAGCTCAACATCGGCGACCACCACCGAACCCTTCTCATTGAAATGCGCATCACCCAAGAACACATCAACGCCGAGCTCGGTATAGCGGGCCACCGAGTCATGCGGGGCAATACTGGCGCGAACCTCGCGCAACCAAGCAAACGCATCAGCAAAAGTTGCTCCTTCTTTGTGCTTGGTAATTTCCAACAGTGCCTTGGACGGCACGCAACCGACATTTAGGCAATCGCCCCCCATCATCCCGCGCTCGACCAGCGCAACCTTGGCGCCAAGCCCAGCCGCACCAATCGCACATATAAGACCCGCAGGCCCAGCACCGACAACCACAAGGTGGTAGCGCGACTTCGGTCGTGGGTTTTCATAATCGTGAGGTAACAACAGCGCACGCGACTCGACGTCGAATTCTTCACCCGGATAGCTCACGAAGTCTTAGCCTCTTCAAGGTTTGTGTTCAACGCTTTGGTCGAAAAGCGCGTAATCACGACCGTCAAAACCACGGTGGCGGCCAAGCCCACATATAGGAACCAGGTCGTGGCCGAGTTTTCCGGAATCTCGCCATTCAACAACCCCGTCAGGTCGGAGGCTGCGGAGCCAAGGTATACGTACAAAACCGTGCCCGGCACCATGCCGATCCAAGACGCAAACAGGTAGTCACGGAACCTCACAGCCGTGATCCCAAGCGCATAATTCAACAAATTGAACGGGAACGCCGGCGACAGCCGCGTTAGCAGCACCATTAAGAACCCGCGTTGGGCAACCGCGCGGTTTAGCGCACCAAATCTTGGCATCGAGGCAAGCTTATGTTGCACCCAGTCCCTTGCAAAGAAGCGACCGACTAGGAATGCGCAGCTTGCCCCCGCAACGCTTGCGACCGACACGATAGCAAATCCATACCCGAGACCGAAGACAAATCCTGCCCCAAGGGTCATAAGGCTACCAGGCAACAGCAGAACGGTTGCGACGACGTAGAATGCAATGAACACTAACCACGATATCGTCCGATTCTCGTTGATCCAGACGAGCAAAGAGCTCAACACATCTGCGACCGGAAGAAAGAATGCGGCAACGAATAACGCAACCACAACTACGGCAAAAACGAGCGGTTTAGACACTAGATCGACTCTTCCTTCACGTTTTTTTCAGGATGCCACCCGGGGTTGTTTGACCAGCTTTGTCTGCATTAGTGCCTGCACCTCCGGCGCGAGGCCAATCGCTCGTCTTTCTTCGAGGTCAATCCGAACACCGACTGACTCGCCCGAAACGCAGACCTTACCCGTTTCCAGATTGAACATGAGATGAGCAAAGTGGTGCACTTTATTACCAACGCCACAGATCCCCGACACCAACTCGTAGCGTTGATCCGCCTCCAGATAGGGTCCGTGATAGCGCAGGCGATATTCCACGACCGCTCCACCTTCGTTCGGCGGGAACTCTCCGTCGTGATCGTGAAATTCACCCCAAAGATGGGGCATCGAGTCGGAAAAACGCGCCATGTAATGATGCATGTGCATGCGCCCGTTGAAAGCGCACTCGTCAGCCCGAATCACGCCGCGCCCGATCAGCCGAAATCCATGCGCCTTCGCCTCCTCGAGACTTAAGCGTATATGCGCAAGGTCTTCGTCTTTGATACCACGGGGCGCTGCATACTCAGGCACGATCTGAGCATTTTCGAAGACTAGGTTCGGGATTCTGTGCAACGTCGTGCACAGGACCTCATCGGTAAACGAGTGGCGCAACTCCGTCAGAACGAGATGCGGACCGACCACGGCAAGGTAGCCTGACAACGGAGCAGCTAAACGCGACTCTTGGAGAAACCGAATGTGTTGCATGTCGACCTCTCCGAGTAGCATCTCGGCCGAGCGTAAGCGGTCGTCGCCACCATCTGACAACAGATCCATCAGTCCGGTTACCAGGGTCTGCCACGATTTCTCTACATAAAAACGTACATTCAGGTGATCGTTCTCGTCACACTCCCAGCGGTTGACGCTGCCGCGATAACACAACTTCATCTAAGCAAAAAGCCCAGCAATTAAAATGACCAAAACTGCCGGTGCAACAACGTATCGGGTTAGGTTGAACCAGACATCAAACCAACGCGTGTTGGCAATTCCCAGCTCGGCGACACAATCACTGCGGACCATAAACCATCCAGCAAACAGCGCGATCAAGAGCCCGCCTAATGGCAGGAAAACGCTGTTCGGGACGAAGTCGATCCAAGTGCCTAACGATTTACCGAACAACCCAACGTCGGTCCAATGGTTGTAGCTTAGGACGCTCACAATGCTCAATCCAAACCCGATGAATACGACGAAAATGGCGGCGCGTTTCCGAGGCCAGCCGAAACGCTCCGTGCACCAAGCGCCGATAGGTTCGAACAAGCCGACAATCGAGGTGACCGCTGCCACAGAAAGCAGGAGAAAAAACACAATGGCGACCCAAGCACCACCCGGCATCTGGGCAAAAGCCACAGGGAGCGTTTGAAAGATTAAACCGGTTCCTTGTGCAGGATCGAGCCCGTTGTTGAAGACCATCGGAAAAATCACCAACCCAGCCAAGAGCGCGACACCGGTGTCAGCTATGACGATCGTTACTGCCGATTTGGCAATCGACACGTCCTGCGGTAGATAGGCGCCGAACATCATCATGCCAGCCATCGCAACGCCTATCGAAAAGAAGGCCTGACTGATTGCCGCAAGTGCGGTTGCAGGGGTCACTTTTGAAAAGTCTGCGGCGAAAAGGTAACCCATTGCCTGGGGTAAGCCACCGGCAAACGCGTTGAACACGACCAAGCCTAGCAACAAGACAAACAACGTCGGCATCAGAATGGTCACGCCACGCTCGATGCCTTTCTCGACGCCCGCGTATACGATAGCACCAGCCAACGCGATCGCGACGAATGACCAGAGTAACAACGTCGGCACATCAGCGAGCAATACGTCGAATATTCCCGATGCAACCGCACTGTTTACGCTCACGAGCGTTCCGGATAGCGCGCGATACAAGTAATACAACACCCAACCGGCGACCACGCTGTACGCCATGAGAATGAGGAGCGCGGTCAACAGATTCAGATGGCCAACATGGCGCCACTTCGCCGTGCGCCCTTGTACCGACGCAAGCACAAGCATCGACCCGGATGGAGTGCCCTTGCCACGCCGTCCAATCATGATCTCCGCCATCAAGATTGGCACACCGATGAGGAACGCACAGGCCAAGTAGACCAATACAAATGCCGACCCACCATTCTCGCCCGTGACGTAGGGAAATCGCCAAATGTTCCCAAGGCCGACGGCGAAGCCAATCGACGCCATAAGAAAGCCGAAGCGAGAACGGAATCCCTGTGTGACCATGAGCTGCTGCGACTAACCCTTACTGAATTCAGCAACTACGTAGTCAGGCATCTCCCCTCTCAACCGGAAAATCAGTTTCGTACCCTATCTTTTGCGATCAGATAGAACAACCAACCAGCGACGATGAGGCCGAGCCCAAAGACGCCTTCCATTGGGCGTTCAACCAGGATGAAGATTAGCGTCCATAGCGTCACAGAGCAGAACACCACGAGTGGCAGCGGGTACCATGGCACCCGAAAAGACGCTGGACGTTGCGACTGCGATCTGCGCAGCAGCACGACCCCTAACACTGTAATTAGGGTATTCAGACCGAGCGTAAATCCGGCAAAGACCAGAATCGATTCAAACGACGACGTGAGCACGAGCAGAATCGTGATTATCATCTGTACGAGGATGGCGACGCTTGGTATGCCTGATGCGTTTGCACGGCTGAGTAATTTAAGTACACGAAAATCTTGCCCAATCACCTGCAGTGCCCGCGGTCCTGCGATGACCATTGCGCTAACCGTGCTGATCAACAATATTGCGAGCATCGTCGCGACGACTTGTGACCCGCTTGGCCCGAACGCATAACCGGCAACGACGTGACCGATCTCGAGCTTGCCGGCCATTGCATCCATGGGTGCAACGTTCAGAAACATGACATGTAACAGCACATACAATCCCGTAACGAACAGCGTTCCAACAACCAAAATACGTGGCAATTGACGGGCGGCATCCTCCACCTCGTTGGACAGATACGTTGCCGCATTCCAACCGGTGTATGCGTAGTTGACGTAGATCAAAGCGACAGCGAACGCCGACCCCCCAACCAGCTCGATATCTGCAAACTCCGGCGCCCAACGCACGCTCTGCGGCGCATCGAGCAACACCAAGCCAGCGATCGCAAAGCCGACAATCAGTGTCACCTTTATCGCTGTGAACACGAGTTGGAAACCGCCACTGTTTCTTCGATTGGTCAAGTGAATCGCTGAGACTGCGACTATTAGGGCAATCGCGCTTGGCACCACCGGAAACTGGGGCCAAGCAGCATGGAGGTAGGTTGACGCCGTGATCGCCGCGAGTGCGGTAGGCGCCGCAAAGCCAATCGTTGCCGATATCCAACCAGATACAAACCCGGCGCCCGGGTGGTAAATCTGGCCAATGAAGTTGTACTCGCCCCCAGAGCGCGGTAACGCTGCCCCAAGCTCCGCATAACACAGAGCCCCACACAAAGCGACCACACCCCCAAGTACCCACAGAAATAGAATGACAGGCGCCGACTGAATATCGATGAGCTGAAACCCAAGGCTGGTAAATACGCCCGTCCCGACCATATTGGCGACAACAATGCTGATCGCAGTATTACGACCGAATCGCGCTGATTTACCATTCAAGACCCGCACTCCCAACTCATCGGGAAGTCGCGGTGCGCGAGGAAACCTCGCCGCATGCGCCCGCTACAGGGTTTAACGACGGCTGGGCACGATACTTGTAGGCCAGCAGATAAGCTATTGCTACTCTTTGCGTATGCATACGAACAGCTCTTATGGAACAACGCTTCACCATCTCGGTGGCCAGGGCGTTTCCCCACGCACGACCACGGGTGCGCGGGCTCGGCACGCTAACGGCTTTCATGGCAAATAGATTCATTACTCGCCCGGCAGTCAGCGGCGACCTTTCCGAGTTAATGCGCATGCTGCCTGAACTCGCAGACTTCGAAATCCCGGAGCACCGTGACCCCAAGGATTTGTGGCAGGGTGATGGCGAGCTACTAATCGACGTGCTCGATCGGAATGCGCCAGATAGTTTCGTCGAAGTCGCGGTCGACGCCGCTGAGACAATACAAGGAGTAATCCTTGTAACGTTACGCGAAGAGTTGATGAGCCACGCGCCAAGCGCGCATCTCGAGGCAATCGTCGTAGCCCCGCCTGCACGCGGCCAAGGACTTGGAAAGAAGCTCCTCGCACACGCCGAAACGATGGCAAAAGCGGCGGGCGCTACCAGCCTTTCGCTGCATGTCTTTGCCAACAACGTCCGTGCCCGTGCTCTATACGACCGCGAAGGATACGACAGCGAGTTGATCAGGGCGATTAAGTGGTTCGATTAGATTGTGCCTGACCAAATAGATTCAATAGCGAACCCATTTGAAGTCGCGATTGATCCCGGGACTCAAACAATGCGCCGGGTTTGCGGATTCGTTTTCCAGTCGCCGTTCGCCGCATTCGTAGAAGCGCAATCAGAAGCCGCATAGTGGACGGATATCGCTCGTCGAAAGACATCGCCGCGATTCCGCCCCGAGCCATGCACGAGTAAAGGATCGAACAAAAGCGTATCGCCCGGGTCGAGTTCGATGTGAACACGCTTGTCGAGATCAAGTTCAGAATTGATGCCGTAAAAGCCATAATTCACATACTCCCAATCCAGGTCACCGTGCGGCAAGAGACCGAGATTGTGTGACTTTGGCAGAATGGCCAAACATCCAGTTTCCCGCGTAGCCGGCATCATCGCAGTCCAAACCCCGACGATGCTCGAAGCAGGTTCAATCTTGAAGTAGCGTAAATCCTGGTGCATGGGGTGTCTTCCATCAACCCCAGGCGGTTTGTTGAACACATTACTCGCCAGACTATAGATCTCATCGCCAATCAAACTCTGCACTGCGCTGACCAATTGCGGGTTCAACGCGAAGTCACACAGGATTTCATCCTCCTCGAGACAAAGTAGCTTGTTGACGGCATGCGCTGCCGATTCAGGCTCGACCGCACCCTTCACGACCATGACGTCTTGCATGATTTTCATGGCCGGAGCAAGTCCGACATCGCCATTTACGATCCGTAGGAACCGTTCATCGTAGGTCGCAAGCAGCTCGCTTTCGATCAGCCCTTTGAGGACGATGTAGCCGTCGCGCCTATAGTTCTCAATTTCGTTGTTACTGAGCCGCATTCAATGAGGGCGCCGGCGCGGTCAACGCTAGCGCATGCCTCCTTATAGGTTCGTCTATCGGTCTATTCGTAGCTATCGGTAATAGCTTGGTATGTCGCGACTTTGAGATCACCACGCAAGTTCCACGGCGAGCCCATCAACTGGACCATGCCAACAACTACGATCTCTTCGACCGGATCAATCCAGAAAACCGTACCTGCAGCACCACCCCAATTGAATTCGCCCACACTACCCATCACGCCCGAACTTACGGTATCGGTGACGACACCAAACCCGAGACCAAAACCAAACCCGCCGTTAGCGCCTCCCAACAACGGGTTTTCGCCGCTGCCTCCACCACTCGTCACCGTGGCAGGTAAGTGATTCATAGCCATATAGTTCACGGTCTTCGCACCCAATATGCGTACGCCATCGAGTTCACCGCCGTTGCGCATTGCTTCAGCAAATCTAAGATAGTCCAACGCAGTGGAAACCAGCCCGCCTCCACCGGAATACAGCGAGACATCGCTGTAGTCCTGCATCGCGACCCCGCTCCCATCCGTGCCTGCAATCGTTGCCAGTTTACTTGCTCCGGCATCCCAATAATGATTCGGAAGGAAGCGATCCACCTTACTTTCGGGTACCTCAAAGAACGTGTCGTTCATACCCAACGGTGCAAAGATATTCTCTGCCAAATACTCGTCGAAATGCTGCCCACTGATTCGCTCTATCACCGCGCCGGTAACGTCGACCGCGACCGAATAATGCCATTGCGCACCGGGATCAAACTTGAGCGGCAATTTGCCGAGGGTTGCCATCAATCCATCGAGGTCTTTTTGCCCCCATAGATTTGCATCCGCGTAGAACTTATCGACAGGGTCACCATCTGGATTGAACCCGTAGGACAACCCCGTGGTATGCGACAGTAACTGCTGCATGGTCATATGATTCTCTACAGGCACTTGCTCCCCATTTGCATTCAAGACCTTGAGGTCCTTGAATTCGGGAATGTACTTGTGCACAGGGTCGCTCATATGAAACTTACCTTGCTCGTACAGTTGCATAGCTGCAGCGGCCGTAATGGGTTTCGACATTGAGTAAATGCGGAATAGATCGTCTTTCTCGAGCGCACGCTCATCGTCCGCGCCCTTGTTTCCAACAGCCTCAAAATGCACAAGTTTGCCATTGCGGGCAACCATCGTCACCGCCCCAGCCAGCTTGCCTTCGTCGACTTAGCGCTGGGTCATTTCAGTTATCCGTTCAAGTCGGTCCGTCGACATTCCGACCTCTTCGGCGTTGGTAGTGGCCAAAGGCCTTGCAATCGCAAGTGACGACATTAGCGTCAGCGCAACTATCAAAATTCCTAACTTTATAGTCCTCATCTTAACTCCCTCATTTCCTCTTTTTTTTGCAGGTTAGCTCTCACGATACTTGCCCTGCCTTTTTTCAAAGAACGCATCGACCGCTTCTTTGTGATCCGGTTCGGCGTGACACACTGCCTGAAACGCCGCAGATTTGTCCAACAACTCATCCAACGTTGCATTGTGGCTGGCCCGCATGAGCTGTTTGGTCAATCGAACTGCATGTGGAGGATTGGACGCAATGCTGGCAGCAACCTGTTGCGCCCGGGCCAATAGTTCTTCAGGTTCCACAATCTCGGAAATGAGCCCCATGCGCAAGGCTTCTTCGGCACGCACCGGTTCTCCGGTAAACGCCATCATACAGGCGTTTGAATAGCCAACCGCTCTCGGTAAAAACCACGCGCCACCATCACCAGGAATGATTCCCAACTTCACAAAGCTCTCGGCAAACATGGCTTTGCTATTGCCGATACGGATGTCGCACATCGTGGCAAGGTCACAACCTGCCCCAACGGCCGGTCCATTGACCGCAGCGATGACCGGCACATTGAGCTTATATATTGCGCGCGGGATGCGCTGAATGCCCGTACGGTACGCGTCCGCCTGGTCGAAAGGGCCACCGCTGAACAGACCCTTGCGGTCGCGCATGTCCTTCACGTTGCCCCCGGCACAAAATGCCGACCCTTCGCCCGTGAGCACGACCGCCCGGATCGCAATGTTGTCGTTGATCTCGGCACACGCGGCCTCAAAGTCAGCGAATTGGTCATCGCCTGTGAGTGCGTTGCGTGTATCCGGACTAGACATCGTCAATGTCATGACGTGGCCTGCAATATCGCGTGCTAGGAAGCTCATGGTTGTTCCGATCCGAAAGCCACGCAGTTTGCGCTGAAAAACCAGCGTCTGTCCACAAAACCCGCCGGCGCCAATCTAAGGCTTGCCAAACGCGGAACGGCGGTAACGCAGCATTTTGCCTGAGCCCACGCCAGTATGACGGCCTGCATCATAGGCAATTTCCCCATTTACGATCACCCGTTCAATCCCCGCCGGTTCGAGCTGCGTATCATCATAGGTGGCGAGATCGATTATTTCATCGGGTCGAAACAGCACGAGATCAGCCCAATAGCCACCGAGCACCTGGCCGCGCTCGACAAGACCAAACGTCGTTGCAGCAAGAGAGGTCATACGACGCACTGCTTCTGCAAGCGAGAGGACTTTTCGTTCGCGCACATAGTGGCCAAGCACACGCGGGAAAGTGCCGAACAGTCGGGGATGGGGCTTCCCACTCAAATCTGGGATGCCATCGCTGCCAACCATCATATCTGCGTGAGCCAGATTCGTTGCAACATCGCCTTCGTCAATGATGAGCTGAATACAGATGGTGCGATCGCCCAAGGCGCTGTCAGTACATGCCTGACTGCTTCTTGAAGACTAAGTTCTTGTTCTGCCGCGATGTCCACTAACATGCGTCCTTCGTATTCACGAAAAGCGGGGCAACTGGCAATTCGTATCACTCGGGCTAACTCAGCACTCGGATTATCCAGGTTGAAATACTCAATCATGCGACCGCTACCGGCTGTATAAGGGTACACATCTAGCGTGATGGGTTGCCCTGCTGCCAACGCGGCATCAACCTTCGCGAGTGATGCGCCCACCTTGCCCCAGTTGCGCGGTCCTGCTGCTTTGTGATGCGAGATGTGCAGGTGTACGTTGCCCTGCCGGCCGATGGACAATGCTTCATCGACGGCATCGAGTAAGTCATCGCCTTCATTGCGCATATGCGTCGTATACAACGCGTCGTAGGGTGCTGCTAGCTTCGCAAGCTCAAGCACTTCTGCGGTGCCGCTATAACGACCGGGGCGGTAAATCAGTCCGCTAGAAAAACCACACGCGCCTTGCTCCAAAGCGCTCTCGACATGCCTTGCATCTCGCGCATCTCGCCCGCTGATGGTTCTTCTTGAGAATCCCCTTTAACAAGTGAACGAATGGTATTGTGGCCAACGAGCATCATGTTGTTGATCGCGGGGGCACGCTCTAGCACGGCCGAAAAATAACCATTTAGGTCGGTAAACTCGCCTTGCAGACCGGCGAGAATGCCGCCACTGGCCGCAACTACGTCTTGGGTCGGGTCCGCCGGAATCGCACTGAAACCGCAATTGCCGCACACCACCGTCGTGACGCCTTGCGCGAGCTTGAAGTGCATTCCGGGGTGGCGAAAGAAAGCACCATCGTCGTGTGCGTGTGTGTCTATGAAGCCGGGCGCTAAAAAGGCACCCAGTCCGTCTATCTCGCGGTGTGCCGCACCCACTTCCCCTACATCGCTAATCCGTCCGGCCGTAATACCGACATCCGCGGCAAACGCTTGCCCACCATTGCCATCGAGCACTTGTACGTTGCGCAATGCAAGATCAGTCATGGCGCCCACCGCAACCAACCCCCCATGCCGCTCCATTTATCCGACGTCAATCTAAGCGTTTGGCTTTACCAGTTTGAGCAGGAATCGGTCGGTATTGCCGCGGGTGCCTGGCGCGAAGACCATCTGCGAACCATCATCGTCTGGATTAGCCAGCACGTCGCTATCCACATCGATGGTAAAACCGGCTTGCTCGGCGGCCGTGACCACAAGCGCCTTATCGATGCGATGCAATTGTGTGTTGTTCGCACCGGGCCGACCCGCATGATCGATAATGCCCAACACCCCACCCGGTTTCAGGACTCGTTTGATCGCTTGCAACATCCCGGCAGCGGCTTCCGGACTAGTGTTGTAGACGTCGTGGAAGTTCAAAGCCGTGATGGCAACATCGACCGAGCCCTCCGTCAATCCAAGATCGGGAAACTCCCTGTCGAGGCGCCGCACATTCGGCAATCTGCCATTGAAGACTCGCGCGTTGAGCGCAAGATCGTTCGCACCGCTGCGGAATCGCAACATGCCAGCAGGATTTTGCGCATAGACCCGTCCGCTATCACCCACCGCTAGCGACAAGATTTCTGTGTAATACCCGGACGCAGCCATCACGTCCATCACGGTCATGCCTTCAATGACACCAAGCACGCCCAGCACCCGATCGGGTTTTCGACCATCATCGCGGCCTCGATCTGCTGCAGAACGAAATTCGTTCGACGCCGCACTAGATTCGTCAGAATCATCCGAAGAGTCAGTTCCAGTCGACGCTGCACATGCAACTAGTAACAACGTTGACGCCATAGTTATTAATCGCTTCATCGCACCCCTCCCTCACATGATTGAATCGCTCGTGCATTGAACCAAATACTGAGGGTTGATGGTAGGCTCTGGGCATGCTTAGTTTTGGCCCAGCCACGGTGCAGAACACAACCCACCTCCTGCTTTGTGGCGGTCGCGGTTCGAGACTCGGTGGCGCAGATAAACCACTGGCTGAGTGGCAAGGCAAACGCCTTGTCGAATACATCGTCGAGGCGACGCAGTCGCCCTGCCCGCGGTTCGTAAGTGCCAATCGCAATTTAGACGTCTACCGCAACTATGGTCACGTGTTTGCCGACGCGGAAGTCGACACCCCAGGTCACGGTCCCTTGGTCGGGATTCTTGGTGGATTGTGGCGCTGTACGACCGACTGGCTACTGGTAACGCCAGGTGACACGCCTCTTCTAGAGCCGAATTGGCATTTTCAGATGTTGGAATTGAGTGAAACAAGACCGGCAATCGTTGCGCATGACGGTGAACGGCAACAACATCTGCACTTACTACTGAATCGGGGCTTGGCGTCTTCGCTGGCTGACTTCTTGGATAACGGCCATTTCGAAGTCCATCGGTTCTTGCTGCAAATAGATCCGGCAATCGCACACTTCGAGCGAGCCGAACAATTCCGCAACTTCAATCGTGCCGACGATTTCCATTCTCGCGACAACGAAATTGACAAGCCTACTTAACGATGCAAGGCACCGGGTACAAACGAACATCGTACACGAGCGCCAAAAGCGTCAGTCCCGGCTTAGGCGTAAAATTTCTTCGCAATGACTAATCGCTTGAGTACCGCTGGCTCCCTGGTATGCACCCTGATCATCGCGGAGCTCGCAATCTGGGGCCCGGTATTAGCACATGCCAAGCGCTATACCCTCGACCATGTAGCGATCAACGCACGCATCGATCGCGACGGTAGCCTTTGGATCGAAGAAACCCGTACCTACACCTTTGACGGCAGCTATATGGGCGGACTGTCACCTACCCCTTAGTCACGTGGGTGAATTAAGCGACGTTGCTATTGTTGCTATTACTGACGGTGAAACGCGACTGCGAAATACCGATTACGATACTCTGGGCACCTATCACCTCGAATCTGACCCGAACGAGATGTACGTCAAATGGCGCTTCGAAGCCGAAGATGAGACCCGCGATTAGACCATCGCATATCGAATTAGCGATGCCGTGCAGGTCCACAGCGACGTTGCCGAGTTTTATTTCCAATTCGTCGGCGCCATTAACCCACAACACATTGGGCAAGTCGAGGTCGAGCTCGAACTTCCACGAAATGCGGTTTTGGCGATGTTCGGGCATGCGCGCACCGCCACCGGCGACTACCGCTACTTTGACCGCGCGAGCATCCGCCAGAGACCACCATAAGTGCGATCATCAATGGGATGGTCGTCCTCTCTCGCGTATTCCTAACGATATTCGGAGGCCCGCGTGGCATCACCGCGATCGTTGCAGGCGCTGCCGGCTTGCTATTGTCATTTGCGATTCTAAGCTACACGCCGGAAGTCGCCCTCAAGCGCAAGTAGCTCATGGCGTTTCGTAACTACGTGAAGAAATATCATCAGCGAACCGATGCTGGTGTCGGTGAGCACGTCAGCCAGTACCTCATCTACGCGCTAGCACTCGGCGTCGGATCGAAATCGAAATCGATCGAGCGTTTGTTCGAATCGATCCCCGAACACGCGCGAGCCGATTACCTACCTTGGTACATCTACACCCAGGGCGCCGGG
>Ga0115002_10006300_pt1 | contig 13708 bp, 8 predicted proteins | sample ArcticOcean_MG_C_8_FD_89576 | JGI IMG/M metagenome (GOLD analysis project Ga0115002, IMG submission 89576) | Marine microbial communities from western Arctic Ocean - ArcticOcean_MG_CB11_86 | ecosystem: Environmental > Aquatic > Marine > Oceanic | place: Arctic Ocean: Canada Basin | collected...
GGCGTAAAAGCTGGTGAGACGCACGCCGTCTTTCGCGAGCTGGTCGATCACTGGCGTCTTCATCGTTGGATGACCGTAGCAACCGAGGTCGTGATAACCGAGATCGTCGACCATGATGAGCACCACGTTGGGGTGATCGATTGCCGCCGCGCTGGCCGGTTGTGGACTCAATGCGAGAAAGAGGAATGCCGTCGCAAGAAGAATTGCAACAGTAGTTATTCTGGTGAACGTGAGCGATCGAACACAACTCCGCGCTTTGGCAGCGGATTCAAACATAGAATACTTCCTAATCAAGATGAACGTATTGTCGCCACGTGTTAACGTATTATTAGTACGAGTTACCGAGGGCTTTGGTCAGCGACTTCTGCGTTTGCCTACCCTTTAGCCGCAACAAGGCGAGCTAGTTTACAAACAGCATTGTCCTCCGCTTTTTTGGCTCAGTCAATTCCCTGCTTGATTCAGCGGCCTCAGGGAATGAGAATGTTACAAAATTGAATTTTGCCCGTGTATAGGTCGCAATTGCGAGACAAACACCTATCGGCATTCCCTCCCGCCCGATGTTAGAATGTAGTGATGGCCATACGTATCTATCACGTGATTGTATTTAGCTTTGTCGTCGTGTTCACCGTCGTGTTTAATCCTACGGTAAACGGCATCGATAGTGTGCTGGCTGCGCCAGTCGTATCGGATGTCGTCGCTTCTGAATCATTTGTTAATTTGATCGAACAGCATTGTGTCGATTGCCACGACGGAGAAACTAAGTCTGGCAAGCTTGATCTTGAGAACATTCTAAGGCAGGACATTTCCAGTAACACTCGGATCTGGGAAAAGGTCCTCCGCAAGATCGATGCCCGGCAAATGCCGCCAATCGGTGAGTCCCGACCATCGGACGCGGAGTACTCTGCGTTAACGAAGCGTTTGAATGACCAGTTAAACGTTATATCGATCGAGCGACCAAGCGCGGGTCGTACCGACACCTTTCGCAGATTAAATCGGACTGAGTATCAAAACGCGATTCGCGATCTGTTGGCGTTGGATATCGACGCCGCGTCACTTCTTCCGGCGGATGAGTCGAGTCATGGCTTTGACCATATCACGGTCGGCGACTTGCCTCCGGCGCTGCTGACTCGCTACGTTGGGGCCGCACAGAAGATCAGCCGGCTGGCTGTTGGAACGCCTCGCCATCGACCCGATGGTAAGACGTATCGCATCAAGCCGGACGTAACTCAGGAAAACCACGTCCCAGGGCTGCCGCTGGGCACGCGTGGCGGCGGCTTGTTTAAGCACACTTTTCCCCGCGATGGAGAGTATGAGATTCAGATTCGCTTGACGCGCGATCGCAATGATGAAGTCGAAGGACTAAATGGTACTCACCAACTCGAAGTGTTGCTCGATCGCGATTTGGTTGCACAGTTCGAGATTGTACGGCCAGCAAAGAAAGTTGCCAACCATTTCGACGACACCAAATTGAATGCCCGGTTTAAGGTTAAGGCTGGCCCACGCGATCTTGGAGTTACCTTTATCCGTAACGGCGGTTCGCTTGAAGAAACCGAACGACAGCCGCTGAACGTCCATTTCAATTTGCATCGACATCCGAGGTTATCCCCCGCGGTTTTCCAGGTCTCCATCACGGGTCCTTTTAATAATCACAAAGGGGCAACGCCCGCAGGTGATGTTTCGAAAACGGAAACGCCGAGTCGCCAGCGAATTTTTTCGGCGTTGCCTACTTCGGTGAACAAAGAAGACGTAGCGGCAAAAAAGATCGTGGCGAATCTAGCAAAGTCGGCTTATCGTCGGTCGCTGACAGACGCCGATCTGATTCGCCCCATGGAATTCTTTCGCTCATCGAGCTCGCAATTCGGATTTGAGGCGGGGATCGAAGCTGCGATTAGTGCCATCCTGACCAGCCCACATTTTCTGTTCAAGATCGAACGCGATCCCAAGCTTACAATTGTTGACGAGGGGAAGCCCTTCTCAATCAGCGATTTTGAACTCGCCTCGCGGCTTTCGTTTTTTCTCTGGAGTTCGATTCCTGATCAGGAACTCTTGGCGGTTGCGGAAAAGGGTGAATTGCGTGATGACGGAGTGGTGGAGGCACAGGTGAAGCGGATGTTGGCCGACGAAAAGGCCACGTCGCTTGCTAATAACTTTGCCAGTCAATGGCTTCACCTCCGCAACTTGGCCTCTAAAACGCCCGACGGTCGTCTTTACCCAGACTTCGATGAAAATTTGCGACTGGCGATGCGTCGTGAAACGGAATTGCATTTTCAGAATCTCGTCGAGAATGACCGCAGTGTTCTGGAGTTGATAAAAACGGATCACACTTACCTCAACGAGCGTCTCGCAAAACACTATGGCGTCCCACATATTTATGGAAGTCGATTTCGGCGAGTGGACCTATCGAAGCAGAGTCAACGCGGCGGTCTGTTGCGACACGGTAGCATACTCACCGTGACTTCGTACGCCACGCGAACTTCGCCAGTGATTCGGGGCAATTGGATTCTCGAAAACATTCTCGGTTCACCCGCGCCGCCTCCCCCAGACGATGTTCCGTCGCTCGATGCGGGTGTGGTCTCTGCCGATTTAAGTGTGCGAGAAAGACTTGCCAGGCATCGCGCCGATAAGGCGTGTGCTAGTTGCCACAACCTGATGGACCCGGTTGGATTTTCGCTGGAGCATTTCGACGCTGTCGGCAGATGGCGGGATTTAGAGTTGGGTAAACCCGTGGATGCGTCGGGTGGTCTGCCCGATGGGAGCGTTTTCAACGGCGTTTTGGGCCTGGAGACTGCTATACTAAAACGCCCCGAAGTTTTCGTTGGCACAATGACCGAAAAGCTGATGACGTTTGGACTGGGACGGGGCGTTGAACACTTCGACGGACCCGCAATCCGACGCGTTGTTCAGGAAGCGAAGAAGGAAGATTATCGATTCTCATCGATTGTTTTGGGCATCGTTCGTAGCGTGCCGTTTCAGATGAGGAATCGGTCAAGGTGAAGAAGCGGTCAAGATGAAGAAGCGGTCAAGATGAAGATGTCGTCAAGATGAAGATGTCGTCAAGATGAAAATGTCGTCAAGATGAAAATGTCGTCAAGATGAAAATGTCGTCAAGATGAAAATGTCGTCAAGATGAAAATGTCGTCAAGATGAAGAATACGGCTAGAAGGAACTCGAAATGAATTTCATCGGTAGCAAATCTATCTCTCGACGGACGTTGTTGCGTGGAGCTGGCGCGGCGGTCGCTCTTCCGCTACTGGACGCCATGGTTCCCGCTGGAACGGCACTCGCCAAGCCTGCGGCGCAACCCGTCAAGCGACTAAGCTATGTCTACATGCCGATGGGTTGCGACCACAGCCGCTGGATCCCCAAGGGCGAAAAGCTCGATCAGTTGCCCTATATCCTCGAATCGCTTGCCCCAGTTCGCGATCAAATCAACATTCTCAGCAACTTGGAACTGGCCAACGCGTACCCCGGTTCGCACGCGACGTCGAATTCTGCCTTCCTAAGTTGCGCTCGAGCCAAGCATACAGAGAGCACCGATTATCGGTTGGGTACCACAGCTGATCAAATCGCAGCACAGCGCATTGGGCAGTCGACACAGTTGCCGTCGTTGGAGTTGTCGATGGACTTGATGCAAGTCGTCGGTCAGTGCGACAACGGTTACGCATGCGTTTACCAGAACAATTTGTCGTGGTCGACGCCAACGACGCCATTGCCGTCGGAAGCTCATCCTCGCATCGTTTTCGAGAGTTTGTTTGGCGAAGGCGGTACTGCGAAAGAACGGCGGGCTGCGTTGCGGAAACAGGCCAGCTTGTTGGATTCGATGATCGAGGAGATCACTCGCCTCAAACGGGAGGTCGGTGATGCGGATCGTCGAAAGATCGATCAATACCTTGAATCGGTTCGCGAAGTGGAGCGACGCATTAATAAGGCCGACGACGATGTCGACGCGAAAGCGCTGCCCGATCTCAGCCGTCCCTTGGGAGTTCCGGCGTCTTTTGCCGACCATGCCAAGCTGATGTTCGACCTTCAGGTCTTGGCAATGCAAGGCGACATTACTCGCGTGACGACGTTTCAACTAGCGCGGGAGACATCGAATCGCAGTTACCCAGAGATCGGCGTTGCCGAATCCCATCATCCGTTATCGCACCACGGGAACGACTCAAAGAAGGTGGCGAAGCTCGCCAAGATCAACCAATTCCATGTTTCGTTGTTCGCCTACTATTTGAAGAAACTCAAAGAGACGCCTGATGGTGACGGTTCGTTGCTCGACAATACTCTCTGTCTGTACGGCAGCGGTATGGGCAACCCGAATAAACACGATCATACGAACTTGCCCACAATCGTCGCCGGCGGATCTGTGGCAGGTATGAAGGGCGGTCGACATATCCGCTACGAGAAAGTCACGCCGCTCGCCAACGTTCACTTGACTCTGCTAGATAAAGTTGGCGTCGATCTCGATCGATTCGCCGACTCGACTGGCACGACGCCCGAACTATTCGACCTTGCACCTATGTAGAGCCTGGCCATGTTGCCATCGACAACAATTAAACTGTTCGCATTGCTGAATCTTATTGCGGTAAGTTTCGCGCCTACCGTGCGCGGCGAGGAAACTCTGACACTCGCGACTGCCGTCGAGAAGCGAGAAACGGCTGCGATTTCGAAACTGCTGAAGCAAAAGGTCGATCCCAATTTCGCACAAGCCGACGGCATGACGGCTTTGCTGTGGGCCGCGTATCAAGACGAGCTTGGAATTGCTCGGCAACTCATTGCTGCAGGGGCGGACGTTAAGACCACCAACCGGTACGGCATGTCGGCTCTTTCTTTGGCTTGCATCAACGGCAATGCCGCATTCGTCAAGCTGTTGCTCGACAAAGGCGCGGATCGCGATACGACTCAAAACGGTGGCGAGACAGTCTTAATGACTGCATCTCGAACCGGACGGTTGGACGTGGTGCGAACGTTGTTGGCATATGACTCGAAAGTGAATAGCAAGGAAGGACGAGGGCAAACCGCGATGATGTGGGCAGCGGCCGAAGGCCATGCAGATGTCGTGGATGCACTCATTAAAGCGGGCGCCGATTACAGAACGCCATTGAATTCCGGTTTTACTCCGCTCTGTTTTGCTGTCCGAAATGGTCGCGTCGCCGTGACTCGAAGGCTGCTCGCTGCCAAAGTCGATGTCAACGAAGCAATGACACAAGCCCGCGGCGGCCGCAATCGACCAGTGAAGAATACTTCGCCGCTACTGCTCGCGATGGAAAATGGCCACTTCGAACTTGCCGTTTTACTGCTTGAGGCAGGAGCGGATCCAAACGACGAGCGGACAGGCTTTGCTCCTCTTCACGCGATGTCGTGGATTCGCAAACCAGAAAAGGGTGACAACGATACGGGTACCCCGCCGCCAACTGGGTCCGGCCGGCTCACCAGCCTCGAATTTATCCGCAAATTGGTCGAGCACGGTGCGGATGTAAATCGTCGTAAGAAGAACGACGGCGGTGGCAGACTCCGAATTTCTGTCAAAGACACCACGCCATTTTTGTGCGCTGCAGCGACTGCTGACGTGGAATACATGAAGACGCTTCTCGAGCTCGGCGCGGACCCCAACGTCAAGAACACTCGCCGGCAAACCGCTTTGATGATGGCCGCAGGGATTGATGAAAAGCCCGAAGGCGACGGTCCGGCAAGTAAGTCCGAACATCTGGCAGCGGTCAAATTCCTACTTGAACGCGACTCGAATCAGTCCACCGACGTCATAGCCGCCAAGGTCAACGCTACCGACGTTAACGGTGAGACGGCGATGCATGGTGCCGCCTACAAGAGTTTGCCCGAAGTCGTCAAGTTGTTGAACAATCGCGGCGCGGATATCAACATCTGGGCAAAGAAGAGCAAACAAGGGCGCACGCCCCTTTCCATCGCTCAAGGCTTCCGGCCCGGTAATTTTAAACCATCATTCGAAACGGTCGCTGCGATCAAGAAAGTTATGATCGCTCGTGGAGTTAAACCTCCGCCGCCACCGAAACGGCGAGGCGAAAGCTGGCGCGAATAGCACGACAGAATGGCTGCAGCCGAAATATAATGGCAAGGATACTTATGATGGCATGGATGTGGAGCAGCGAATGAACGTCTTGGAGAAAATCGAAGTGAAAGCGATCCTCATCACATCGATGTCTTGCGTTGCGGCGAAATCCGGCCCGCCTCGAAGGTTGGTTGCTCCGTGGGGTCTTCGGCTGATAGTCCAAGTAATCATCATTCCGTTGCTTGTTGGTTTTGCCACGAATGCGGGCGGGCAAGAGAACTCGCTCACGTATGAGAAAGATATCCGGCCGATATTTCGCGCTCACTGTTTCGATTGTCATGGTGCGACGAAAGAGTTGAAGGGTGAGTTGGATCTCCGGCTGGTACGGTCGATAAAGGCCGGCGGTGAAAGTGGTCCGGCGATTGTGCCAAACAAGCCCGCTGAGAGTTTGCTGCTGGAACGGATCCGAGAAGGCGAGATGCCGCCTGGCGAAAACAAAGTCACGGCTGCTGAAATCGCGGTCATTGCACGTTGGATTTTGGCTGGGGCGGCGACGGCTAGACCGGAACCGGAATCAATCGGACCAGGACTAGGTATTACGCTGGAAGAACGAAGTTTTTGGTCGTTTCAACCGATCCGCCGACCAGAAATGAAAGACGTGTCTGCTTTCCCAAAGACGGCACGTGTTCGAACGCCCATTGATTCGCTCGTCTGGTCGGAGGCAGGTTTTGCTCCCGATGCCGACCGGAAGACCTTGGTGATACGAGCGTACATCGATCTCACTGGTTTGCCGCCGTCGTACGAGGAAGTTGAAAAATGGGAGGCGGATCTCGCCGACGATTGGTACGACCGTTTGCTCACTCAGCTCCTCGACTCGCCACACTATGGAGAACGCTGGGCTCGACATTGGCTCGACGTAGCTGGGTATGCAGACTCCGAAGGTTACACGAACTCCGATGCCGAGCGTCCCTGGGCGTGGAAGTATCGAGATTGGGTAATCCGCGAGTTGAACAACGACAAACCGTTCGACCAATTTATTACGGAACAGCTGGCCGGCGACGAACTTGCTGGACCTCGAAATGGCGACCTAACAACGGAACAGATTGGATTGCTCACCGCGACCGGCTTTCTTCGCATGGCTGCCGATGGTACGGGAAGTGGAGCGAACAACGCGGACGGTCGCAATCAAGTGATGATTGATACGCTCAAGATTGTCGGCACTTCATTACTGGGGATGAGTATCCAATGTGCTCAATGTCACGATCATCGCTACGATCCCATTCCGCAGACGGACTACTATGCCATGCGAGCTGTTTTTGAACCCGCTCTCGATTGGCAGGGTTGGAAAGTTCCAAACGCTCGCCGTATTTCACTCTATACAGCAGCCAATCGCGAAGAGGCTGCGGCCGTTGAAGTCGAAGCCCAAAAAGTCGCAGCGGAGAAAGCAACCAAGTTGGCCGAATACATGAAGCAGGCGATCGCAAAGGAGATGGCGAAGTACGAAGAGCCACTCCGGACGCAGCTTAGCGAAGCGTATTCAACGGCGGGAAACAAACGTACCGATGAACAAAAGGCCTTGCTGAAGAAATATCCGAGTGTGAATATCACCACGGGTAACTTGTATCAATACATTGCGGATTCGAAACCAAAGCTCGCCGAATTTGACAAGCGGATCGCGGTTGTGCGAGCGAAGAAGCCAGCGGAAGAGTTTATTCGCGCGTTGGTGGAACCGCCAAATCACGCGCCAGCAACGAAACTGTTCCACCGTGGCGACCATCGCCAACCAAAGCAAATCGTGACGCCAAATCCGCTAACCGTAGCCGCTCCCAATTCAATACCGCTGATGTTTCCACTCAATGATGAATCGCTCCCGTCTACCGGACGGCGGCTCGCATTCGCGAAATGGCTGACTCGTCGTGACAACCCGCTGTTCGCCCGAGTCATCGTCAATCGTATTTGGATGCATCACTTTGGCAAAGGACTCGTCGCGACCCCGGCGGACTTTGGAAAGCTTGGAGTGCAGCCGACGCATCCAGAAGTTCTGGATTGGCTGGCCGATGAATTCATCAGCTCGGGCTGGAGCTTAAAGAAACTCCATCGCTTGATCATGACGTCGACGGTATGGAGGCAAGTTCGCGATCCTCAAGCGAGTTTTCGAACGAACCTCATTCGTCTGGAGGCCGAGACTATTCGCGATCGAATGTTAGCGGCAACGGGTGAACTCGATTTGGCTCTCTTTGGGCGGCCCGTCAAGATTAAGGAAGACGATACGGGGCAAATTGTAGTCGCTGGAAATCAAACTCGCCGCACCATGTACGTTCAAGCGCGACGAAGCAGGCCAGTCGCGATGTTGCAATCGTTCGACGCCCCTGTGATGGAAACAAATTGCGAGAGTCGAGTGAACTCGACCGTTGCCACTCAATCTTTAATGTTGTTAAACGGACAGTTCATATTGGAACGAGCTGCAAGACTTGCGAATCGTTCGGCCAAAGAAGCGAAACCGCTTAGTAGTGAACAGCTGGCCGTAATTCCCGCCCTCACAAAACCTCCGACACCTGCCTGGCAGTTCGGATATGGTCGGTACGACGAGAACGTTAATCGCACAGCACAGTTCGAAAAGCTGGAACATTGGACGGGTGGTCAATGGCAAGCCGGCTCCGTATTACCCGACCCGAAATTGGGATGGGTGCTTTTGAATTCTTCCGGAGGTCATCCCGATATCCCAATGCGGGCTGTAATCCGTCGTTGGACCTCGCTCAGTGACGGGTTGGTTTCGATAGTCGGGAAGCTGTCTCACGGCTCGCCCAATGGCGATGGAGTTCGCGGACGCATCGTTTCGAGTCGCTCCGGCATTACTGGTCATTGGATCGCGCACAACGGTGCGGCCGATACAAATGTTGGTCAGATTGCCGTCAAAGCAGGGGATACGATCGACTTCATTACCGATTGTCGGGACAACCAGAATTCGGATTCGTATAGTTGGCCAACGACCATCACTTTTAAGGGGAGCAGCGAACCCGCTCGCGTTTATTCGTCGGTAAAACAATTTCGCGGCCCCGTTGAATCTCTTAACGCCGTACCCGGACAGATTGTACGGGCGTGGCAACTGGCCTATTGTCGAGAGCCGAGCGATGAGGAGTTAGCGTTGGCAGTGGGATTCGTGACCCGACAACTCGATACGTTCGCGGAGAATCCTGCGGGAATTCCCGAGGGGCGGACCGCTGTCGGTCAAGCGATGACGAATTTATGCCAAGTGTTGTTGAGTTCAAATGAGTTTTTGTACGTACATTAGGCAATTGCGGCCATTAAGCAATTCCTATTGCAGTGGCGATTGCACGGTGAAGTTGGAGAAGTCGAATGACGATTTATCGTCGAGAGTTTTTGAGCCGGAATGCGATGGGACTGGGGTCGCTTGCGCTTTCGTGGCTCCTGCGAGAAGAGGCGGCTAACGCGACACCAAAGAATGTGCCGAAGGCTTCTCCGACGTTTGACTTGAAACCAAAGAAGCCGCACTTTGTCCCCAGTGCGAAAGCGATGATTTCGTTGTTTCAGCACGGCGGGCCCTCGCACATGGATCTCACCGATCCAAAACCAGAGCTCGACAAACGCGATGGCACGGAATACTCGGGCGAAGTTGGTTACAGCTTTGTCAAAGAGGCGAGTAAAAAGTTGATGGGGTCGCGATGGAAATTCGCCAAGCACGGTCAGTGCGGAACGGAGCTTTCCGAATTGCTACCCGAGACGGCTCGGATCGTCGATGACATTTGCTTGATACGCAGTATGCATACCGGAGCCAACGGGCACGAGGTCTCCATCCGCTACTTCCACGGCGGTATTCCCGGAGTGCTCGGCCGAGCTCACTTCGCGTCTTGGTTGTTGTACGGATTGGGCTCGGAGACACAGGAGCTGCCGGCGTACATGGTGTTGACGGATCCCGGTGGGCATCCTGTCGACGGTGTAAACAACTGGTCCAGCGGATTCATGCCGGCACTGTACCAAGGAACGGTATTGCGGCCCAAGGAACCTCGGATTCTGAACCTCGATGCTCCGTCCCATTTGCAAGGTGAGCCACAAAAGCAAAACTTGGATTTTCTTCGCGCACTCAATCGTAAACACGCCGGTCGTTTTCCTGGAGATACGGAATTGGAAGCGCGGATTGCCAGTTACGAGCTGGCGGCGCGGATGCAAACTGCAGCTGGCGACGCCTTGGATATCTCCAAGGAAACGAAAGCCACCCACGAAATGTACGGCATCACCGAAAAGGCAACAAAAGAGTACGGCACTCGATGCCTGATTGCTCGGCGACTTGTCGAACGGGGCGTTCGATTTGTGCAGCTGTTCTTGGCTGGCCAGCCTTGGGATAACCACAGCAATTTAAGCACGGGTCTAACCAATATTTGTCGGCGGACGGACAAACCATCTGCGGCTTTAGTTTTGGATTTGAAGCAGCGCGGGATGCTGGACGAAGTGATTGTGCATTGGGGTGGGGAAATCGGCCGCCTGCCGGTTACTCAGAATCAGGGAGCCCCCGAGAAGCACGGCCGAGATCACAATGGCCAAGGGTTTAGTACATGGCTAGCGGGAGGCGGAATCAAGCCTGGCATGACGTATGGTGCGACCGACGAATTCGGGCATCGGGCTGTGCAGAACATTGTGACACCCAACGATTACCAAGCAACGCTGATGCATCTTTTTGGACTCGATTCAAATGAACTCGTCTTCCATCACAACGGCCAACAGCAAACCATCACCGCGGGACGAAAGTCGCGAGTCGTGAACGAAATCATTAGCTGAAGTTGAGCAGCAAGTTCGGTTTAGTCGCTTGGCCGCTGCGATAAATGTTGCGACAAACCAATTGCTAACGCAAGACGTTTTCCGGCTCGTCCCATTAGCGTAGGTTCCGGACTCGAAATGTTTTCTGTTGTGACGAGCTCTTCGATAGATTTGTAACGGATGTCGAGGTTATTGCAAACGCCCTTGAGTATGACGGTCGATCCAACTTCGATTCCGATTTTTCGTAATAGCTGTAATGTGCCTTTGTAGTAAACAGCCAAGACGTCTGTGGGACGCAGGAACTCCTTCCATTTCTCCCCGAACTCATCCATCGTGATGGCGCCGTCAAAGAATGATTCAGAGAGTTCGTAGTGACTTTGAATGGATGGTCCAAGCCGAACTTCAGTGGAAATCGCTGCCTCGAAAGTCTGCTCGTCGCCCAGTCGTTTTGCTACCCAGTAAACAGGTTGCTTGGCAACTTTTTCCCCGTTGACGATAGCCGGTGTTGTTTCGGCGTACGCGACGACTACATTGTCGAGATTTTCAGTGAGTGCTCGGGGAATTTTTTGAAATGGGCGGGCTCGAGTCTTTCTGCGACGCCATTCGTTGCGACAGTTGGGATGAGCGAGTTGGTCGTCCACCATTCTATGAAACACGTCCAATAGGCTATCGAGGTGTGCCGTATTCGGTTCGAGCACTTTGAGCATTGCGACAACGGCTTCCACGGTCGATAGTGAAGTTTCCGTAGGCTCGCGACGAATTCGGTAATTTCCGGGCTGTTTTGGGGCGAGGCGATATTGAGTGAGTTGATGAAGAGCGGGGACGTCGCGAAAGATCGTCTTCGCTTGGTGCCAAGTTCCGTCGATGACGACGATTTGGCTGGGCCGCTCTTTGGGGCCCAGCTCGTCGAGAATCACAGAGTTTTCGCTAGGAAATAGCAAGCCGACGCTCGGTTTCAACGGCAGGTCCATTGCCGTAAACTCCCGCGTGTGACCGATTAGCAACTCGGATCTCGCCATGGCTCGATGGACAATTCTGGCGGTGTTGAAAGGGTGAAACCGTTCCCGAGCGTTCTGCAGTATGAGCAGTTCTGTCTCGTTTTCTATGTGGGGAATGTGGTCGCAAAAGCAATACTGACGGGGCCGAAAGCAACCAAAACATCGCTCGGAATTGGCAAGCTGATCAGATTCGGGCTGCATTTTTCAAAGTCCGCTTTGCGAGCTACGTTTGTTGTAGATTATCATGAAATCAGTCTGATTGGCCTCTCGAGCCAAATCTGCGACACATTTTACAGTAAAGTTTGTCGCGTCGATGGACGTCGCCGGATATTATTTGTGAAACAGATTCTCAAGTTAGTCACTTACGTTTTGCTATGAATCAATTTTGCTATGAATCAATTTTGCTATTGAACAAGGTCGTGAAATGAATATCAATCGTTCTAAGAAGTTCCTCGCCGCTCTGTTAGTCGCTCTCGTCACACTGACTTCGATGGCTGCTGCGACGTCGTTGGCGGGTGAAAATGACAAAAAAGAAAAGAAGGACGACGCTGGCTTTCCAAAAGTGAAGCATATGATCGACACTCATATTCACCTTTACGACCCTCGTCGTCCCGACGGCGTTGCCTGGCCTCCAAAAGATGACACGGTTCTGTACAAGCCGCACTTGCCAGCAGAATTCAAAAAAGTCTCGAAGGAGTCCGGTCTGACGGGTGTAGTGATTGTCGAAGCGAGTGATCGGCTGGAAGACAACAGCTGGATCTTGGACTTAGTCAAAGACGACGATTATTTCGTTGCGTTGGTAGGCAATATCGATCCCACTCGCAAAGACTTTGGCAAACAACTTAGGAAGCTGAAGAAGGACAAGCGCTTTGTAGGCGTGCGAGCTCGCAACGCCGATCCGATCGACTACACCGATGCCAAAGTATTGAAAAACTTTAAGACTCTTGCCAAGCAAGGAATGTCACTTGATTTTTTGTGCAATGGCCAAGGTATTAAGGGCGTGAAGGATGTGGATGGAGTTGCACGAGCTGTACCCGAGTTGCGAATCGTTGTGGACCACGTTTTGGGTTACAACATCGATGGCAAACCGCCAGTCGCCGATTGGATTGCAGCTGTCGAGAAGTTGGCGGAAAACAAAAACGTCTACTGCAAAATCTCGGGGCTATACCAGCGTTGTACTATTCAACCTGCTCCTCACAACGACGATCACTATCGCACCGTGCTCGACGTTCTCTATAAAAACTTTGGCCAGAAGCGTTTGATTTTCGGAAGCAACTGGCCCTGCACGAAGAAGAGCGGCGACTACTCCAGTTTCGTCCGCTTGGTGAATTCATACTTCGTCGAAAAGGGTCAAGAAGCGTGCGAGGACTATTTCTGGCGAAATTCTTCCACGGCTTATGGCCTCGGACTGGAGTAACGGTCTCTTTCTGAACTCAACTTGCAATCAACTCATAACGTGGCATGAGCATCTTGCTCGTGTGGAGTTGATTGAGGGACACACCACGGCGTGCATCTTGCATCATGCGAGACCACGGCCAGGATGGCTGACCATTACCCACATCTCGAACCGTTGGACTCTTCTCCAAATCAACTCGCAACGCGAGTCACCCTCCCTTTTTGGGAGGGTCGGAGTCTCAGCTCCGGGGAGGGTTTAGGAGCTTCGCTAGACGAGGCCATGGCAAGCCGACATCTCGGCATGGCATGTCCATGCTGGAGGACCGTTACCTTCCGCTTTGCTGTCACACTACGCATATCGTCAATATCGAGTCGACGGCGTTTGAGGGCTCGGATAACGCGTTGTGTTTGCTAAGCGTGTTGGCTCGCCCTTGTGCGATTTAGGCTGCAATACCTAGGGTGGCGTTCTACCTCGCTGGGGCTCGACGAACTGACCCCAGGCTCTTGCGGCAACGCCTTCGGCGTA
>Ga0115002_10006301_pt1 | contig 13703 bp, 8 predicted proteins | sample ArcticOcean_MG_C_8_FD_89576 | JGI IMG/M metagenome (GOLD analysis project Ga0115002, IMG submission 89576) | Marine microbial communities from western Arctic Ocean - ArcticOcean_MG_CB11_86 | ecosystem: Environmental > Aquatic > Marine > Oceanic | place: Arctic Ocean: Canada Basin | collected...
GTTTGCAATTGATATTTTAATGTTTTATTGTTTTCTCTGCGGCCCTCTGCGCCTCAGCGTCCTCTGCGTTTAATAAAAAACCATGATCCTATTAATTGATAATTACGATAGCTTTGTTCACAATCTGGCTCGCTATTTTCAGCGGTTGGGTCAGGAGACCGAAGTGGTGCGCAACGACGCTATCGACGTAGCCGCCATTCGGCGTAGCGCGCCGCAAGCGATTGTGTTTTCGCCGGGACCCTGCACACCGACCGAAGCTGGCTGTTCGCTGGAAGTGGTGCGCCAGCTGCACACTGAGCTGCCGATGCTTGGAATCTGCTTGGGACATCAAACGATCGCGGCTGCCTTGGGTGCTGACATCGTACGTGCTGCGGTGCCCATGCACGGCCGAACTTCAGAGGTCGAGCACTCCCAAACCCCCCTTTTCCAAAACATCCCCAGTCCTTTTCGTGTTTGTCGCTACCATTCGTTAGTCGTCCAGCCGCAGTCGCTACCTGCTACGCTGCAGATAAGTGCCACAACCGATGGCCATACGGTGATGGCATTGGAGCACCCGGCGCTGCCGGTATTCGGCGTGCAATTCCACCCCGAAGCGGTGCTTACCCAGTATGGTTTTCAGTTGCTGAAAAACTTCCTTACTATGGCAGGCATAGACTGCTCTGCCAATGGGGAGGAACTGATCGCATCGGAAGTACTGCGAGCTCCCAAGAGCTTGCCTCCCCTACCTCAGCTTCCTGTCACCTTCTAGTTTGCAGAGCTTCGGATGGCAGAAAAATTACCTTCACAACTGAGTCCTCCACAGCTGGGTGCCGACGGCAGAATCGTCGAAGGAATCATCACGACCTTGGGCGAGGACGGGTCGGTGAACATTTCTCCGATGGGACCGATTATCGATTCTCAGTTTCAGCAATTCGTACTGCGACCATTCCAGACATCAACAACCTACCAAAATTTAAAACGCACTGGGCAAGCCGTTTTTCATGTAACCGACGACATCGACCTCATCGCCCGAGCAGCCCTCGGCACACCCCACCCAATGCCGGCGACCTTCTCAGCCCGTGCCGTGGACGGAAAGATCCTCAGCGATGCTTGCCGTTGGTACGCACTGAAAGTCAGCACACTGGACGATTCGCAGGAGCGCACCTGCATTGTGGCGTCCTGCATCGACCAAGGCAGGCAACGGGATTTTCTAGGGTACAATCGTGCCCAACACGCGGCACTCGAAACCGCGATCCTGGCCACTCGAATCCATTTATTGCCACACGATGAGATCCTGGCAGAGCTGGCGCGATTGGAGTCGCGGGTGAACAAAACAGCCAGCCGAGTGGAACAACAAACGTTTGATTTCCTACGTCAGCATATCGAATCAAAAATTGCTGCCGCGAGCAGTAGGTAAGTTTCCCCACATGCACGACGCAATTTGCATCACCACCCCTAGCCGTTTACACTTCGGGCTCTTGCGCTTCGGGCAAGACAGGGGCCCCAGTTACGGCGGCTTGGGAATGATGCTGGCGAAGCCGCGAATCGCGGTTGAATTGCAAAAAAGTGATCAATGGCACGTTGCCGGTCCCATGGCAGATCGCGCGCTGGCGTACGCGCGAAACGTACTCCAGAAATGGCAGTTGCCGCGCTTTACGGCTTTTGACATTCGAGTCCTAGAGGCTCCATTGTCTCATGCCGGGCTGGGAAGCGGCACCCAACTCGCTTTAGCGGTGGCGTACGGCATCCGCTCAGTCACTGAGTTACCCGCGTGCAAGATTTCGGAACTCGTCGATGCTGTAGGCCGAGGCAGGCGTAGCGCGGTCGGCAGCCATGGATTTGATCAGGGTGGAATTCTCTGGGAAACCGGCTACCAACCGGGGCAATCTCTAAGTCCGCTCGCTTGTCGAATGAGCGTCCCCGACGTCTGGCGAGTTCTGTTGATCACGCCCAACCATCCGCCAGGCCTCCACGGCGCCAGCGAGGCCACTGCGTTCGACCGGTTGCCTCCTATCTCTGAAGAAATCGCCTGCCAACTCGAGCGACTCGCAGAAGACCAAGTTTTGCCCGCGATCGAGCAAGTTGATTTTGACAGGTTCGCAGCGTCAATTTTCCAGTATGGTCATTTAGCCGGCAGGTCGTTCTCGAGTATCCAAGGCGGCCCGTATGCCTCACCGCAAATTGCCGCCTGCATCGATCGATTGCGTCACATTGGCATCCAAGGCGTGGGCCAATCCTCCTGGGGCCCGACGATCTTCGCCTTTTGCATGAATCAAGACGCGGCCGAAGAGTTAGCCGAACGTTTACCCCAATTTGAAGAATTTACTGGGGCGAATCTCTCAATCACTCCTCCCGACAATCAGGGCGCCGCGATCGAGAGGATACCGGACTTCGTGACGTAATCGGCGAGTATCTTCCGTCCCTGGTCAAAGTGTGCCATAACGCAGTTATGGTCGACCTTCTGAAAACTCTGGCTGACAATCTAGCGTGCGTGCGCGAGCAGATAGCACAGGCAGCTGAACGTTCTGATCGTCCTGCCCGGTCGGTCAAGCTTGTCGCGGTGACGAAGTATGTCGATGCAGCGACCACTGCAGCCCTGCTCTCCGCCGGCTGTCTTGAGCTGGGAGAAAGCCGACCGCAGCAATTGCTCGCCAAAGCTGCTGAACCTGCGCTATCTGGAGCGCACTGGCATCTGATTGGTCATCTGCAACGCAACAAAGTGCGCGCGACCTTACCGCTGGTTGATTTAATCCACAGCGTGGATAGCCTACGGCTTTTAAGTGCGATCGACACCATCGCCCAAGAGCAGGGCCGCCAGGCGCGCGTCTTGTTGGAGATCAATTGCTCGGGCGACAAAGAAAAACACGGCCTGACGGCCGAGGAGTTCAGGGGGCTGCTCGCTGAGTTATCCCAATACCAAGCGGTGAACGTTTGTGGGTTGATGACGATGGCGGCGCGCACGGGAGGTGAGCAAGTGGCAGGCAAGAATTTTGCCGCCTTACGAACGCTGCGCGACGCGGTTGCCGCCGAGTGCCCTCTCAACGTGAATCTCGCAGAGCTCTCGATGGGCATGAGCCATGACTTTGAAGTGGCCATCCGCGAAGGTGCGACGATCGTGCGCGTCGGCTCACGTCTGCTATCGGGCATTTGCTAGAAGTCTTGAGTCCGTGTGACCGAGGGCAGTCAGCAAAGTTCTGAATCCAACAGCGGCGAAGCTGTGAAAGCAGTTAGCCCCCAGCGTGAGCTGGGGTGATACGGTTAATCAGAACCACCAAAGCAAGGTGAACTCTGCTGTCGCCGCATTCGCGGCTCTACCCACCATAATAAAAAATACGAAAAAAGAGCCGAGTGCTGACGGAGAGGATAACTCCCCGTACGTGGATAACATGGTTGGCTGAATCCTGCGACTGGTGAAGTTGGCACGCGCAGGCGATCGCGAGCTTTCGACTTTTGTGAAGCGAGTTGCATTGGCAGCGGTCAGTCTATTCGTCCGGCGGGAGGTCTTGGCGTCGTTTTTCTGCTCGAGCTGTCCTCGCACACACTAGCATTGCCCACTGCAATCGGAACACCTATTATGGAACTGTCGCCTTCCGACTTGCCCACCTCACCCTTTTGGCTCGTAAGCATCCGTAATGAAGGCTTTGAACGAAAAAATACTTCATTATCTCGTGCTGATTGTGATCACGCTTATTTGTGGCGGCGTGATGTGGAAACTTAGCGCCAAAGACCAACTTGTTAAACAGCAGGAGGGCGCGGGAGTACGAAGCCTGCCAGCAATTGCCGCTCCCAAGGCGCCCGTGGCGGTCAAGCCCTTGCAGGAACAATTGTGCGAGATCACCAGTACCTATGCCGGCAAGATTCAACCTTGGGAAAATTACCAAGTCGGCTTTGCCGTGGGGGGCCGAGTCGTTTCGCTAGGCGTCAACGAAGGCGGCAAGCCTCTTGATGAAGGCGACCAGGTACAAGCAGGCGAGGTACTGGCGACGATGGATGATCGCGTATTTCGCGCACATAAAAGTAATGTGGCCGCTCAGATTGAGCAAGCTACCTCGGAATTGCGCCGCGCCCAGCAGATCCGCCAATCGCGTCCGTCAGCGCTTACGGAATCCGAACTCGAACGTCTCGTTACCGACCTGGCTCTCGCCAAGGCACAAAACGAGATCGCTCTTAAAAATCTAGACGACGCCACGCTCAGGTCTCCTGTCACCGCGACGATTTCTAAGCGAATGATCAAGCCGGGCGAATCGGTCAATCCCAATCAAATCGTTTTTGAATTGATCGAAAACGACGACGTCCTGCTCGTCGTCGACGTCCCCGAATCCAGGGTTCGCGAATTGGAAGAGCGAATGCGGACCATCCGGAAGAATCGACGGCAGCTGCCTGCTGCGGCCTCCCCTGCCGAAGACAGCGTCTTTCGTGCGCACGTGCACTTAGAGGGGCGTGACCGCTTCGGCAATCTTTGGCCCACATTAGACGGCGAGGTTTATCGCATCCCCGAAGTCTCCGACGCCCGCACGGGGCTTTTTCCCTTGGAGATTCGTCTTACAAACGCACAGCGTCTGCTGCGACCCGGCATGGTGGCCACGGCCGACGTTGTGACTGCCCGCATGTCAGGCTATCTCATTCCGGAGACGGCAATACTGTTTCGTCAGCGCACGGCCCACCTTTTTAGCGTGACCGAAGCGCCGGCACAAATGGAAATACTGTACTGGGAATTCGGCCACACGCACATTTACCGGGCCAAGCAAGTGTCATTAGCGCGCTGGGTTGATCAAGGAGAATTCGTTTTTGTACCCGCCGAAGAAGTGCAGCTCAGCTCAGTCGTCGTCCGTGGACAATTCCGGCTAGCCGACAACCAACTCCTACGAGTCGTCAATCTTCACGATTTTTCCCCTGGAGAGATTCAGTTTAACCAAGCTACCTCCGAACCAGACGCGTCAAGAATTAACGTCGTGGCCGGGAGGGAAGAAGTGGATGGGAGCAACTGAGCACTTATGCCCCAAAGGCATAAGAGCGCAGGGCGGTAGTTTAATAGGTCGGTGGTATTTAAAACTCAACTGTCAACTCGCAATTCTCAGCTCTCAATTCTCAATTCTCAACTCTCAACTCGTTACCCAAGTAATTAACCACCGCCCTGCCTGCTTATGCCTTTTTAAGCTGCGCTAAGTTAGATTTCCCCGGAAAATGGTAGGTGCGACGCGTAAGCGAGGGACGCAATGAACACGCGTGTTTCACTCGCTTACGCGTCGGGTTACCAAACAGCGCAACTTCAAAACTTATGCCTGGGGGCATAATTACTCGGTTGCTCCCTCAACCCATCACCCTCACACCCCATGGCCCTCAGCTCCCAAGCAATCGATCATCCGCGTTTCGTGCTGGTCGCCACTATGTTGGTGCTGCTGCTAGCGTTGTACGCAGCGATGTTCACGCCAGTACAGCGGACTCCCGCCATTACCAAGGCGGTGGTCATTGTGGCCATTCCTTATCCGGACTCGCTACCGAGTGAGGCCGAAAACGACATCACCCGTAAAGTTGAAGAGGCGTTATCGGAGCTCCAAAGCGTTGATTTTATAGCATCCACGAGCCTGCGCGGGGCTTCGATCACCCAAGTGATCTTTCTTGATGGCGTCGATCCCGATGAAGCGCGGCGCGAAGTCAAAGACCTCATCGATCGCATCCGTAACGAACTACCGTTTGGACGAGAGATCCAGCCGAGTGTTACGGATATCGATTTCGATAGCGCCCCCTTGATGTTGGTCACGCTGGCGGGCCCCGAAGGATTTGACGAACGGGCACTAAAAAAGATTGCTGAAGAAGTGGAAGAAACCATCGCCGAAGTCGACGGCGTCGCCAACACGCAACTGTTTGGCGGCAAAGAACGCGAAATCCACGTGAACGTCAATCCTGACTTGATGACACAGTATGGCATTACGCTTAGCCAACTGCGACAAGCGCTCAACGACTTCAATGCGAAAGTGCCGGCCGGCGCTTTCGACACTGCCAAGATTGACCGGTCCGTACGCAATGAGTCCAAATTTCGCAATCTCGATGACATCCGCGAAGCGGTGGTCAGCAGCACCGAAGGACGGGTAATTTACGTTCGAGATATCGCAGAAGTCCTTGATTCAAATCGACGCATACTCAACGTGGCCCAGTTCGACGGGCAAGACTGTGCCACGATCCTGGTCAACAAGGAAGCCGACATCAATACGCTAGGCGCTGCGCGGGCTGTGAACGCACTGGTCGTTGATTTGCGACAGCAATACCCCGATATTATGTTTTCGACCAGCCGCGACACGTCGGAAGAAATCTGGATCATGTTTCGCGTGCTGGGCTCCAGTGCGCTGTTCGGTGCGATGTTGGTGCTGGTGATTCTGGCCTGGTCAATGGGTCTCAGGATTTCGATTTTGGTGTTGATCGCAATTCCTTTCAGCTCAGCTGTTGCATTGGTCTTCTTGTACTTTGCCGGGATCCCCGTATCTAACATGGTCGTGTTCAGTTTTATTCTAGTACTCGGCATGGTGGTCGACGGAGCGATCATTGTTGCCGAGAACATCCACCGACATATCGAACGTGGCGAAGATCCTGAAACTGCCGCAAAAACTGGCATTGAAGAAGTTGGCCTGCCCGTGATTGCCGCCGACCTGACGACCATCGCCGCGTTTTTACCCATGGTGCTGGTTCCCGGAATCATGGGCGACTTCATGGGTGTAATGCCGCGCGTGGTGAGTGTGGCCCTCTTGGGTTCGGTGCTCGTCGATCACTTCGTGATCCCCACGTTGGCTGCCCGCTGGTATCGCCAGCAGTTGCCCGCAAAGGATGCCTCAGCAGTCTTTGCGGCAGTTTCCCAGGACATAAGCACCGAGGGGGCCAATGCGGTTCAAGTGCGACCGAACCTTGGCCGCGGAACACGAATCTATGCCAGACTTTTGCGGCTCGCGCTCGACAACCGATACCTTGTTCTATTGCTCTGTGTGACAGCACTGGTGGGGACCAAAGCGTTGTTCCTCAAACTTGGCTTTGAGTTTTTCCCGCCGAGTGACCGGGGCCAATTCACGATCAAGTACGAGTTACCCCTCGGCTACAGCATCGAAGAGACGCTGGCCGCCTCAGAAGTTTTTACCAAGCCGCTTCAAAACTGGAAAGATCGCGGCATTCTCCGGCACTATGTGACAGCCGTGGGTTCAGCCGGCGGGCTGGCATCGCGACTCGAAAACGATCCGGCGAACGGTCCTGAATTCGGTGAAGTGATGGTCGAGCTCCTCTCGCCTCTCGATCGCACGGTCCACGAACAAGAAGTCATTGCCACACTTCGCCGTGAAATCGTACCGCTGCCCGGCATGAAATTCTCAATCAAAGAAGTGGAGGATGGACCGCCAGGCGGAGCGGACGTCGCGATCCGTTTGACCGGTGAAGACCTTGACAAGCTGGGAAGCCTCGCGCAACACATCACGCAAAAGCTGAAAACAATGCGCGGCACCGTCGATGCCACCACCGACTATCGCCCCGATAATCCCGAACTTGTCATTGAACCGAAGTCCGACGTGGTCGGCATGTTTGGCATGACCGAAGCGCAGATCGCCCAATCGGTGCAACTCGCGATCGCGGGTGACTCGCAGATTCAAATCACCATGGAAGACGAAGAAATTACACTCCGACTCCAATTGGCGCCGGAGTACCAGGAGAATATCCGTAGTATCGAGCGACTGACCATCACAGCGCCTGACGGCCGGAAAGCCCCGATTTCTCAGTTAGCTGAACTTCGCAAGGGGCTCAGCCTGTACAGCATCAATCGCTACGAGCGCGACCGGGCCGTCGTGGCCAAGTGCGACGTCGTCAAACCCACCTTGCCTGACGAGGTGTTCGCGATCCTGAAAAATGACGTGCTGCCCAAGCTCGGGTTTAGGCCGTCCCAAAGCAACTCGATGGTGTTTCTGGGTAGACCCACGACCCCGTCGGAAGGCGTTAAGGCTCAGTTCACTGGTGAAAACGAAGAACGCGACAAGAACTTTCGGTATTTGCTCTACAGCATGCTGCTGGGCGTCGTGCTGATTTTTGGCATTCTCGTGACACAGTTTAATAGTTTTCGACAAGGCATCATCGTCATGCTTACGGTGCCACTCAGCTTTATCGGAGTGACACTAGGCATGTGGGCCTGCTCGTTCCCCTTCAGTCTGGCCTCGTTCATCGGGCTGGTGAGCCTCACAGGCATTGTCGTGAACGACGCGATTGTCATGGTTGACTTCATGAATAGCGCCCGCAAGCGCGGCTTGCCGTTGCGTGACGCAATCATGGAAGCAGGCGTTAATCGATTGAGGCCAGTGATCCTCACTACCGTGACCACTATCGGCGGTCTACTGCCGCTGCTGCTAAATATTTCTGGCGGTGCGGAATTCTGGCAACCGCTCACTGCGGCTGTCGTCTTCGGACTGGCATTTGCGACCGTTTTGACCTTATTCGTGATACCCGTCGCGTATAGCGTGGCGTATAGCTTTCCGGTCGGCTCTCGCCTCCGGCCACAATGACTCGCTTATTCGCCCCCGCAAACGTCAATTCCCTTTTCGCAAAGAGTGAACTTGCGACGAGAATCAAAGCACTCCGCAGCCGTCAGGTAGTGTAGGTGCATGATTCGTGGCGGCTTTTTTTGTGTCGATAGTTTCGACCCTTGTTGATTCACGGCAGTTTTCTTGAACCTAAACAGGCACAACCGTCAATTGCTCGCCGCTGAACGACAAGTTGCTTCGCGAGGCAGGTGACGCCCCAGCATCGAAACGCACTCAGAATCCCGGCGCGCGGGGCTCGCACCGGTGTACTTACTAGGATCGTTCTGAGCGCAACAGTTTGCTGAACTTTTCCCACGGCAACGTGTTCGCCACATCTGCCGCAGAGAGCCCGCCGCGTTGGGCCTGAAGAATGCCGTAACGCATCACATCCATTCCGATCGTACTATGCGCGTCGGTGCTGATTACGATGGGAATGCCCATGCGTTTGGCCGCGGCGCAGTGCACATCGTGCAGATCAAGCCGAGCCGGGTTGGCATTGAGCTCTAAGAATTTGCCGTGTTTGGCCGCCGCGGCATAGACTTGCTCCATATCGACCGAATAGGGTTCACGACGATTGATCAAACGGCCTGTCGGGTGAGCAATTATGTCGACGTGCGGATTTTCTAAGGCGCCGAGAATGCGTTCGGTGATCTTTTCGATAGGCTGTTGCTGGCCGTAGTGGACGCTGGCAACCACCCAATCGGCTTCGGCGAGCACGTCGTCGGACAGGTCCATGCCTCCTTTTTCTAAAATGTCGCACTCAATGCCTTTGAGTATAACCAGGTCATCGACCTCCTCTCGCAGTGCGTCGATCTCCGCCCACTGGGCTCGCAAACGGTGCGCATCTAGACCATTGGCCATCGAGACTCGCTGCGAGTGATCGGTAATTGCGATGTACTTTAGGCTTCGCGAGCGAGCCGCGTCAACCATTTCACGGAGCGAAGCTTTACCGTCAGTGGCCGTGGTGTGCATGTGTAGATCGCCACGGATATCGTCCAACTCAACCAACTTGGGTAAGCCATCCTGCTCAGCCCATGCGAATTCCTGCCGCGCTTCGCGCAGGGCAGGCGGAAACCACGGGAGCCCTAGAGCGGCGTAGACTTCTGCTTCGGTATGCCCGGCCAGATAAGTTTCTTCGCCATCGGCTGCGACGCGAAACACACCCCATTCGCTCACCTTTAGCCCCTGCTGCTTGGCCTTGCCCCGCACGACGACGTTATGGTCTTTTGAGCCCGTAAAATACTGCAAAGCGGCACCGAACGACTCGGCCGGCACCACTCGTAAATCGATTTGCATGCCACTACGAAGCCGCACCGACATCTTTGTCCCGCCGCGTACCAGCACTTCGGCTAACCCCGGCAAGCTGCCCAGCCGATCCATCACGGCGGCGCCATCCGCTGCATCGACCAGCAAATCGAGATCACCCACCGTTTCGCACCCACGCCGATAACTGCCAGCCATTTCCATTTGCGCGATGCCGCCGGCGGCGCGCATGTGAGATAGCAGCTCTGCGACCACTTCGTCAGCCTCGGCCCACTTCGTTCGCCGCTCTGCTTCGGCAGCGATCGCCAGTCCCTTGAGAATGGTTTCTTCGGTCTTCGCTGCAAATCCCTTCAGTTCGCGCACTCGCTTGGCTTCGCAAGCCGCGCGCAATTCGTCCAAGGAGTTAATGCCCAGGTCGCGATGCAGTACGGCAGCTTTTTTGGGTCCTAAACCGGGCACTCGCAAAAGGGCTAGCACGGTGGGCGGAATCGAATCCAAGAGCTCACTTAGCATTGGCAAATTGCCTGTCTCCACAAGAGTGCCGATCTTATCGGCCAAATCTTTGCCAATGCCTTCGAGGTCGGTCAGTTGGCGAGATTCGTCCGAGAGAATGGTGAGGAGCGACTCATCAAGACTAGCAATTTTACGCGATCCGTTGCGATAGGCACGAATCCGAAACGGATTGGCTCCTTGGAATTCCAGCAGATCAGCAACCTGCTCAAACACGGCAGCAATATCTCGATTGGTCATGCTAACTAGCTTAAGGCAAACGAACGAGGGTGGACAGAGTCAAGGTGCCGCATTCCCTTGCTATGATAGCGCGAGAGGATGTGGTTCCTGGCATGATTGCGGCGATCCAAACGCATGGAACTCTTTTACATTGGCATCCACATATCCATTCTCTTGAGGAGAATGCTTCCACTGCGGCAGTGACGCGATGTAGCCAAACATGGGCCATGGGTCTGTCCCTGTAATAACACTTGAATCACCAATCCTCCCTTTGTACGCTGTATTTCTGGGACTGAAATCCATTTTACTATCAGTTCGTGGCAAGCGCCTGGAAGTGGCACCAAGCCCGCCCGCTCTGGTGTGACGATCGTGGCTAAATGGTTGGCTCAAAAACTATGAACAAAAACCTCTTTCCTCAACTCAGCCGCGAAATCGATCAGCTTGGTCGTTTGTGCGGGAACATCATCCGCCAAATGGCTGGTGAGGACAGCCTCGATTTGGTCGAGCAGATGCGGCAGTTGGTTCGCAAAATGCACCAAGGAGATGCGATCGCAGGCGAACAGCTTCGTCAGTTATTAGAAAAATTGGACGAACGGCAGATCAACATCATCTCGCGCGGGTTCACCATCTTCCTCGAACTCGCCAATTTGGCCGAGGATCGCCAGCGCGTACGAGTCTTGCGTGAGCGACAACGCAAAGCTTTTCCCAAAGCGGCCGGAGAAACGGTACGGGCCGCAATTTCCGAGTATCATCGACAAGGCATTTCTTCGGCAGACGTACAGCGATATGTCGATGCGCTGCGAATCGAATTGGTGCTGACGGCGCACCCGACCGAGGCGAAACGCCGCACAGTGCGGCATTTGCTGGGCAAGATTCGAACGTTGCTTGACGATGGGGACGCGACCGATATTTTGCCCTCTGAAAAAGAGCAGCTTCATACGCGTCTTACCGCAGAGCTGAGTAAGCTCTGGCAAACTGACTTCATCCGCCCGTGGCGTCCTACGGTCATGCAAGAAGTCGAGCGTGGATTGAGAATCAAGGACGTTCTTTGGGTGCAAGTGCCACGCATTCTCGACGACCTGCGTGGTGCACTGGCAGAGCATTACCCAAAAGTGACGCTGCAAAAACATCGGGTCGTGCAATACGGCTCGTGGATGGGTGGCGATCGCGATGGCAACCCCTTCGTCACGCCAGAGATCACCCGTCAAACCTTCGCCTATTTGCGTCAAGAGGCACTCGCCTTGCAACTCGAAAGCTGTGAACGTTTGTCGATGTCGCTAAGCCTCTCCGATCGACAAACCCCGGCGGCCGGAATTTTGACCGAAGCAATCTCTTCTGCTGGTAAACGCTGGCCCGAGTTGCAAGAGCAACTCGCCAAGCTACCCCCCTTGGAAGCATATCGCCGTTGGTTGCATGTCGTGCATTGGCGGTTGGCCCAAACGTCGCTGGCCAAGCCGGACGAAGTTGACGGCCCGATTGCGGGTACTTACCGTTCTGCGGAGCAGCTTTACGCAGACGTCGAGGTCCTCGCCGAAAGTTTGAGATCAACCGGCAACGCAAACCTGATTGCCACGGAGGTGCAGCCATGGATCGATCAGATCGAAACTTTCGGTCTGCACTTGACTCGCCTCGATATCCGCCAAGACTCGGGCCTGTACAGGACCGTGATCGAGGAGATTTTGAGTGCTACGAAATTGGTGCCTGAGATCGCCACATTGGACGAAGTCGCGCGCCGTCGTGCCTTGATTGATACGATGGGTGCTGAATTCGATCTCGATCTTGATCAAGTCTCCCCCAATACGCGCGAGACCCTTGAACTTTTCACACTACTACGCCGTGTCGTACGCACTTACGGCAGTTCAGCGCTGGGCGGACATGTCCTGAGCATGACGCGCGTACCGAGCGACTTGCTGACGATCATGTGGTTTTGGCGCTGGTCCGAGCGGGTCGACGGCGGCGACGACCGCGATGCCTCGACGCTGTTGCCGATTGTGCCATTATTTGAGACGATCGACGACCTTCATCAGGCACCGCAGACGATGCGAGAGCTGCTCAGCGAGCCGACCTATCGCGACTATCTCAGGCAGCAGGGCGACGACCAAGTCGTGATGGTCGGCTACTCCGACAGTGCCAAGTATGGCGGCTTTCTCGCGGCCCACTGGGCTTTGCAGAGTTCGCAAACGCGGCTTATGGAAGTTGCAAACGAACTAGGTGTGCAGCTAACCTTCTTTCATGGTCGTGGTGGTTCGTTGGCGCGAGGTGGCGGACCCGCTGCCCAGGGCGTGCTTTCTTTGCCCCACAGTGCATTTAGTGGTGCGCTACGGATTACGGAACAAGGCGAAGTGCTGGCCGATCGCTACGACAACCCTCGCATCGCCCACCGCCATCTCGAACAGCTTGTTTGGTCGGTGCTGACCGCCGTTTCGCGCGATGACCTGTTGCTTTCCGAGCGTTGGACCACGGCTGTTGCCGACTTGGCCGAACGCTCGCAACTAGCCTATCGAAAGATGGTCGATCATCCTTCGTTCGCTGATTATTATCGCGCCGTTACGCCGATCAATGCGATCGAACAATTGCCGATCGGATCACGCCCCTCAAAACGTAAAAAAGGAAATCGGATCGAAGACCTGCGAGCGATCCCGTGGGTTTTTTCCTGGACCCAGTGTCGGGCAATGTTGCCTACATGGTTTGGCCTGGGCAGTGCGTTAGAAAAGTACCTTCAAGACGACGAGAACAATCGACTGCCGCTGCTGCAAGAAATGTATGCCCAGTGGCCTTTTTTCCAGATAGCAATCGACAGTGCGGCGCTCGCGCTCTCACAGGCCAACATGCCCGTGTTCCATTGGTATGCAGAACTGGGAGCCGAAGTGCCCGAATGCCAAACACTCACCGACGCTATCACTGCCGAACACAAACGCACCCGCGCCACCATTTTAAAGGTAATCGATTGCAACGAGCTGCTTGACCGCACCGCTTGGCTACAACGCTCGATTCAAGTCCGCAATGGATACATCGATCCCATTAACTTGCTGCAGGTCGAGTTGCTCCGCCGAGCGAACGTTCACGCCGAATCTACAACCGAAGAGATCGAGCATTTGACACATCTGACGATCAAAGGTGTCTCGACCGGCATGCGCACGACCGGTTGAGTGATACGGCTTTCTAAGCAACCTTCATTTCGGCGGCAAA
>Ga0115002_10006303_pt1 | contig 13700 bp, 12 predicted proteins | sample ArcticOcean_MG_C_8_FD_89576 | JGI IMG/M metagenome (GOLD analysis project Ga0115002, IMG submission 89576) | Marine microbial communities from western Arctic Ocean - ArcticOcean_MG_CB11_86 | ecosystem: Environmental > Aquatic > Marine > Oceanic | place: Arctic Ocean: Canada Basin | collected...
ACGGCGGCGGGTCACCTTACTCGTATTACAACTACCGGCCGAACTGCTTGGCCTACGGTTACTACGGCTACCGCCGGCCCTCCGCTTATTCTTACAACGCCTATTCGCAGTACCCGTCGTATGGATACTCGCTGTCGGTTGCTCCTTACGGCTACTACTCGGGGTACAATCGAGGTTACTACGGATTCTCGGATCCCTGCTGCCGGTAACGTGCATTCGATGTCGGACTGCGCCATAATCGCGGGATGAACGAAACCGACTCGCGCCCCAACATCCTGTGGTACGTCACCGACCAGCAACGCTTCGACACGATCGCCGCGTTAGGTAACGAACACGTTCGCACGCCGACGATCGACTCGCTCGTCGAAACCGGTGTCGCATTCACGCATGCGTACTGCCAAAGCCCGATCTGCACGCCCAGCCGCGCCAGTTTCATGACGGGCATGTACCCCACCCGGGTTCACAATTGCCGCAACGGCAACGAATCCTGGCCCGATCATCCGCCGTTGATCTCGAAGCAGATGGCCGACACGGGTTACGACTGTGGCATGATCGGCAAGTTCCACCTGCTCAGTTCCGGCCACCGCACCGAACCCCGTCTCGACGACGGCTACCGTTACTGGCGATTCAGTCACGCTCCCCGCGACGATTGGCCCGAAGGACATCACTACGCCGATTGGGTCCGCGAACAGGGCGGTGATCTCGATGCGCTGCGTGAAAGTCCGGAACGCGTGCCACCTGAGTTGCATCAGACAAAATGGGCCAGCGATTGCGCGATCGAATTCATCGATCAATCGCGAAGTGAACCGTGGATGCTCACGCTGAACGTCTACGATCCGCACCCCCCGTTCATTCCACCGCAGTCCTACGCCGACAAGTACGACCCCGCCACGCTACCCGGCCCGCATTTTCAGGAAAGTGATCTGGCCGAACAGAAGAAATTCGCCGACATCGACTTCCAAACTGGCTCTGTCCCGCCCGAGGAATTCGACGGGAAGCAGGTGCAAGCCTGGTACTACGCGATGATCGAGCAGATCGATGATCAACTGAAACGGATTCTCGATCACCTCGATGCCACCGGGCAACGCGACAACACCGTCATCGTGTTCGCCAGCGATCACGGTGAAACACTCGGTGATCACGGACTGCTGTATAAGGGGTGCCGGTTCTATGAAGGCTTGGTGCGTGTCCCGTTGATCTTCTCCTGGCCGGGGCATCTGCAGGAGAACGTGCAAAGCGACGCACTCGTCGAACTGACCGACATGTCAGCCACTCTGTTGGAACTGGCCGGCATCGAACCACCTGAAGCCATGCAAGGTCGCACGCTGATGCCAATCCTGCGCGGCGAGGCGTCACCCGATCATCACAGCGACTTTGTCCGCTGCGAATACTTTGATGCGTTGGATCCACACTTCTGCACCAACGAAGGCGACCACACCTTCGCCACCATGTACCGCAACCGGCAACACAAACTGGTCGTCTACCACGGCCACAACCTGGGAGAACTGTTCGACCTCGAAGCCGACCCCTGGGAATTCAACAACCTCTGGGACTCCCCGGATCATCAACCACTCAAGTACGACCTGCTCCACAAAAGCTTCGACGCCGCCATGCTCACCAGCACCGATGTCGGCACCCGCCGCATCGCCCCGATGTAGCGAGTTTCGGCGAGCGGCCGGTGTTAACCGGCTGGTACGAGGCAGTTTGGTTGCGACGAACTCCCCTTGGTCCACATCCCAAGAACCGTTACGCTCCCGCTGAGCGCCCAATCCGGCCTTGTGTTGCACAAGGAAGTGTGTACACTTAAAGTGATTGGAGACCCGTCATGGCAGCGAACTCCTCAATCGAATGGACCGAAGCCACATGGAACCCCGTCACGGGCTGCACAAAAATCAGCCCCGGCTGCAAGTTCTGCTACGCCGATCGCATGGCGAAACGGCTCAAAGCAATGGGCCAGAAACGCTATCGCAACGGCTTCGAGTTGACTCTGCAACCGGACGTTGTGGAGTTACCGTTGCGTTGGAAAAAACCGCGGACGATTTTCGTTAATTCGATGAGCGACTTATTCCACGAAGATGTCCCGCTCGAATACATCCAACGCTGTTTCAACGTGATGCAGCAAGCGTCGCAGCACACGTTTCAGGTTCTCACGAAGCGAGCCGACCGACTGGCCGAACTGGCTGGCGAACTCCCTTGGCCGTCCAACGTCTGGATGGAGACCAGTGTCGAGAACACCGACTATGTTCACCGCGTACGCGAACTGGCAACTGTCCCGGTGGCCGTGCGGTTTCTCTCGGTCGAACCATTGTTAGGGCCGATTCCACGGCTACTGTTGAGCAAGATCAACTGGGTCTCGTGGGCGGCGAATCGGGCCCCGGTGCTCGGCCCATGCAAGAAAAGTGGGTCACCCAAATCCGCGACCGTTGTTTGCGTTACGAGGTGCCGTTTTTCTTTAAGCAATGGGGCGGGGTGAACAAGAAGCGGGCAGGACGGGAGTTGGATGGGCGAACTTGGGAGGAGATGCCTTGCAACAGTGAGATAATACATACCGAAGAAGAAACGAAATCTCTGGCGGTCGCTCTGTGAAGTGGTAGAGGATGACGATGGACTACCAGTTCGACTATCTGGCTCGTGGGCCGAAGACAAACTCAATTTCTGGGCGAGGTGCATCGACATCACGACGAAGGCGATGGGCGAGAGTAGCAAATGGACTGCCGGTTTGACCTATGTAGATCTCTTCTGCGGGCCCGGGGTTTGCCAGATTCGTGGCGAAGACCACCGGTTTCCCAGCTCTCCTCTCATTGTCGCTACAGCCGCCAAGCCCTTTTCACGGCTGCTGCTGTGCGACAAGGACAAGGCAAACGCCAGTGCGTGCGAAACTCGCCTTCGTCGCTGCGCTCCCGATCTCGACACTCGCGTCTTCTGTGGCGATTCAAACGAATTGGTCCAGGACATTGCCGCCGAGATCATCCCGCGATCCTTGACACTGGCGTTCATCGACCCAACTGGGCTGCATGTCGAGTTCGAGACGATTCGAGTACTTGCAAGTCAAGGCGTGTAGATCTACTTATCTTGCTGCCTGATGCGTATGATATCGTTCGTAATTGGGAGCGACTTTATAGCCCAAACCCCGATTCACCTCTCGATCGGTTTCTCGGACCCGATTCGTCATGGAGAGAGAAACTCCGTGAGCTCGGCGACGGATCGGGGCCAGCTGTAAGACGGTTCTTCTGTTCTCTTTTTAAAGAGCAACTTCGTAATCATCTTCAGTATGAGAAGTTCGGAGAGAAAGTCATACGGAATGCTAACGGTCCGTTGTATCGTCTGATCTACGCTTCAAAACACCCGCGCGGTCTCGACTTTTGGAACAAGGCCATCTTGAAAAGTCATGGTGGTCAGAAGGAGTTCTTTTTTGAACCATGAATAACCAACCAACCCGCAATCTGTTAGTTGTGCTCGTGATCTTAGCCACTGCTTGCAGCGAGCGCAGTGCAAACGCCGCAGACCCCCTTCCCAACACCCGCCCACCCAAAACCGAAGCCGACCTCCGGTACTGGCTGGGCAATATGGTCTGGCATCACGGTTTCTCCGTCCCCGAAGTTCGGCAGGCGACGGGGTTGTCGACTGTCGAGATCAAGCGGGCGTTGGAGAAGTTTGACATTCGCCCGGAGACGCGGCCCAAGCGGAAGGCGGGGGATGCGTTGCTGGTGTTGCCTTACCCCGGTGGGCGGCATCAGCGGATTGGTTTTTTGGAAGGGGCGATTGAGCCGCAGCGGGAGACGAAAATTAGTGTCTTTCTGCCTTGGAGTGAGAGCGACTACGTTGTGGTCGATGTGCCTGAGGCGATTTGGTCGAATTTGGGGCTGACGTATCTGGCCCACACGCATGTGCCGACGGTTTGGTCGAAGCAGAACATCGAACTTAAAAAACTCGAATGGAACCGTCGCAAAGACGGCACGCTCGATTTCAAACGGCGGTTACCCAACGGTATCGAATTCGGTGCGAAAGTGACGCCCGCGAAGGATCACGTCGGCATGTCTCTTTGGTTGACCAACGGTACGAAAGAAACGCTCACGGACATGCGGGTGCAGAACTGTGTGATGCTCAAGTCGACCGGCGGATTCAATCAGCAGAACAACGACAACAAGGTCAGCCGCTCGCCTTACTCGGCGGTGAAATCACCGGACGGCAAACGCTGGATCATCACGGCCTGGGATCCGCCGCATCGGGTGTGGGCCAACATGAAATGCCCTTGCCTGCATTCCGACCCAAAATTCTCCGACGCGGCTCCCGGCAAGACGGTTCACCTCATAGGCTGGTTGTCATTTCACGAAGGGGCCGACATTGACGCGGAGTTCGATCGCATCGAGAAAACCGGCTGGCGAAAAGCAAAGTGACGTGAAGCTTGGTGAAGGGTTCAGATCCCCAATCGCTCTCGCCAGCGGGCCACCTGCGTTTCCACCGGTTTCCGGCCGCCCGAGCCGTAACTGCACAGCACGGCCACGGCGTTTTTTGCACCGAGAACTTCGCTGACGTCTTCGTCGATCAGATCGCAAGCTGCCTGTAGATCGGCCAATGGCAGGTCGCACAGTCGGCAGTCACGTTTCTCGCATTCGGCTACCAAACGTCCAACCGTTTCATGGCCGGTTCGCATGGGGACGCCTCGTTTAATGAGGTATTCCATCAACGCGGTCGCATCGAGGAAGCCTTCTTCGAGACGGGCTTCAATTTGCTCTCGCTGTAACTCGGCTCCCGCCACGATATCGGGGGTAAGTTCCAGGCAGGCGACGATTGTGTCGTACGCATCGAAAGTTGCCAGCTTGTCCTCTTGCAGGTCGCGGTTGTAGGCCATTGGCAGGCCTTTGAGCAGCGTGAGCAATTGCGGGACCGCCGCCGTGACGCGGGCCGTTTTGCCGCGAATGAGTTCCAGCACATCGGGGTTCCGCTTCTGCGGCATGATCGACGAGCCTGTGGTGTAGGCGTCGGGCAGTTTGAGGAACCCGAATTCTGTCGAGAACCAGAGAATCCACTCCTCCGCCCATCCGGACAGATGAATCGAAATCAACGCGAGGGCATTCGCGAACTCGACGAGATAATCACGATCGCTGGAGACGTCTAAACTATTGGCCGCAACGCTGTGAAAGCCGAGATCCTTGGCGGTTTGCTTGCGATCGATCGGTAACGACGAACCCGCCAGTGCAGCCGCTCCGAGCGGAGAAATGTCGACGCGTTTGCAACAATCGGCCAAGCGTTCTCGATCGCGTTGGAACTTCTCACAGTAGGCCAGCCAATAATGCGACGCCATCACTGGCATCGCGCGTTGCATGTGTGTGTAGCCGGGCAAGATAATGTCGGCGTCCGCTTCACATCGCGACACGAAAGCGCGTTGCGCATCGGTGAGTAGCGAATCAACCGTGTTGATCGCTTCGCGAACGAAGAGTTTGATATCGGTCGTGACCTGATCGTTGCGGCTACGACCGGTGTGCAGTTTGCGCCCCACATCGCCGATGCGTTCGATCAGCGCACTCTCGATGTGCATGTGGATATCTTCGAGTTCCATGCAGAATGGAAACTCGCCACGTTCGATTTCGCCGCCGATCTCTTCGAGCGTTGCAACGATTTGGTCACGTTCGTCGGGGGAGATCAGTCCGACTTCGGCCAGCATTCGCGCATGCGCCTGTGAGCCTCGCACGTCGAACGGTGCTAACCGCGCGTCGAAGCTGATCGACTCGGTGAATGCTTCGACACGCGGATCGGTTTCCTGTTGAAATCGTCCGCCCCAGGCTTTGGCCACGCTTCGTCCTTCCATCCGGTTCTAACACGTAATTTCTCGTTAAGTGACTGCAATCTTACGACTTGCCACGTGAGCAGACAACGGCCAGCGGTTCGATTAGCCAGCGGTTGGATTGGGCAGCCGTTATCTCGCATCCCTGTGTCACCCCGGCACCCCATCCTCGTGTGACTCCGCCAGGTCGGCTGTGTGGCTCGCTTGCGTGTGGGGTTTGGAGTCGAGCTTTGTCGGAGTTTTCGACTCGTCTTGCGTCGGATTGCCACGTGAGCTACTTTTCCGCCTCTCCCCTCTCTCTCACTGAATTTCCCTTCACAATTTGTATGGAATGCGGATTCTGATCGTCCGCAGCGGCGAGGTTTCGCGCGTTGCCGACTGTTGGGATGTTGCCGGAACGCGATGATCCGTCTTGGTGTTGTCGATTTCGACTCGTCACATTCGATCGAGTTTACGCAGCGGTTTAATCAGGTTGGTGTGGCCGCCGACCAGTTCGTCGAGGGTGCGCGCGTTGTGCTGGGCTGCCCCGGCGAATCACTGATGGCTCCGGAACGGATTCCCGGTTTTCTCGAACAAGTGAAAAGCTGCGACGTGGAATTGGTGGAACGCCCCGAAGACATGCTCGGCCGGATCGACGCGGTGCTCGTGCTGTCGTTGTGTGGAACGGCACACCGCAACCGCGTGACGCCGTTTTTGGAAGCGGGCATTCCTGCTTTCGTCGATAAGCCGTTTGCTTGCTCTGTCGCCGATGCAGAAGCGATGGTCGAACTGGCTGACACAAAAAACACCGTCTTGTACCACTCGTCGGCGCTGCGGTTCTGCGAAGAAGTCGGGCGGTTCAATCATCGGATCGATGACTACGGCAAAACTCACGGTGTGTTGAGCTACGGGCCGGCCAAACGGGCGGAAGGCAACCCGGGGCTGTTCCACTATGGCATTCATCCCACGGAAGTACTTTTCACTGTGATGGGGTTGGGCTGTCGGCGTGTAGCAACCTGCTTCACCGGCGGAGCCGAGCTGGTCACTGCCGAGTGGGACGACGGACGTATCGCCACGCTACGCGGCAATCGAGACGGATCGACCGCCTACGGTTTCGTGGCGTTCTGCGAGAACGGCGTTATTGATCAACCGATTTCGGCTCAGTATGCATATCGCAACTTGTGTCGCTCAATGGTCGAAACGTTCAAGACCGGCACACCAGCCGTCGATCACGAAACGAATTTACAAATTGTCCGTTTCATTGCCGCCTCCATGCGTAGCGAGCAACGAGACGGAGCATGGGAGACGCTGGCATGAGCGTTCTTGAACGAAATCGATGTCACTTAACGATTGTGTTGCTTGCGGTGTTCGCTTTCCTGGCGAGTGGATGGCTTGACGGTTCGGCCATCGCACAGGAATTTCGTGTTTACACGAAGGTCTACAACCTGGCGCTACCTCCAGGGGGCAACGATAAAGGCAAGTCGGCTGTCATCGCACGCAGCCTGTCCTTGTTTCAGGCTGGCCTTGTTTATGACTACATCCTGTCCGCTGATGAAGTGGTGGTGTTCGATGTAGGGAATAGACGTTTCACACTGCTCAATAAATCGAGGAAGCTGGCGACCGTTGTGACTTTCGACGAACTCGAACGGCTTCTGAGGAAATCCCGAGCGGTTACTGAGAAATATCTCGACGAATTGAAAAGTAGCAACGATCGCAAGGCAATTGCCGCTTTGCGATTTCAGTTGGGGCCGCGTTTCAAGGAACAAGCCAACGCTGGGAGCAAGCGTCTGACATTGTCGAGCTCGACGCTGGGTTACGATGTGAAATGTGCGTCTCCCAAGGTTCCAGAAGCGGTCGAAACCTACCTGCGGTATACCGACTGGACTGCGAAGTTGAACCACATCTTGCATCCACAAGCCCTGCTGCCAGAGCCACGGATTGCACTCGACCGCCGCTTGAGGGAGCGAAAGTGGTTGCCTGTGACGGTCGAACTGCGCGGTGATTCCGGCACGCCCCTCTTGCGTGCCGAACACCAATTCCATTGGTCGCTCGACTCGAAAGATCGGAACTTTATCGGCAGTTGGAAGAAAATGCTCCGCGATCCTCAGACACGGCGAGTGAATTTCCGCGAATACCAGCGCGTCCTGCTGGGCACCGTGTCGACCGACCGCTAGCTGATGCGGCTTGCCGGTCACCGGCGTGTCTGTGGAGATGACGGCTCCTGATCGGTTAAGATCGAACGTCGACCAAGTCGTCGTTTCATCGATCGTTCAACGGAGATCGTCATGCGCCGTTTCGTTTGCTATGTCTCATTCGCAACAGCTCTGCTGTCCTCGCTGCCGGACGCATTGTTCGCCCAAACGGCTTTGCCGTTGAAGAACGCGAAGTTCGTCGACATCTTCACTAGCGGGAAAGAGGGCTATCACACGTTCCGTATTCCTGCGCTCATCACCACGAAGAAGGGGACACTGCTCGCCTTCTGCGAAGGTCGAAAAACCGGACGTGGCGACCACGGTAATCTCGACATGGTCCTCAAACGCAGCCGCGACAACGGCAAGACTTGGGGGCCGATCGAACTGGTTCACGAGGAAGGGGGCGATGAGAAGATCACCATCGGCAATCCCTGTCCGGTCGTCGACCATAGCACTGGCGACATCTGGCTGCCCTTCTGTCGCGACAACGATGACGTCTTCATGATGCACAGCAATGATGATGGCAAGAGTTGGTCAAAGCCGGCCAATATTACCAAGTCGGTCAAACGCCCCGAATGGGGTTGGTATGCGACCGGGCCGGGCGTTGGCATTCAACTCACACGCGGAAAATACAAAGGCCGACTGGTGATTCCCTGCGATCACCGCGTGGGCGAAGGACGGGACAAGTGGAACACCCAGGGGCATTCCCACACCATCTACTCCGACGACCACGGCAAGACCTGGCAACTCGGCAAAGCGACCGGGCAAAGCATGAATGAATGCCAAGTCGCCGAACTATCCGATGGTCGATTGATGCTCAACATGCGCAGTTACCGTGGCAAGAAACAGCGGGCAGTTTCAATCAGCGAAGACGGCGGCGTAACCTGGACGAAACCGAAAGACAATCCCACGCTCGTTGAATCGGTCTGCCAAGCTAGCCTGCTGCGGTACTCTTTCGCCGACGGCAAGAAGACACGCAGCCGGCTCCTGTTCACCAACCCGGCCACCCCCTCGGGTCGCCATCACATGACGGTGCGCCTCAGCGAGGATGAAGGCCAAACCTGGCCCGTGTCGCGGCTCATCTACGCCGGTTCGGCCGCGTATTCCTGTTTGACCGTCCTGCCCAACGGCGAAGTCGGCTTGATTTTCGAACGCGACAACTACAGTAAGCTCAGCTTCCTGCGATTTTCGATCGATGACCTGAAGAACTAATCGCGTTCATTTCGGGTGGCACGTCCCAGACCAACGGGATGGGCGTGGCGAGTTCACATTCAACTGTCAAACGTCGATCACGTCGGATCCCTCTCGATCCAAACGGGCATCGACGAGATTTGAATATCCATGAGTGGGAACGAAATCTGCGACGACCATACAATTCGCCAACTTGCCGGCTGGCTGCGTGACGCGCAGCATGTGATTGCCTTCACCGGAGCGGGTGTGAGCACCGAGAGTGGGATTCCTGACTTTCGCTCGCCGGGCGGTGTGTGGTCGAAAACAGAACCGGTGTACTACGAGGACTTTCTGCAAAGTGCCGAGGCGCGTCAAGAATATTGGCGTCAGAAGTCGGAAACGCACGACGGTTTTCTGCAAGGTGTTCCGAACGTCACACATCGGGCGCTCGCGCGATGGGAACAGGTGGGCATCCTGAAGGGGTTGATAACCCAGAATATCGATGGGTTGCACCGGATGGCCGGCAGTGACAACGTGCTCGAAATTCACGGGACGGCTCGCGAAATTGGTTGTCTGGATTGCGAAGCCCGCTATGAGGCCGATCCACTGGTGCAGGAATTTCGACGAACCAATGTCCTTCCAGATTGTCCTCGTTGTGGCGGACACCTCAAGCACGCAACGATTTCCTTCGGGCAGGCGTTGGTGCCGAGTGTGCTCGAAGACTCTGCTCGCTGGGCGGGGAAGTCGGATCTGTTTCTGGCATTGGGTTCGTCGTTGGTTGTTCACCCGGCCGCCGGCTTGCCGACAATCGCCAAACAGAGCGGTGGGCGGCTGGTGATTATCAACCGAGATTCCACCCCTCTGGACACGACCGCCGACTTGGTTCTGAATACTCCGATGGGTGAAACGTTCGAGGCGCTCGAACGGATCTTGAGAAATGACGAGTAGCAATACGAAGTGCACAATGGCGGACATGCTGGAAATCGATGGTTCGCAGGGCGAAGGGGGCGGGCAGATTCTGCGCACGTCGCTCACGCTGTCTTTGACGACCGGCTGTCCGGTGCGGGTTTTCAATATTCGTGCAGGTCGGCGCAAGCCGGGGTTGCTGCGTCAGCATCTCACCGCGTTGCAAGCCGCCGTAGCGATTGGCCGCGCGGACGTGCGCGGAGCGGAGTTGCATTCGCGTGATGTGACCTTCATTCCGCAGGATGTGGTTGCCGGAACGCACCATTTCGCCGTGGGAACGGCGGGCAGCGCGATGCTAGTGTTGCAAACCGTGCTGCCGGCGCTGTTGCGGGCTAGCGAGTCGTCTTCGCTGATGATCGAAGGTGGCACGCACAATCCGTTTGCGCCGCCGTTTGAATTTATCGAACGTTGCCTACTGCCGTTGGTGAATCGAATCGGTTCGCAGGTGTCGGCCACACTCGATCGGCCCGGATTCTATCCGGCTGGCGGAGGGCAAACCAGTGTCGCTATCGAACCGGCGACAATCAAGCAGGAACAGAAGCTGGAACTACTTGAACGCGGAGATCTCGTGGCCCTGCGCGCGACGGCTGTCGTTTCACGTCTCCCTAAACACATTGCCGAACGGGAAGTGGCGACGTTAGCGAAACGTCTCGATCTGCGTGATGACCAAACGACGATTGTTGAGGAAACGCGCGCGATCGGGCCGGGCAATGTGGTGTCGGTCGAGATCGAATCGGCGAATGTGACCGAACGGTTTACCGGTTTTGGAGAGCGAGGCGTCTCGGCAGAACGGGTGGCTGCGGGTGTGGCTCGCGAAGTGAAAGCGTACCTGGCTGCCGACGTGCCGGTTGGTTCGCACTTGGCGGATCAGCTGCTTTTACCGTTGGTATTGGGAGCCGGAGGCTGCTACCGCACTTGCGAACCGACACCCCACACCTTGACGAATATCGATGTCATCCAGCGATTTCTCGATGTCGAGATCACAGTCCGGCCGGAAACCGATGCCGTGTGGCGAATCGATGTGGCAAGCTGAAATTCGACCTGTAGTTTTCTAGTGGCAAACATCAGCGTGTCTGCCAAGAATCATAACCCGAAGCGTGAGCGAGGGACGCAGGAAAACCCTTCAACAACCCAGGGCGTCCCTCGCTCACGCTGCGGGTTAGGACTGTTCACAAGAGAGCGTCGGCCATCTCGGTGAAGTCGGCGACGGTGAGGTCGGATTGGTACGTCGAATCTTCATGCGGGAGTTGATTACGATTCACGAACGCGCCGCGGAAGCCGCACATGCGGGCACCCATGACGTCGAACGAGTTCGCCGAAACCATCAGGCATTCACCGACTTCCAATTCGAGGATGCCGGCTGCTTTGCGGTAAACTCCCGGATGCGGCTTGAAGGCTCCGACTGTTTGCACCGAAATAATGTCGTCGAAGTCCCACCCGATTCGATTGGTTGCCAGATGCTGTAGAAACTCCGGTTCCCCGTTGGAGAGCGCGACCAGTTTGAACCGCGATTTCAGTCGCTCCAGCGCAGCGACGACCTCGGGAAACGGGTTGAGATTCTGCCAGGCCGACATCAATCCGTCGACATCCTCGGACGTAGCCTCGACGTTGTGCAAAGCGAGAACATAGACGCAGGCACGTCGGGCGACGGTGAGGTAGCCGCTGTGTCCCAGCATCACGATGTTGTCCTGGTATTGCTCGATGCGTTGTCGATACCGCCATGCCGCCCAGAAATCGTCGGGTGAAACGTCGGCTTTCTTCGATTCCAGGAATTCGCCGATCGCAGGCGTTAAACTGCCGGCCAGGTCCAACACGGTGCCGAACAGGTCGAATGTCAAAGCTTGTGTGGCGTCAACGGGATTCAATGTCATCGTCTCCTGGGGCGAATGCTGTGCGGGTCGGCTCTTTCGTGTCGAGCAGCCTCACTCTAACATGGAGATTCAGGTCGGGACAGTAACGTCGTTTGACGGAGAGTGATCGATGGCGGGGGGAGGAATGGTTTATCTTGTTGGAGCCGGTCCGGGTGATCCGGGCTTGCTCACGTTGAAAGGGCGAGATTGTCTGCGCCTCGCCGACTTGGTGCTTTACGACGGACTCGTGAACCCGCTGCTGCTGCGACACACCTCGGCTCACGCAGAACGAACATGTCGCACCGGTGGCCCCGAAGGACGTGTGCTGCCGCAGGATCAAATCAATGCCCGATTGATCGAGGCGGCTGAAGCCGACAAGACGGTTGTGCGATTGAAGGGGGGCGACCCGTTTATCTTTGGGCGAGGCAGCGAAGAGGCGGCCGCGTTGGCGGCTGCGGGGATTCCCTTTGAAGTGGTGCCCGGTGTGACGGCGGCGACCGCTGCCGGGGCGTACGCGGGGATATCACTCACGCATCGCGCATTGGCCTCATCGGTGATGTTCGTGACGGGTCATGAAGACCCCACCAAGACCGACTCGTCAATCGATTATGCTCTGCTGGCTCGCTACGAGGGAACGCTCGTCTTCTACATGGGCCTGCATCGCTTGGAGACAATCGCCCAGTCGCTACTCGACGCGGGCATGCGATCTGATGTGCCAGCGTGTGTGATTAGTTGTGCGACGACTCCCCTGCAGCGCACGGTCAGTGCGACGTTGAGCGAACTCGTTGAAACGGTACACTCGGCCGAGTTACGTGCTCCTTCGCTCATCATCGTAGGCGACTGTGTGCAACAGCGTGACGCGATTGCCTGGTTTGAACGCAAGCCGTTGTTCGGAAAGTCGATCGGGATCACACGCCCTGCGGCGCAAGCCGGTCCGGCGATCGAACGTTGTTTAGATTTGGGAGCGCGGCCGATTCTCATGCCGACGATTTCCATTGGTCCGCCGGATGATTGGTCACCCGTCGATAAGGCATTGTCTTGCATTGAAGAATACGATTGGCTTGTCTTCACCAGTGCGAACGGTGTGCGTGGCTTGTGTGATCGCTTGTGGGAACTGGGTCGCGATGCACGGGCGTTCGCAACCGCGAAGATTGCCGCCATCGGTTCTGCGACAGCCGAGGTGCTGGCCGAGTACCAATTGCGTGCCGATTTAATCCCCGAGACGTCCCGAGCCGAAGCCCTCGCCGAGGCGTTGCAGCCGCATGTTGGTGGGAAGCGGGTTCTCTGGGCGTGTGCGAACCGTGGTCGTGACGTGTTGCCTCGGGAACTACAGACTGCGGGAGCCGAGGTGGAACGGGTTGTTGTCTATCACAACGAGGACGTTGACGAATTGTCGCCGGAAGCAATCGAGGCGATTTCGTCGGGCCGCTTGGACTGGATTGGCCTGAGTAGCCCCTCCATCGCGCGCAACTTGAAAAAATTGCTGTCCTCCGATGCCGCTGGCCGCTTGGGTCAGGAAATTCGTCTGGCCAGCATCAGCCCGGTGACATCTGCGGCGGCGGTTGAACAGGGCTTGCCAATTGCGGTGGAAGCGAGCCAATTCACTTGGGACGGGCTGTTCGATGCGATCATCGAGGCCGAAACGGGCGCGTGATGGGCGCGTGATGGGCGTAGACGCTGTTCTTTTGCCGTGTTGATCTTGACCGAATCGGCTCGATTGTCGACATTCCCACCGGCTTCCTCGCGGGCCGGTTCCTG
>Ga0115002_10006305_pt1 | contig 13699 bp, 8 predicted proteins | sample ArcticOcean_MG_C_8_FD_89576 | JGI IMG/M metagenome (GOLD analysis project Ga0115002, IMG submission 89576) | Marine microbial communities from western Arctic Ocean - ArcticOcean_MG_CB11_86 | ecosystem: Environmental > Aquatic > Marine > Oceanic | place: Arctic Ocean: Canada Basin | collected...
GATGATCCGCGGGTGTCGCCGGTGTTCGGAGATTTCACCGGGTTGCCGCCGTTGTTGATGATGGTGGGGGATCGCGAGATCCTGCAATCTGATTCGACGCGTAGTGTGGAGAAGGCCCAGTCTCAGTGTGTGGATGCAACGCTCCACATCGCACCCAAGATGCACCACGACTGGCCGATGTTCCCAATCAAAGAGGCCAAGTCGGCCTTTGCGATGATTGGTGACCACTGTCAATAGGTGGGTCTGTTGATTTGACGGAGGATGGCTTCCTCCATTGTCAAGCGTCCGACAGCGACCGCTTGGGCGAGGCGCTGTGAGATGGTGACGCGGCCGCCGGAGTGCCGCCTGGAGAGCCGCTGGACCTCCTTGACCTCGCCCGGGGTCGGCACGACGGGCTGTTTGGTGTGAATCTGAGAACCGTCGAGTTGGGCGATGCGGGCTGCGGATGCGTGGTGCTGGTGGCGCGGCAGGCCTTCGGAGGTGCGCCGTTCATCGACGCTCTCGACAAACATGCCGCGCGCGAGGCAAATGTTGGCGAGCCGATTGGAGATGGTTCGCGCGCCGTCCCCGATGCGCACGGTGAGGCGGTCATGTTCGATATCGGCGGCGACCGTGCAGATGCGGTCGATGGTCGCATCCACAGATTCCTCTTGGCCGGTGCCGAGGACCCGTCCATCGCCGACCCATGCCAGGCCCGGCCGGGGGCCGGGATCGATGCCGAAGGTGAGGTCGCGGACCACGCCGCCTTGGGCGACGAAGCGCAGGGCGCGGTCGATGGCGGATTCGATCGATTCGAGATCCGCGCCGATGCCGAGGGGGTCGGCCGCGGCGGCAATCTCGTCATGTGAGCCCAGCCAAACCCGGGCCTCAGGTGGCAATGGGGTGGTGGTGTCTAGGTGGGCGCAGCGAACGGCTCGCTGCTTCAATCCCGCCAACAAACGGTAGGCCAGACGGAAATCTCCCGTTCGGACGACGACTTGGCCCACATGACCCGGTTGGCTCGGTGGATTGTCAAACCTTCGCTCCGCTGGAGGGCGGATGAGATGCTTCTGAGGGGAAATCGGGTCGCATCATCTCTTGTCGACCGCGACTGTCTTAGCCGAATGCAGAAGCCCCTCTCTCGATGGCCTCGGCATATGAGCGAGAATTGCGGGCGGTGCTCGCCGGTTCTCCCAAGGGTGTGCGGGCCGTGACACGCTCGTGTTCCGAGTTGGAGCGGGCGCGCGCGATGCAGGTGATCGAGCGCCCGTTTCTGGTCGTTCGCGCCGCCGGCAGTGGCATGGATGGCAGTGGAGATCTGCTGGCCTTGCGCGGCGACATCAGCTTCCCGATCGAGGTCAAGACTCGTGCCGACAAGAAGGTGTATCTGACGGGGGAGAACGCCGCGCAATTGGAGCAGATGCGCGAGATTGGAGAGCGCTGTGGTTTGATGCCCTTGTACGCGCATCGTCTGAAGGGTTCTCGCGGAGATTCCTGGCGCATCTTCCGCGTCGACACCTCAACTTTGACGGGGCGATTGGCGGCCTTATCACGTCGTATTCCAACCCTGCCGCTGACGCGCAATGGAAATCCCCATCTGGATTGGGAGCAGGGCCTGCCGTTGCACCAATTCCTCGGCGTCGTCTGTCGGGCTCCCGATGAGGAGGGACTCTCCAGACTGGTTCAGGAAGCCTTGAGCACCCCGACTGAAGCAGCAGAGGTAATCGAGGTCGAGGCCGAACCTCTGCCGGCGTGGATGGACCGCTTTCGGGTCTAATCCTCGTTGCCTGCAAGGCTGTTCTCCAAGCGCTCGATGGCGATCTTCTGACGGCCGATGTCGCGGCTCAATCGATCGTAATCGGCTTGGTCGAGCATGCGCCGAATCGCGTCCCGGTCGCGCAACAGGGTGTTGACACGGCGCTGAAGGCGGCGCGCATCCTCCCCATCGGTCATGGCCTTGGGAGACGGGCCTTGGCCTTCAGGCCTTGCCCCGACCCTTCAAGAGGCACGCGCGCAAGGCCCGGGTGTGAGTGACGCCAGACGCCTGCGCGACCGGCGCGCCCTCATCCTGCTTTTCCTCGCGGGCCTGCTCGCTGTGCAGGTCCACTGGCTATTCGGCGTGTTGGCCTTGTGGATCATCATCCTCGGCCAATTGGAACATCGCGGTGTGCTCGACCGGATCGATGCGACCCGGGTGCTCGGCGGCATCCTGATGGTGCGCACCCGGCGCGGTCAGCGGGCGTTGGAAAAATTGGCAAAGCCGCGTCTTGCCTGGCGTATCTTCGGCGAAATCTCGTTGTGGACCTGTGCGCTCTCGATGGCGGTGATCATCCTCTTCCTCCTACTCTCTTTCGGCTCGGCCATCCTCTTCGGTGTGCCCAAGGCCGAGGCCCCGCCGAGCCAGTTGATTCTAATCCCCGGTGTGAATCCGGTCATCCCGTTCTGGTGGCCGCTGATCGCCATCATCGGGGCCTTGGTGATCCATGAGTACGGCCATGCCCTGCAGGCGCGCGCCCACGGCATGCGCGTCCGCTCGTTCGGACTGTTGATGCTCGGGCCGCTGCCCCTCGGCGCCTTTGCCGAGCCTGAGGCCGAGGAGTTGTTCAAGGCGCCGCGGCGCGAGCGCGCGCGAATGTTCGCCGCCGGTCCCTCGATCAACATCTACGCCGCCCTCTTCACCTGGCTGCTCATCGGTGCCCTCGCCACCCAATTCGCTGCCGCCGACCCGGGTGTGCACGCCTCGGCCATCATCGAGGGCACACCGGCCGACGAGGCCGGTCTGGAACCGTGGGAGATCATCACCCATCTGAACGGCACCGCCGTGACCACGTCTGCTGAGATGTCTGATGCGTTGGCCTCCCATTCCGCGGGAGAGACGGTTCAACTCGACGTCCTCAGTCGACCTGACGCGGACGGGGTTCGGGTTGGGCGGACCGTCGAACTCGTGTTGGCGGACAAATACGAATACCACCAACAGCAGAACATCTCTGAGGAAGATCTCGCCAGTTCTGGCATCGAGAAAGGCGATGCCTTCCTCGGCGTCTCCGGCATGGCCGGCGGCACATCGGGCATCGACCGCCTCGCCGGCCCCGACCTGCCATGGTGGGGCGATATGCTCTACACACCCGTTCAGATCTTCGTCATCATCTCGACCCCCATCCAAAACGAAGGGCAGATCATGGACCCCCATGAGATGGATTATCTGGAGGCGGATGGCCTGCTCGGAAATCTGCTCGGCATCGAGGTGATGCTGGCGCTGATCACCTGCCTCTTCTGGTTCGTCTGGATGAATCTCGGGCTGGGCTTCGCCAACCTGATTCCCATGATTCCGTTCGATGGTGGACACCTGATGAAGGACTTCATCTCCAACGTGGTCGAGCGTTTGAACAAATTTTCGAAGGCGCCGCATCCACTCAAGGTCGAGCCGATCGTCAATCGGATCTCATCGATGAGCAGCATGCTGCTCTTGTTCGGTCTGCTCGCCCTGATGATCGCTCAGTATATCTGAGCGTCATTCCTCTTCCGTGGTCGGCACAATCGCCTCTTCCTTCTCGGCTTGGGCCACTTCCGGAGCGGTCTCAATCGCTCGGTTCGCAAGGCGCTCCCAAATCGCGGGGATGGCCAAGAGGACGATCGCCGTCATCGCCAATTTGGTCCAGGTTGGGCCGGGCACGAATTGGCTATTGTCGGAGAGGCCGAGTTTGACCGCACCGACCCATGGGATTTCTGCGCCGGCCACACCGACGATCCAATCCTCTCGCACCGCGGTGACAGGATCACCGTGCTCATCGGTGAGGCCGCGGCGGGCTGAGAAGTGCCCTCCGGTCCAGCCGATGGCCTCGTATTGGTCGACATTGCAACCATTGGTGGCGGGATTGTCTCCTGTGGTCAGGTAGCCGGCATGGCCAGGGTCCCAATTCGTGATCTGAAGGTTGGAGCCATTGGCGCAGGCATAGTCGATTTCGACATTGATCGACTCCACATCGTACACCAATGTGCCCGGCACGGACCAGGTCAGCACACAGGTGCCGGCCTTTCCATCCGCATCGGTCGAGACCGGGTCGAAGCTGCCCCCGGTACCCACGCATGGATCGCTTGCAGCCCGGTCCGGGGTCGCCGTCTGTTCCGCACTCGCGCGCAACAGGACCCGGTGGATGACCGGCGTCATCTCACCCCCGTTCTTGCGGTAGATGATGACGTCGCCTGGCATGCCGTGACTCTCGTGTCCCTCGGCGGGATTGCCGGGCTGTACCGCCTCTGCATAGGAGACGACTGTGGTGCGTTCATTCGACATCACGAGCACGAGGTCGCCGGGATCGATGGCGCCGACATTGCCCTCCTCCTCGTGCATCATAGAGCCGGACTCGATGACGACCATCGGTGGCCACGAACCGGTCATGAGAACGAGTGTTGCAATCAGCGCGGTGATGAGCCCGCCCGCGAGGCAGACCTCACGAACCCAGGTCCAGGCCTCGCCCAACGCCCCTCACTCCTCTTCTTCGACGACTGCATTTCGCTCGCCCGATGCCGGGAAGGAGGCCCAGAATAGCGCGGTCGAGACCAGGAGAAGGAACCATCCGGAGATGTCGTCATAGTAGGGTGAAGGCACCGAATCGATGCGCACGCCGGTGAGCCAATCCCAGATGACCAATGTGTTGACCCGGTCACCCGCCGCATTGCGCACGAGTCCAAAGGCCATGTTGCACAATTGGAGCAACATCATCGTGAAGCCGATCGATCCGATGGTTCGATTGATGATGGGATTGCGGAGGCCATCGATGGCCGACATGCGTGAGAGATTGGAATCCTTGGTCGTCCACCAGCGGATGAGTAGGTCTTCGGGGGCGCGCTTGTCCGCATCGTCGGGCGTGCCGCGCGAGCGTGTGACGCCGACCTCGATTAGGTGCGCCTCCAAACGCGCAGTCCACACAGAGCCCAGCAAGGTTGCCGCCTCTTGGGCCTCCTTGCGCTGCCGACCGATGTCGGCCCGCGACGTCGTGTCGAGAATTTGCAGCAGGAACGAACATTGTGCCTGGTAATGGAAGAATTCGGGTGCGGCGAAGATCAGCAGAGTGACCCCGATCAGCAGGCCGAACCAAGTATTCGACACCCAGTCAGCCAACTCGGGATCGGCCGCGCCGTCGAGGAAGAAAAAGAACACCACCGCCCACATGAGGAGGCTGAAACCGATGAACGATGTCGAGCCGAGAATGGCGAGATGGCGGTCACGTTGACCTTTCCACCAGGCCTTGAATGGACTGAGCAGGGCGGACTGGACTCGCTTGAGGGAACGGGAGATGGACATGCGGACCAACACCCGCGAGCGTTCCCCACCTGTTGAGTGTTCGCATCCGATGGTTGAGTGTTCGCATCCGATGGTCCCTCACGGTGCTTCAATAGGACTAAATCGCTTAGCCGGGAGTGTCGGCCAAGCCGACATGGTCGGAGGGGTTGTTTTTCCGTGCGCCGAATTGCAATTTTCATTCTCATCACACTCGTTTCATCAACAGCTTTGCCCTTCGCGACGGCGGTCACCGAAACGCAATATGCGGACGGCACAACCACCTTCACCCACGTGTTCAGCCAATCCGGCGACGCCCTCACACCCGGTGTGACCCTGCCCTATGGTGCCAGCGTCAACAATGTCGAATTCGAGATTGAGGGCAGTGCCTCGACGACCACATGGATCAACCTGACCGATGATGGAGATTGGAATGGACCGGGTGATACAAACACGAATTTTTTCCCCCCGTGGTTCAATGGTGCCTACCGACAGAACCTGCGATCCGACAATGATGAGTTGACCCTCAAGCCGACGGAGACGACCTCCTATTGGTCGCTGACCAGCGCCGGTGATGTCACCGCCTCGAGCGGAGGCACACTGAATACCACCGCGGGACATTTCTCTGCCGTTGAGAGCGATCTCATCGGTGCCAAGACCGAGCGCACCGAGACGCTCGGTACCGGCGGCTCCTGGTCCTATGTCGGCCCCATCGTCCAACAATTCGATCAGACCCACGTCGCCCGTTGGACCTCTTCCAGCATGTCGAACGCGCCGGTCATCGACCGATACAATGCGAGCACGGGCGCCTACATCGGCAGTTCATCCCTGAACAGCAACATCTGCACGACGAGCGCATCGAGATACATCTACGACATGACCTCGGATGGAAATGGATCGGTCTGGATTACCTCGTGGAATTACCGATACATCTCTCGCTGGACGGTCTCCCCGGCTGGGGCTTACACCTGTCAAGCCGCTTGGAACATTCCGGCGACGACAACGACCCGATATCCCTACGGCATCGCTTTCGACCCCACTGATGGCGAAATGTATCTGATGACGGGCACCTATCAGAGCCCGAATTACAACTTCGATCTGTGGCGGGTCAACCGCTCCTCCCCCACGATCGCACTCGCGACGTGGAACATCGGTGGTCTACGCAGTGGGTATGGCACACCGTCCGGACTCGATGTACAGATGCCGAGGATTACCTACAACGTGTTCTGCACCTACAGCACCTCGACGAATTGCAAGGCGCGCTCGTGGCACAGCGTCTACCACACCGGCGGCCTATGGCCCGAGCATCAAGGCGACATCCTGTTCCCCAACTCTGCCCACTACGGCATCGAGCGAATCGATGGAGAAATCGCCTACGCTTGCTACTACTCAACCTATTGTGGCACCAGCCAGAACCGAAAGGTGCACTTCAGCGGCGCCAGCGCCCCCACTTGGTCGGGCACGCCCAGTTCGACCGCTGCGGAGATCACGTCTTCGGTGCAGACACTTTCCCAAGCGATCAGCCAGGTGAAACTGGGGGCGGCAATCGGCTACGAGCCAACCGGCACCTCGATCGAATACATGGTGACCAATGATGCGGGCACAACCTGGAAACGGGCCACCGTGGGCAGCACGGTGACCTTCGCGACCGCCGGCACACAGGTGGCCTGGAAGGCTTGGTTGAATGGCACGACCAGCCTTGCGCCGACCTTGGATACGGTCGGGCTCTCCTATGTTGCCTCTTACAACCCAACAGGACAGATGCGGATGTACTACTATGCCTTCAACGGCAATGTTCCCGTCGCAGCCACCGTCTGGTGGAATGCCTCCACACCCGGTGGCAGTTCCCTGAACGTCTACTGGTACAGCGGGTCGAGTGCGTGCAATGGACAGACCAACAGTGTGCCGAATTCAGGTCATACGACCACCTTCGGCGCGGTCGGTTCCTACCTGACCCTATGCATGGATTTCTCGGCGGGGACGAGCAATCAGTTCACCCCGACATTGTACGACATCAACATCTCCACCTTTTCGAATGCACCTGAAAACGTCAAGATCGACATCGGTGCCGACAGCTCACACGAATGGCAGCATCAGCAGGTGCTGCTCGGTACCGTCACGGCGAGTTCGACCAACACGCCCAGCCTGGTCGACGCATTCAATTCGATCGTTCCACAGACCGGATCGGGTACCATCACCGTGCCGATCAAGATCAGTTCCGACGCCGCCGGCGAGGTCGTCATCAAATCGATGCGCATCGAATACAACATGGTGACCGTCAACCTCGATTTACAATACGATGAGACGATGGTGCTGCACGAACGTGGTGAATCCTACGAAATCGTCACCCGGCACGTGATCGGTGATCAGGCGCTGAGCATCACCAATGCTCAACTGACCTTCATCGCCTATCCCAATGGGGATGCGCCAGGTTTGTCTTGGGCGGATGATGGCACGCTGGTCGATGATGACCCGGAGGACTGGATTATCCCAGACCAATCCGGCACGTGGACCAACCTGTCGAATGGCATCTTCGAAATCCATTGGAGATTCCGCATCACCGACGACTTCCCCGAACAGAATAACGTCGGGTTCCGCGTCGGTTGTACCGATGATAACGGCTTCTCACCGACCCCGCTCTCGACCGGCCCAGCTGGCATCATTGTCAACCAATCCTACGGCCTCGGCTGGTTCGCAGTGCGCGATGTCGAGGGCGATGTGACCAGCGAAGATGTCCAGGATGGCGACTGGGTTGTCGCCGGCGAGACCGTCCACTTCCAAGGTCAGGTCTGGTTCGTCGACACCGAGGATGCACCCCTCAATTCCGTCTTCAACGTGCGCGTCGTGCGCAAGGACAGTCAGGGGGACTTCTCCGCCTCTAGTTGGAAGGATGATTCGAATCCGAATGGTTCCTTCTTCATCTCCGTGCAAGTGCCCGACATGAATATCGCTGAGGGTGTGACCTTTGAGGTTCAAATCTACAATGAGCGCGACCCGACCAAGGTGATGCCGACCGATGACACCTGGCGGCGCACCTTGCGAATCGACGACTCGGCCCCATCGATCATCGATGCTTGGCCGATGGAGGATGGCTATGAGGCGAGCACCACGAATCAGATGGTCACCGTGACCATCGATGATGAGGTCGGCCATCCCGAATCGCTGACCCTCAACTACTGGGTCGAAGCGGATCACGATTCAAATCGAAATGGTCAGGCCGACGCGGGTGAGTATGCCCAGCAGGAGATGACCAATGACACGATGGATGTCGAGAAGGTCTTCTTCGGCGCCATCGATGATTCGCGTAATCCCAACATGGCGCGCGTCTCCTTCTTCGTGAGCGGCAGCGACCCGGCGGGCAATGCCCTGACCGGGGATGATGGTCCAGGATTCGAATATGACCTTGCGACCTATCGAACCCGCCGCGACATGGCCTCGGTCTTCACCGGCGTGGTCTGGGCGGGACATGCAGACGGCGGTGACGTGTTCAGCGGCACCGACCAGTCAATCAGCATTGGACTGGTCGATGCGAACGGCTTGATCGACTTTGAATACATCTCGCTGATCTTTGATTTCGAGGGTCCCGACCCCACGCGAGACCAGCAGGTCATCTCCTTCTCTGGCCGCACAAACACGTGGACATCCGAAGGCCCGTACATCGACCTTCTGCCGAGCAGTGCGGCGACTGTGACGACCAACGACACGGGTCTGCCGTGGATCACGACGACGTTTGACTTCCGCTTCTCTTGGGATTGGCCGGATGAAGATGTGTCTGACCTCGCGCTCGTGTACAAGGAATTGGGTTCGCTGGAGCCGACACGCATCGAATTCATCGAGCACACGTTCAGCGTCGAGAATGATCTCGTATTGGACCCGAATACCTACGTCGTGGAAGATGTGGCATTGCCGCGGGTCGGTCCGCTGGATGATGCGACGCCTGTTCGACCCGACGACCGGCTTCGCTGGTCTGGACGGGTCGTCTACGAGGGCAGTTCGGTGCCTGCACCGAACGATCTGGGCATCACCGTCGAGGTCTTCGACGGCGTCCAGTACTGGTCGGATGGCAGCCTGACCGAGGACGGTGGATTCAGCATCGAGGTGCCTCTATCCGCTGCATCTGCCCTGCAGAGTGCGGAGACCCGCACCTTCCTCACCGGCGTGCGAAACGTGCCCGGTCGAGGTGAAGACATGACCCGTGACACGGTCGCGACCACCCTTCAATTGCAGGTCGACCACACCCCACCGCGCGTCCATCACCGCCTTTCGCCGATCGATGTGATCGACATCTCCTCGGCGACGGATCTGACAGCGATTCCCGTACACTTCTCCGGTTGGGAAGAGTGCGTGCTGCGCGAGGATGCGGATCGCTGTGCAGCCTTCGGCCAGAGCCCGCAATGGGTCAACTGGGTGATGCGCGATGATGCGAGAACAATCGCAGCGGGCCGCAGCCCGCTGGCCATGCAACTCAACGAGACCGGTCTATTCTGGATCGGTGAAGTCGATCTCACCTCCGATGGCATCGTCACCCCGCGATCCGGTTACCGGGTCGGCTTCTGGGTGACGGGACACGACGCGGCTGGCAATGAATTCCCGATGTCGGCCAATACCGAGAGCGACCCTGTGCGCGAACGGCAGGAAGACGATGGAGACCACGACCTCGCCTGGGTCCGCCTCGGCGCGACGGTGGCGGAACTGATTGTCAAGAGTGTGACCCTGAGCGAGGAGACCCTGAGTTCGGGTACAGAGATCGAAGTGGTCGCCATCATCGCCAACACCGGCGGTGCGACCGAATCGAGCTTCACCGTTGAATTCCACGCTGATGGCGAGGTATTCCACACCGCTCGAATCACCGGCCTGCCCGCCAATACCGAACACCGCATCGCCACCACATGGGTCGCCGCCGAAGGCGCCGACCGCATCACCGTGATCGTCGACACCGAGAACGAGGTTGTCGAGGTGGACGAAGAGGGCAACTCGATGTCCGCAAGCGTCTCCGTGGACTACAGTTGGGGACTGGGCTGGATCGACAGCTGGCGCCAGAACCCCCTGACCGTCATCGGCGTGATCTTCGCCATGTTCCTGCTACCCATCGTCGCCACCATCACCTGGCGAACCTCCCTCTCCGGCTCGACGAGCCTGTACGAGGATGAACTCTTCGAAGACGACGAAGAAGGCGATTGGGACGACAACGGCGAGGAAGACGGGGAGTGAGTCCCATCTGGACGGCCCTCTGTGAGCCATTGCGCACGCATGTCGAATCAGCGGGTTGGACACCGACGCCCATCCAAGAGGTGGCGATTGAGCCCTTGCTCGCCGGTGGACATCGACTTCTGGTGGCGCCCACCGGGTCGGGTAAAACCGAAGCCGTCGTCCTGCCGCTGCTCTCCCGTGCCTTCTCCGAGGGTTGGCAACGCATGTCCATCCTCTATGTGACGCCGTTGAGGGCCTTGAATCGGGACATCGATCGGCGATTGCAATCGCTGGCGAACACGGTCGGGCTCGAGGTCGGGCTGCGCCACGGTGATACCACCCAATCCGAACGCACCAAGCAATCCAAGCGTCCGCCCCATCTGTTGGTCACGACACCGGAAACCCTGCAGATCATGATGACGGGAAGTCGGTTGCGCTCTCACCTGTGCGGTGTTCGCGCAGTCGTTGTGGACGAGGTTCACGAATTGGCTTCAAGCGAACGTGGGGCGCAATTGCTGGTGGGTCTGGCTCGGGTCGAAGAGATGGCTGGGCACACCATCCAACGCGTCGGTCTATCGGCCACGGTCGGCAATCCCACCGAGGTCGCCGGTTGGCTCTCACCCGAGAGCGGGGCGCCGATCATCGCCCTGGCTCCACGCATCACCGAAGTCCGCATCACCTGTTCCCAGCCGGAGGGGGCAGACGAGGCGCTGGCGCTGGAACACAACACCTCCCCCCGGGCGATGGCCAGTCTGCGCATGCTCGCGGGCCGGCTCAAGGCGGATGCGCCTTCGCTGATCTTCGTCAACAGTCGCAACGCTGCGGAATCGGTCGCTAGTCGGCTGTCGACATTCGACGATACCCTCGACATCGGCATCCATCACGGCTCGTTGGCGACCGAGGTGCGCGAGGAGATGGAGAATCGACTCCAAGCCGGCGATATCCATGCCTTGGTCTGCACGAGCAGCCTTGAACTCGGCATCGATGTCGGCGCCATCCGCCACGTCCACCAAGTCCAGTCTCCGCGGGCTGTCGACCGCCTTCTGCAACGTGTTGGCCGGGCCGAGCACGTCCTCGGCGGCACCGGTCGAGGCGATCTGGTGGCCTGGGAATCCGATGAGATCGCCGAGTCGGCCGTCATCGCACGACGGGCGATCGCCGGACAGATCGAAGGGGTGGAATGGCGGACGATGCCGCGCACGGTCGCGGCCAATCAGATGGTCATGATGACGCTGGCAGAAGGCATCGTGCCACTGGCAGCGACGACGGCGATTTTTCAGCGTACCTCGATTTTCTCGGCATGGACCGAAGCGGACACCCGGGCACTGGCCCGCGTTCTGGATGATCGGTGGCTGATTCGATTCGTCGAGGACCCCAAAACCTCCGACCCGCTGATTTGGGCCCCTTCACTCTGGCGCAGTCTCGCCGATGAACACGTCCCTGCAGAACGGCCGACCAAGGAGGAGATCGCCACGCTTCCCGGAGAACGATTGGAGGGTTGGCGACGACATATGCGCACCCTCGTTCCCAAACATCTGGCCGGGGGTTGGACCTCGGCGGCGGCGCGCACGCGCAGCTACATGCTCGACCATCTCTCGATGATACCCGATGAACAGCGCTACACCGTCCGCGATGCAGTTTCACGGCGCGCGATCGGTTCGGTCGACGAAGCCTTCGTCCTCTCCTTGGATGATTCCGGTCAAGAGACCGATGGAGCGCCTCGACGATTCGTCATCGTCGGCCGGACATGGGAGATCGTCGAGGCCGACCCAGAGAAATCCGAATTGCTGGTCGCACCGGCCTCCTCGGGAGGCTCCGCCCCGGTGTGGAGCGGAGAATTGCCCCCTGTGCCACCCGAGGTGGCACGTGAGGTCGGCACACTGCGCAGAATCATTCGCGACCTTGCGACGGATGCTGAGTCCGATGAAACCTGGGAAATCGAATCCTATCCCCTGGCCCCGGATGCTCTGTCCCGTCTGATGGGAACCATCGTCGAGCATGTCGATGCCAGCGGTCATCTCCCCGATGAGCGGCACATCGATGTCGAGACCCGCCGCGATGCGATCATCGTCCACTCCTGCAATGGCTCAAAGATCAACCAGACACTGGCCCATTTCCTCCAGGCCATGGCCTCGACCCTCGAGGGACGCATGGGTCGTGTCATCGTCGACCCCTATCGCATCAGCCTGCAGGTGCCCGGTCTGCGCGCCACACACGTGGTCGAATGGTTGACCGAGACACCGGCGAATGGATTGCCCTCGATCCTGCGGGTGACGATTCCCAACGGCCGCCAACTCCGCTGGCGTTTGGTACAGGTGTGCAAGGTGATGGGGGTACTTCGGACGGGTGTCGATCCTCGAAAGGTCAACCTGCGCGGCATCGCGGCGCGATATCGCGGCACGCCGGTGATGGAGGAAGCGCTCGACAAATTGTTCAGTGAACGGATGGACCTCGACGGCACGGTCGACCTGTTGCGCGCCATCCAGAACGGCGAGATTGAAGTCGCTCAGCGCAGCCCCGGCGCGCTTGGACTCTCCCCGCGTTCAGAGCGTGACATGCAATTGCCGGATTGGTCGAATGTCGAGGTCCGACGCCGACTTGAGATGAGGCTGATGAACGAGCGCGCCCTGACGATTTGTCTTCGCTGCAAAACGGCGACCCGATTCCGCGTCGCCCGCTATCCAGAGCTCGATCCCGTGTGCTCAATCTGCAGCGCAACCATGCGTGCAGTCGCCCGGGAAGGCCTCTCTGATGAACTCAAACAATGGGTTGCGAGCGAAGATGAGAAAGTCCGCAACCGCATGCTTCGAAACGCCGAGATGGTGCAGAATAGGGGCCTCGATGCCATCCTCTGCATGATGGCCCGAGGCGTCGGAGAGGACACGGCCACACGGATTCTGCGCGCCCATCCCCCCGAAGGAGAGCGGGATGCCCTGCTCAAGGCGATTCACGATGCGGAGATCCAATACGCGAGGACGCGGCGCTTCTGGGGTTAGGAAGTCTCATGGACGTCAGCAGATGACCGGGGCTCGATGTGGTTCGGTCTGACCGGTCGCAATGCCAGTGGCAAGACCACCATCGTCGAGTGGCTCCAAGCCCGGGGTCATGTCGCGACGAGTTGTTCGGATTCGATTCGAGCACACCTCAGGGCCAGTGAATTGGACATTTCACGCGACAATCTGATCGCCGGTGGAAGGGCCCTTCGCGCCGAGGGTGGACCGGGCATCCTCGCCGAGATGTTGCGCGACA
>Ga0115002_10006309_pt1 | contig 13696 bp, 9 predicted proteins | sample ArcticOcean_MG_C_8_FD_89576 | JGI IMG/M metagenome (GOLD analysis project Ga0115002, IMG submission 89576) | Marine microbial communities from western Arctic Ocean - ArcticOcean_MG_CB11_86 | ecosystem: Environmental > Aquatic > Marine > Oceanic | place: Arctic Ocean: Canada Basin | collected...
GACGCTCGGAGCCACCAACGTACTGGCTCCGGCACTGGTCGTCGTCGGAGTGATCGCAGTGGTCATCCTGCTGCCCGCTCCGCCAGGCTACGTCGGAATCATCCAGGGATGCTTCACCGCCGTGCTGGCACTCTATGACGTCGACCCCAGTCTCACCGTCGCCGCGAGTGTCTACTACCACCTCTGGCAATACGTCCCGGTGACTCTCGTCGGCCTGTACTGCCTGCAACGGACTGGACTCCGGCTCAGCGATGTCACCCAAACCGAACCGAACTAACCACTCGGTGTCGCCGTGAACAGCTTCGAACGGATCCCCAATCGCTGTAGCCAGAACTTGGCCAACACCCATAAGGTGCCCATCCCGTATCGGATGCTCCGCCACAAGTTGATGCTCGATGCCTCGTCGAAATATCGCACCGGCACCGGGATGTCGCCCAACTTGAAACCAAAGTGAACCGCCTGAGCCAGGAATTGGCTGTCGAAGACAAAGTCGTCAGAATTCGAATCGAACGGAATCGTCTCCAGCACCTCGCGACGGTAGGCCCGGAAACCACTGTGGAAATCGCCCAGGTTCTGACCCAATGCGATGTTCTCGATCGTTGTCAGCACCCGGTTGGCCACGTACTTCCAGCCCGGCATCCCACCGGCTAACGCCTCGCGACGCGTGCGGATTCGTGACCCCAAAACGCAGTCGCAAATCCCCAGCCGAATGATCTCGACCGCCACAGTCAGCACACGGGCATCGTACTGGTAGTCCGGATGAATCATCACCACCACGTCAGCCTCGGATTCCAATGCCTTCCGGTAACAACTCTTCTGGTTCGCTCCGTAACCCCGGTTCGTCGCGTGAGTGATCACGGTCAAGCCCAACCGTCTGGCAATCTCAACCGTCTCGTCACTGCTGTAGTCGTCGACGAGGATCACGTCGAGCACACCCGAGTCGGGCAGGTCGGCCACGGTTCGTTCAAGTGTCTTTGCGGCGTTGTAGGCCGGCATCACCACCACCGTGCGGGTCCGCTCCGGTACCCCGGGCGAATCGAGAGTCACACCTGAGTCACGTTGCTCGACTTCCATCCCGTCATTCTCGACAGCGTCACCAACACCCGACAAGCCCCCACTCGCTCTGGACTCGATGAACTCGACTGCGACATCCTCAACCGCGCCGGTTACAATGATCGCGCCGATCACACCGGGCCTCGGCTTCCACCAGAACGTTCTGCTGCTCACGGAGAACCGCCGCCGATGAATTGTCCACGCCTGCTGGCCACCACGTGGGCCCTGCTGCTGTGCACCGCTCACACACTGACCGCCGCCCCGCCGGCTGCGACTGCAGCCCAACCCGACACGGCATCAATCGCCTGGCACGCCGGCGTCGCCCGGACTGTGATCACGCCCGAGCAACCGATGTGGATGTCGGGTTACGGAGGCCGGTCGAAGCCCGCCGAAGGAAAGGTGCACGACCTGTGGGCCAAGGCCGTCGCTCTCAAGGATCCCACCGGGAAAACCGCCGTCTTCGTCTCCACCGACCTCATCACCGTCCCGATCAAAATGGTCGAGGCCGTGATGACTCAGGTCACCCGCCGACACGGACTGGGACGAAGCGAGGTGATGTTCACCTGCTCACACACCCACTGCGGTCCGGCACTCGACGAAATGCTCAGCCATATGCTCGATATGAAAGACCCGGACTGGGAACAGGTTCGCTCGTACCAGAAAACGCTCAACGCAAAACTCGTCCAACTGATCGGCAATGCCCTCAAGGACCTTCGCCCTGCAAACATCTCCGTCGGCAACGGCCGCTGCCACTTCGCCGCCAACCGCCGTGCCCCCAAGGGCATCGGCCCCTACGACCACGATGTACCGGTGATGAAGATCGAGGCACCCCAAGGCGGGAAACTGCGTGCCGTCATCTTTGGCTACGCGTGTCACAACACGGTGATGAGTTACTACAAGTGGAGCGGCGATTATGCCGGATTCGCTCAGCTGTACCTCGAAGGTCGACACCCGGGCGTCACCGCCCTGTTCTTCACCGGTTGCGGTGCCGACCAAAACCCGCTGCCGAGACGACGCGAAGAACTCGCCGAAAAGTACGGCCGCATGCTCGGTGTCGCCGTCGACCAAGTGCTCCGAGACACCACCACTCGCGTCTCGGGACGGATCGCAACACGTTTCACCAACGTCGAACTCCACTTCGACAACCTGCCCAAAAAAGACGATCTGCTGGAGATCCAGAAAACCGGGAACCGCTACAAGCAAGCCTGGGCCGGCAACCTGCTCGAACAATACCGACTCTATGGACGACTGCTGCCGACATACCCCTACCCGATCCAGACATGGCAAGTCGGACGCGACCTGACCTGGGTCGCACTGGGCGGCGAAGTCGTCGTTGACTACGCCGTCGCACTGAAAACCCAGTTGGGCCACTCTCAATCGGGCCACTCAGTCTGGGTCACCGGGTACGCCAACGACGTCATGGCCTACATCGCTTCGGAACGAGTGCTCCAGGAAGGTGGGTACGAAGGCGACACGTCGATGATCTACTACCAGAAACCATCCAAGTGGCGAGCCGGTCTCGAAAAGACGATCGTCGACACGGTCACCGAACTCGCCGCCGACAATCGACTCCAGGCCGCATTGCCCACGACACAGCCCGGAACACTTCTCTTCGACGGTAAGAGCCTGGCCGGATGGAAGAAGACCCTGTTCGGCGGCGAAGCCGATGTCGTCGTCCGCAACGGACAGATGATCCTCGAAACCGGTGCCGACATGACCGGGATCACCTGGAATCGAAAGACGAAGCCGCCCGAATTTGACTACGAACTGACACTCGATGTGATGCGAGTCGAAGGACACGACTTCTTCTGTGGACTCACATTCCCCGTCGGAAAGGACCCCTGCAGTCTGATCCTCGGCGGTTGGGGCGGCGGAGTCTGTGGCCTCTCGAGCATCGATGGCTTCGATGCCAGTGAAAACGAAACCACCGGATACCAGGAGTTCCAGAATGGTCGCTGGTACCGGGTTCGACTTCGAGTGACTCGCCAGAAGATCACCGCCTGGATCGACGGAAAAGAAATCCTCGGACAGAAACTCCAGGGACACAAGATCGGGATCCGGGGCGAAGTTGATCTCTCCAAGCCGCTCGGACTCTCCACCTGGCAAACCACCGCCGCGATTCGCAACTTCCGAATCCGCAATCTGGCGAACAAGGAAAACTCTCGGCCGGGCAAGTAGCCAAAGTCCAACTTCCGCGGTTGACCGGGCTCGTGCCCGATACCTACTATTGGCGACGGACACGATCGGACGTCCGAGAACACCTCGCAACCGCGTCTCCTGAACTTAGGATGAAATAACAACATGTCCGGCCAGCCACTCCTTTTCCGGCGCGATCGCAACGACCGGACCGCTGGCTGGCGGTGGTATCAGTTCTGGTTTACCAGCCCGGGATTCCCAGGGTGGTCCAGCGACTGTTCCAACTAAACTGGGACACAAGCACACGCAAGACCACACGCTCTGGAGTCCTTACCTGAGGATTCCAGGGCGTTTTTTTTATTACCAGACCATTGACCATTGCCCTGCCGGGCTCTCGAGGACAAGCCATGATCGTAGTCATGAAGAAGAAGGCGACGGACGAGATGATCCAGTCGGTCGCATCACGGATCGAACAAATGGGCCTCAAGGCTCACATCATCAAGGGCACCGAACGAACGGTGATTGCCGCGATCGGCGAAAAACGAAACGGCGAGAAACAGACTCTGGCGGGGCTCGATGAAGTCGACAAAGTGGTTCCGATCCTGGCCCCCTACAAGGTCGCCAGTCTCGAAACCAAGTGCGAACCCACAATCGTTCGCACTCACAACCTGGTGCTCGGTGGCGGACATGTCGGCGTAATCGCCGGCCCCTGTTCGGTGGAAAGCGAAGAACAGATTCTCGAGTCCGCTCGAGCCGTCAAGGCCGCCGGAGCCACCGGACTCCGAGGCGGAGCCTTCAAACCACGCACCAGCCCGTACTCGTTCCAGGGACTCAAAGAAGACGGACTCAAAATGCTCGCCGCTGCCCGCGACGAAACCGAACTGGCCGTGGTCACCGAAGTTATGACTCCCGAACATGTCGATCTGGTCGCCCACTATGCCGACGTGCTGCAGATCGGAGCCCGCAACATGCAGAACTATCACCTGTTGCAGGCGGTCGGAGAAACCGACAAACCCGTGCTGCTCAAACGAGGACCCTCGGCCACGATCGACGAATTCCTGTTGGCCGCCGAATACATTCTCGATCAGGGCAACCCCAACGTCGTGCTTTGCGAGCGAGGCGTTCGCACCTTCGAAACTCACACCCGCTTCACCCTACCACTGGCCACAGTGCCCTACCTCCGAGAACGAACTCACCTGCCGATCGTCATCGATCCCAGTCACGGAACCGGAATCGCATCACTCGTTCCACCCATGGCCGCCGCAGCCATCGCCGTCGATTGCGATGGACTGATCATCGAAGTCCACCCCAATCCCGCCGAAGCACTCAGCGATGGTGCCCAATCACTGACTCCCGATCAGTTCCAAGACACCATGACCCGCTGCCGAGCTGTCGCCAATGCTCTCGGACGGACCATCTGACACGACCGGTCTCACCCCGGCAATCCCCCCCCCTTGCAGGCTCCGGCCCGTCAGCTTTCCAGCACAAACACCTTTTTTTGTTGGCGCCTTCCGCATTTGTGGGATACGATTGGGAAAACATTCGGGCCCTGCCTCAGGAGTCGACACATGGTGTCTCGTATCACCACCAAGCAATTCATCAAGTTCGCCGTCCCTGCACTTGTGGCTGTCTTCTGCGTTGCACAGGCACTTCCCGCCGCCGCACGCACCGGACGAGTCCGAGCCATCACCAAGCCGAAATTCGATCCGGATGCCAAACAGGTCGGACTGTTTCAAGGCATCAAGGACGGATCGCTCGCAGCTCAGTTGATCCTCAAAAACTCGAAACAGGGCAATGTCCTGATCGAAAACAAGACCGATCAACCGCTGACCGTCAAGTTGCCCGACGCCGTTGTCGGAGTCCACGTTCTTAAACAGGGTGGACTCGGAATGGGCATGTCAGCGCCCGGCGGAGGCGGTGGGGGACAGCAAGGTGGCGGCGGCGGAGGTGGTGGTCAGTCCTCTGGTGGCGGTATGTCGGGTGGCGGTGGTGGTGGTGGCATGCAGGGCGGCGGCGGCGGCATGGGGATGTTCTCGATCCCACCCCGGAAAATCGTCCGCTTGCCCTACCGTGGAGTCTGCCTGGAACACGGAAAAAAGGAACCGACCTCGAGAATGACCTACCGGTTGATTCCCGTCGATCAGTACTCCAAGGACGGCGGGCTTCACGAACTGCTGACGCTGGTCGCTCGTGGACAACTTCCCACGCCAGTGGCTCAGGCCGCGGCCTGGAACATCAACAGCAAGGTGGCCTGGCAAAGTTTGGCCGCCAAGCGACGAAGCCGGCTTGGTGGAGGCTACCAGCCGCCCTACTTCCACTTGCAACATCTGATCCGAGCCAGACAGGTGGTCGCCTTTGCCAAGGCACGTGGAGCCGAAAAGCAGCGAAGCCGACAGAACAAGGCTGGTGACAGCCAGCCCAACCGTGAACCGACCCGGCCCGCTCGAGGTGTCCGGACCTTGACCAACACGTCAGCTTCACGCTAGACAAACGACATTCGATCCTCGCAGTGGCACGAAACCCTTCCCGTATTGGGACGGGTTTCTGTCGTTGACGACACGCTGCCACCCTCAATCCGTCGATTCTTGACAGCCCCCGGCCGACGTGATTCACTACTAATTCTTTCAACCACAACTGGCCCGAAACAACCTCCCCGGCGAGTCCCCGTAATGAACGGCCTTCTACGCGACTCCCACCTCCGGTTCACAGGCCCACTGCTTGCCCTCGCCTGCTCGTTCCCTCTCGTCGCCGCCTTAGCCGAATCCAACGACGATCCACTGCCCCCCGCAACCCGCCAAAAGATCGACTTCAATGCCGACATCAAGCCGATCCTTGCCAAACATTGCATTTCCTGCCACGGAGCTGCAAAACAGGAATCGGGCTTTCGGGTCGACACACACGATCACACGCTGGCTGGAGGCGATCGGGGCAAGGCGTTTGAGATCGGCGAAAGTGCCGCCAGCCTGCTAATCCGCTACGTCGGCGGACTCGACCCCGACATCACCATGCCACCCGAAGGCGACCTGCTCTCCAAAACACAGATCGGCAAGCTCCGGGCCTGGATCGACCAGGGAGCCACCTGGCCAAAGGGAGTTCGCATCGGGGGCCCTGCCAAGTCGCATTGGGCCTACGCGGCACTCAAACGGCCCGCACCACCCAATCTGACTCCCAAACTGGCCAATCGTGTCCGGACGCCGATCGACGCCTTTGTCTTCGTTCGACTCGCCAAACACGGTCTGGCTCCAGCACCAACCGCCGATCGCTACACGCTCGCACGCCGTCTCAGCCTTGACCTGCTCGGGCTGCCACCCACCCCCGATGACGTCGATCGTTTTGTCCAGGACACATCGCCCAATGCCTACCACGCACTCGTCGATCGACTGCTCGATTCGAAACATTTCGGCGAACGCTGGGGACGGCACTGGCTCGACAAGGCTCGCTATGCCGACAGCGATGGCTATGAAAAAGATCGACCACGACTCAATGCTTGGAGATGGCGAGACTGGGTCATCGACGCCGTCAATCGCGATATGCCGTTCGATCAGTTCACGATCGAACAAATCGCCGGCGACCTGCTGCCCGATGCCAACGAAGACCAACTGCTGGCAACAGCTTTCCATCGGCAGACACTCACCAACACCGAAGGAGGCACCGACAAGGAACAATGGCGAGTCGAAGCCGTCTTCGATCGGGCCGAAACCACTGGAGCCGTTTGGTTGGGATTGACCGTCGGCTGCGCCAGGTGTCATTCGCACAAGTACGACCAGATCACGCAACGCGAGTACTACCAGTTCTTCGCCTTCTACAACAACGGCGACGAAACCAATACCAATGTCGCCGTCTCGAAAACCGCTCTCACCAAGTTCCAGTCCGACAAACTTGATCACGACAAGAAACTGGCCACTCTCGAACGAGCGCTCGCAAAGGCACGCGACAACCTCGGCCCCGCCTTCAAGACCTGGACCGAACAGCAACTGCAGGCGCTCGCCGATTCCCACTCGGACCCGATCCACGATGCAACGCTCACTCACCTGGCAGCCACCGCCTCCGGCAACATCCAACTCGACATCCAGGACAACAACGTCGTTCTCGCCTCAGGACCCAACCCCGACACCGCCGTCTACACTCTGATCGCACGTCTCGAAGCCGGCACGCTGTCCGGCCTGAGACTCGAAATCCAACCCCATCCGTCCCTGCCAGGCAACGGTCCGGGCCGAGCCGAAAACGGCAACCTGGTCGTCACCGGCCTCAAGGTCGAAGTCGCGGCCGATGCCAACTTCAGCAAACCCACCCAGCTGAAACCCGCGACCGCCTCCGCGTCCTTCACTCAGGCCAAGTTCTTCGTCGAAGACGCTTTGGACGGTAAACCCAAGACCGGCTGGGCCATCAGCCCGCAAATGGGGAAACCGCATGCGGCGTCCTTCTTCTTCTCCAAACCCGTTCCGTCCGGAAAACGCATCCACCTGCGAATCACCCTGACGCAAGACTACGGCGGAAAACACACTCTCGGTCGCTTTCGTATTGTCCCACTTACCGGAACTCAACCAGGACTCGGGCTCCCCAAACCCGTCCTGGCAGCACTCATCTCCTGGGCCAAAACACACACCGACACGAAATCCTCGGATGTCCTGCGAGATCACTACACAACGATCGACAAGACCACCGCGCCGCTCGTGCGGCAACTGGCCGGTTTGAAAAAGAAGGCCCCCAAGCGGCCTCAGATGAGTGTCCGAGTGGTGCGACAACGCACCGACAAGCCACGTACGACGTTCCTGTTTCATCGAGGCGATTTCCTGAGACCTCAGACCGACGATCCGGCCATCCCCGCAGGATTCAGCACACTGCCACCGGTCCGATCGCGGGCCCAAGACACCAACCAACTGGCCGATCGGCTAGACCTGGCCCGCTGGCTGGTCGCAGACGCGAATCCACTTAGCCCACGCGTCGCCGTCAACCACATCTGGAGCCATCTCTTCGGCAACGGACTGGTCCGCACGATCAACGATTTCGGAGTCCGTGGCGACAAACCCTCTCACCCCGACCTGCTCGATTGGCTTGCCACCGAGTACCGACGTCTGAAGTGGAGCCGCAAGGCACTGATCCGCACCATCGTGCTCTCGGCCACCTATCGCCAAAGTTCGGCCACCTCGAGCCAACTGGCCCAATCCGATCCCCAGAACGCCTTGTTGGGTCGTCAAACCCGATTTCGGCTGCAGGCCGAGATCATCCGTGACAACAGCCTGACCGCCGCGGGACTGCTCTCGCACAAACTCGGCGGACCCAGCGTGTTTCCTCCAATGCCCGCCGACGTCGCCGCACTGAGCTACGCCAACAACTTCAAGTGGAAGGCCAGCCAGGGAGCCGATCGGTTCAGACGCGGCATGTACACGTTTTTCAAACGCACCGCTCCGCACCCCAACCTCGTCACCTTCGACTGCCCCGATTCGAACACCACCTGCGTCCAGCGCCGAGCTTCCAATACGCCACTGCAGGCATTGACGACGCTCAACAACGAAGTCTTCGTCGAAGCCTCACAAGCCCTCGCACGCCGCGTCCTCGGCGAAACGCACGCCGACGACCAGTCCCGACTGGCCCGAGCCTTCCGACTCTGCGTAGCACGACATCCCGGTCCCAAAGAACTCGCCGGGTTCGACGGTCTGCTCAAGGTCGCCCGAAAGTGGTACTCGTCGCACGCCGATGACGCCAAGTCACTCGTGGGCAATTACCCCACCAAGGGAACAGCCGCTGCCGAATCGGCGGCGTGGGTGGCCACCTGCCGCATCATGCTCAACATGGACGAATTCATCACTCGTGAATAGTCACGAGAGGACCAAGCCAATGCACGACTTCCTGGCAGAATCACGTCGCGATTTCCTGACGAGTTCGGCCTGCGGCCTCGGAGCCGCCGGGCTGGCGTCAATGTTGGCCGACGACGGTCTGCTGGCCGAGGCCCCCGACTCCTCCAATCCACTGGCCTCACGTTCATCGCATCGCGAGCCGCGGGCCAAGTCGTGCATCTTCATCTTCATGGCCGGTGCCCCGTCGCAACTGGATCTCTTCGACCCCAAACCCAAACTCAATCAGCTCACCGGACAACCCATGTCCGACGAGCAGCTCAAGGACGTTCGCTTCGCCTTCATCAAGAAGGATTCGGTCCGACTGTTGGGCAGCAAACGCAAGTTCCGCCCCTATGGCGAATGTGGAACCGAATTTTCGGACTACCTGCCGCATATCGGTAGCTGCGCCGACGACCTGATCCTGGTCCGCTCGCTCTACTCACAACAATTCAATCACCACCCCGGCCAACTGCTGATGCAGTGCGGTCGCGGTACCTTTGGCCTGCCCACAATGGGGTCGTGGATCAACTACGGACTGGGAAACGAAACACGCGACCTGCCCGGTTACGTGGTGCTGACCAGTGGTCGAGGCTCCAGCGGTGGAGCCACGCTTTGGCAAAGTGGGTTCCTGCCCAGCGCCTATGCGGGGGTCCGGTTCCGAGGCACCGGCGAACCGATTCTCAACCTCTCGAATCCCAGCGGACTCCCTCCACAACTCCAACGCAAGGGACTCGATGTCCTGCGCCAGGTCAACCGACAACGACTCGAAGTGCAACGCGATCCGGAAATCGCCAGCCGCATCGCCAGCTACGAACTCGCCTATCGCATGCAAACCGCAGCACCCGAGTTGATCGACCTGTCGAGTGAAACCAAGGCGACTCGGGAAATGTACGGCGTCGATCGCAAGGAAATCCGCAAGGGCGGACGAGGCAAGGCGGGAAACACCTACCAGGACTTCGCGAAAAACTGCCTGTTGGCTCGCAGACTGGTCGAACGAGGCGTCCGGTTCGTCAACCTCGTCTACGCCTCATGGGATCACCACAGCAACCTCGACAACGAACTGGCCTACAACACACACGTCGTCGACCAGCCCATCGCCGCACTGATCAAGGATCTCAAGCAACGAGGACTCCTGGACGAAACCATGGTCGTTTGGGGATCCGAATTCGGGCGGACTCCGTTGGGCGAAAATCGAGGTGGATCTGCCAATGCCACAGGACGAGACCATCACCCGTTTGCCTACAGCATGTTCCTGGCAGGCGGAGGACTCAAAGGGGGACTCGTGCATGGAGCTACCGACGAAATCGGTTGGGGTATCGCCGAGAAGCCCGTACACATCAACGACCTGCACGCCACCATGCTCGACCGCTTCGGACTCGATCACCTCAAACTCACACACCGCTTTCAAGGACGTGACTTCCGGTTGACAGACGTCGGAGGAAAAGTGGTCACCGATTGGCTGGCCTGACACATCGGTTGCACCGGCGACTCGACAAGTTCAGCCCGCAAGTTCAGCCCGCAATCGATTCCGATTCGGACTCCGAACCGACCTCTTCGGCCACATCGCCCGGTCGCAGGACTGCCTGCACGATTTCCAGCGACGTCTGGCCGCACAGGTACGCACCATAGGCGCCAAAGAAGATCATCACGGCAAACAGCACCTTGCTACCAACCGGAACTTCGCCAATCCGCCACAGGCTCGATCCGCAACAATAGACCAGCCCAGCGCACGCAACTGCGTAAAGCAACGCATACAGAAGTTCTCGAACCTTCACACGCATGCCGGGACGATAGACCACCCTCGACACACCTGTCAATCCGCCCTGACCACCCGCCTTGAACTTCGTTAAACAAAGCGAGGGATCCGTCGCAACGGATCCCTCGCTCGCACGGATCTGATTGATGCCGGGCCTGAATTCACCCGGTGGCAAGTTGCTAACGCAACCAGATTTGACCTCCCACCGTCAAACCTTGCCACCAGAGAGTTTCAAACCCAGGATCGACACCAATTGCCGGGGGCTCCGACTGACCGTTGTCGTTGTAGTAGACGTTGTCGTGTGCCCGTGACAATCCACCGGCAACGGTGATGTCGTAGGCCAGAAATAACTCGAGATTATCGCTCGGGAACAACTTCATGAAGAACCGGAAATCCGCTACCTGAGCAAAGCGGGATCCTCGTCTCGAGTCGCGGGTGTGCGGATCCCCAAAACTCCGCAACTGGTTGGTTTCCACTTCCATCTCGTAACGGTTCACACCGAGTGCCAACTTGGGCTCGAATCCCAAGTGGAACCACTCGTGCTCGAACTGCAGTCTGAATCCGATCTGCGGGGCGTAGATCTCGTTGTTGACTCGCGAGTTGATCGTGCTGACCAGGCCGAGGTCCAGCAGGCCGTCGTTGTTGACGTCTTCTCCGGTGTCCAGCATTCCGTTGCTGTTCAGGTCTTCGCCGAAGTCCACGACTCCGTCGAACCCCCCGTTGAAGACTCCCGTCTGAAACAGCCCCTCGGTCACTTCGAGGTAGCGGAATCCGACGATTGGCATCAGTTTCAGACCCGGGCCAACGTCCGGGTCGCTGGCGATGTAGTTGATTCCGGTCCCCCACACGTCTTGAACATAGCGGGCTTCAAAACTGTGGTCGTAGAGAAACTGGTTGTTGGCCGGAAGACCGTTGAGCATCGTGGTCGTGGCAGCAAAAACCGGATCCCCAGACAAACCGCCACCGGAGCTCGGTCCAAAATCCTGAGCCCCCAGGTTGGGGACCGAAAGATTCGATTCGTTTTCCTTCAGGCCCCAGACGTTCATCTCGAGTGCCCCGTCATTGAGCGCCACGCCCAACGTACCTCGCATCCCGTTGACGTTCTTGAGAAGGAGCGAATCGAGTGCCGGTACGGTCGCAACACCAATGGCCGTTCAGCCAGAACTCACCGCGAACGGCAATCGCTCGTCGTTCACCATCGGGTTGTCCGCACCCAACAGGTGATCTCCAGGCCGTTTCGACTCGAAGTTCATGTAGTCCAAGCGAATCCAGGTGTTTCGAACCAGGACTCTCAACAGCCTGTCCAGGTTCGTGTCCTGATATCCCCAGCCGCGATCCCGCGACAACATCCGTTCGTGGATCACAGGACCGGAAGATTCCGGCTCATCCCATGCTCCGGCTGCGTACGACGCCGCCGAGACGCCCGACGGCATCCCCTGCTGACGTGGCGGTTGGCTGAAGTACTGGCCGCTGGCTGGCGCGGTGACCAACGTTGCGAGCACCAGAGTCTTGAGTATCACGTGACGGCCGATCATGCGTCGCTTCCCTGAAACACCGCTCGACTTGCAGGCGGATCGTACCGATTGTACGGCTTATGACGTCAGTATCGGCCTTACGACCGTCATAACTTGGCCGAAACACGTCTTCGTTCCACGGTTCCTTGTTATCAATGTAACCATTTTTCAAATGTGCATCGATGCAGCGCTTTGACGCACCCGGTTGGACCCCGAAGCCATCTCCGGCTACTTTCGCAATCACGGTCTCATTCCAAATTCTGGCCCACGGGTCTATTTTTTAGCGACGATCACCTTCGACCTCGAACCTCTTGGATACACAATGGCCGCCATTGATTTTCGCGATCGTCTTTTGGACGGACTCGGCGGTGACTGGCCAAAACCATGCCCGCTGAACACCCGGATCACAGCAACAGAACAGAAAGATGGCTATCGGCTGGTCAGCCTCAACTACGAAGCCGAACCGGATGACCGGGTTCCGGCGTTTCTACTGATCCCGGATAGTGCCACGTCAGACAAACCAGCACCGGGTATCGCTATCTGGCATCAACATGCCGGACAGTTCCATCTGGGAAAGAGTGAACCTGCTGGGTTGGCCGGTAACAAGATGCACCATACCGGGATAGCGCTGGCCCGGGAGGGTTATGTCGTGCTCTGCCCCGACGCCCTGTGCTTTGAAGACCGGCGAGATCCAACAGGAAAGCTCAAAACCCACTGGTACGAACGTTTCGAGTTTCTCCGTTACGTGGTCGCCGGAAAATGCATGGCCTGGAAGAACATCCTGGACATGCGGAGAGCCGTCGATGTGCTGGCTAGCCTCGAGGAAGTGAATGCCGAGCGGCTGGGATGCTACGGACACTCAATGGGATCGACCCACACATGGCTCGTCGGCCCCTGGGAACCTCGGCTGAAATGCCTGGTTGGAAACTGCTGCCTCCCCACCTACCAGGCCATCCACGACCACCACATGCTGCACTGTTTCCCGAACTTCGTTCCCGGCATCCACCCTCATGGTGACACACCCGACATTGCCGCGTTGATCGCCCCCCGTGCCCTGCATCTCAATTTCGGCGAGACGGACACTGGTAGCCCGATCGTCGAAGTCAAACGCGGGGTCAAAGTGATCGCCAAGGCCTACGAGGCAATCCACGCCGAAAAGAATTTTTCGCACTACATCGAGAACGGGGTAGGCCACGTGCTTTCTCAGGAAATGTGGCGGCGGACCAAAAACGTATTCACCCGCCACCTGAAGGCCTGACCCACGCCCTCCACAGCCCCTCACCCCCCCCCCCCCCCCCCCCCCCCCCCCCCCCCGCCGAACACCCCCCCGAAAAACCTGAAAAAAACCCCGCAACCACTTCATTCCAAACAACACAAACAAACACCCACCCACCCACCCA
>Ga0115002_10006311_pt1 | contig 13691 bp, 5 predicted proteins | sample ArcticOcean_MG_C_8_FD_89576 | JGI IMG/M metagenome (GOLD analysis project Ga0115002, IMG submission 89576) | Marine microbial communities from western Arctic Ocean - ArcticOcean_MG_CB11_86 | ecosystem: Environmental > Aquatic > Marine > Oceanic | place: Arctic Ocean: Canada Basin | collected...
GCCGCATTCGCGGCACGCTGTATTCAGCAGGCGTTCGCTACGCTCACACCTGCTGAACACAGCGAGACAACTTGACCCCGATTCTCTCACTTGGAGTGGTACAGAGATTGGGAGTAGGTCAGTGTTGAAGTCCTTATATCGTGGTGCTTGATCGATGAAGGGCAAGATCATAACAGTCCAAGGCGCTCCTCCTACTCCTCCTGTCGGACAGGTACCGCCTTTGTTGCTCACAACACCGGGTGGAAACGCTCGATGCGTATCGTGGTAGTTGTGCATCGCCAACCCGATCTGCTTCATTTTGTTCTTGCAAGTTGATCGCCGCGCCGCTTCCCGCGCTTGCTGCACGGCTGGCAACAACAGCGCGATGAGCACCGCGATGATGGCAATCACCACCAACAGTTCGATCAACGTAAAACCGCGACTCGCGCGGCCTGCCCATTTTGTTTTGTTCTGCATCACCATGCCTTTCAACGAAGAAAACGAAATATAATCAGTCACGAAAAACTGACCGAAGCGCGATGTTGATAAACAACAAGGGAATGGAAGGATGGACAAGAGAGAGTGTCACCACGATCACATATAGGTATCCACCCCTATTGTTCATATTTCAGCACACCGAAATAGTCCTGTCAAGAATTCCCTGGAAATAACGAAGAGAATTTACGGGGAATTGCGAGGCGTGCCGCTGTGGGTGTCACCCGGCACTGGACTCACCGGCGTTTGCTCAGCGAGTCTCCACCTCGGCCCTATTTGGCCGGAACGTCTTCTGCGGCCGGAATCTCTTCGACCGGCACCTCGAAGTCCTGCGTTGTAGCTTCCTTGGGAAGTTCGATGGCCGTGGTGTACGGAAGGAAGAGCATCATGCCATGAGGGCTCATGGCGGCAGCGTCTTTGTTGGCCGGCACCTTTCCGTCCAGCCCACTAATGCGGACGATCATCGCGCCGCCAATCGTCCCGTTTCCGTCGAGCGTGCTGTAGGCTCCATTCTCGATGATGGCAACCACAGCCGGCCCGGAGTTTCCTTTGCCGTTGTCCGGCTCGAACACAATTTCACCATGAGGAACAGGTTGACCCGCGAACGTCACCTTTCCCGAAAGCGGATACCGCTCTGGACCTCCCTCCGAGAATTCGCATCCTACCGAAAAAGTAATCGCCAGCAGCATACCGCAAACCGCAAGGAGACGACGAGCGGCTTCATGACACAGTTCACGCGACCTCACGGTTCAAACCCTCCGACTGGCTCTCCGTCGTCGCGGCGGGCCAACCCTCTGTAAATGACCATGTCCATTTTTTCTGAAATAAAATGGACCGACCCGTCAGCCATTGCATGATGCGCACCTCCTGCGTGATGGCTTCCGGTCATGCGCGTCATGACATCAAGCGTGGATGCGTTTCCCGGATCAAGCGCGGAACTGTTGATGGGACTCGAAATCACAACAACCGTTGAATACATCGGTCCGGTCCCCAAGAAGAAACCCGAGGCCCACGTCGCAAATAAACTAGCACTTCCCTCCTCCACCTGCACATAGCGTGACTCACCGAGCATCAGTACGTTCGTCGTACCATCAACCATATCACGCATCTTGGTACGGGAATTATTGTAGAACATCCCGTTTTTCGATCCCATTCGATTGGCGAATCCGGAAGTGGTGCAGCAACCTGCATCCGACCCGTTCGCACATCCTCCCATGATGCCCAAGTAATTCATATTGCCGTGTCTTTTGTCAGAATTGGGATCCGACGGACATTCAAAATCGGCATTCGCACGCAACTGATTGGTTGCTTGGTCATTTCCGCTCCCGCCACCGCCGGGGTAAAGGCCGAAGTAGGTTCCCGAGGTGGTATTGAAGTCCTCATACCGCGAGCCTTGGTCCATGTAGGGCAACAGCATGACTGTCCAGGGAGCCCCACCAACCATCGGTGTCGGACACACGCCACTGCCATCGGTCACAACACCTGACGGAAACGCTCTGTGTGAGTCGTGATAAGCGTGTAGCGCCAATGCGAGTTGCTTCAGCTTGTTCTTACACGCACTACGCCGTGCGGACTCGCGCGCCCGTTGAACAGCCGGCAACAGGAGCGCGACCAACACACCAATGATCGCAATCACGACTAAGATTTCTATCAGGGTAAAGCCGCGATGGGCCTGCTCCCGTCTCTTCGCGTTTGTTAGCATCTCAACCATCCTCCCAAGCACGAAAACGTCCCAGAGCAACGAAGGAATAAATAGAACCGAGTGGCCCGCGCCGACTGTCGAAGGCTGCGGGAGCAGACGAACTGGTTCGTCAAGGGTAGTCCCGCCGCCTCTTGCCTCCTTCATGTTTCCAGAACGGGAACATGCCATCAAGCCTAATTGTGAGAAAAACAACATGCGAAGTGTTTTTGTCGGCACCCAACCCCTGCCAGCAACACGTTCTCCGCAAAACGGCCCGGAAAATCGTCTGACCCCTTCACTTGCTCCGGACACCTGAAGATTCTCACTTCGTCTTCTTTTTCGCGACCTTCAATGTCGCGAGGTATTCGACGACATCAACGAGTTCGGCGGCGGTCATCGTTTTCTGCAGGTCGGCCGGCATAAGCGAGATGTTCTGCTTCTTGAGCACTTCGATCTCCCCGGCCTTGAATGTACGGGCGATGCCGTCGGCTCCGGTGATGGTGACGGATTTATCGGTGCGGCTGGTGAGCAACCCGTTGACTTGGGTTCCACTGTCTGTGACGAGCACCCAGGTTTCGTAGTTATGCGAGATACCCGCGTTGGGGTAGAGGATCGACTGGAAGAACGCCTGCCGACTGAGTTTCTTGCCAATTTCCGAAAGGTTGGGTCCAACCTCTTTACCCAAGCCGTTGACGATATGACACTTCGCACAAGTGCCGGTCGTGTTGAAGATGAGTCGCCCCTTCGTGGTGTTGCCCTTACGTGCCACGAGTTGATCGATGGGCGGCAGTGGCTTGTTGCTTTTACCGGGCGGAGGCGGGAAGAGTTTCAAGGCCTGATCCTTCACGTCGCGCCATTGTGCTCCTTGCAAGCCAACCGCAGCCGCTTGAATCAGGTTTGCATCAAGCGTCTTCGCGCCGACAAGTTTCACCAGTTCCATTGCACCATTGCGAATTTTTGCCATCGATCGGACCGACGCACGACGTACGGCGATCGGACGTTTCGTGTCGTTCATCGTCGTGCGAAGCAGCTCCAACGCACGGCCGTCAGCCGAGTTACCAAGCACTGTCGCGGTCGCAACAGCGAGTTGGTCGTCTTTCTGTTGCAGGCTTCCGCGAACGAGTGGCTGCTGCCCTTTGGCGAGCAATGTGCGAACCGCTTCAACCCCGAGTTGTTCGCCGGGCTTCGACACGGCCAACGCGAGCAAATCGGGATAGCGAGCCGTGAGGTTTAAAGTATCGACCAGTGAGATGAACTGCGGCGTTCCTTTACTGGCATCGAGCGCCCGATCGATGGCGGATTTGATGGCAGGATCGTTCAGATCAACTTTCGCACCATGCTTCAATGCCAGCGCGGTGATCGAGGCTTGCTCTTTATGACTGGCGGTGAGCAGGGCCACCAGTGCTTTGTTCTTTTCAGGGCTGGCGGAGTGAAAGTCAAAAGCTCGAAAATATCGGAGACGCTCGTTCGCAGGCGTTTTCGGATCGAGAATGAACTCGGTGAGATAGGGAATCGCCTGTGAACCGCGCGAACGCCAGAGAATATCGCGGGCGGCGGGCGTGTCGGTCTGGCCCTCGACGCGTTCCAGCCAGACGCGAACACATTCACTCCAACAATCACCCGCCCCGATACCAAGCGCTTCCAAATACCAACGATCCTTACCGTCATACTGCACGGCAAGTCGCGACCAGAGAGAGGGAACAACGGCCGAGTCAATGTATCGCAAGGCGATCGCACATTCACGGCGGACCTGGGGAGACTTATCGTCGAGCAATTGTTCGATGACGGCCACGACGTCGAGCTTCAATCGCCTCGCAATGCGGAGGCCCGTCATGCGGATGTCGGGGTTGGAATCTTCGATAGCCCGCTCGACGGTTTGCATGCCACGCTGGGGGATGTTGGCCAGCAGCCACAATGCACGCGCCCGAATGCGGGGGTTCTCATGCAGCCCCAGTTGCAGCAATGCCTTCTCAGCTTTGGCTCCCATCTCGTTCAGCGCTGTCCAAGCAAGATAACGAGCCGCCAAGTTGGGATTGGTGAGGGCGTTGGCGGCTCCGTCGGCGGTTGTGAAATCGAACTTCGGCGGCTTGTAACCTTTGTGTCCTTTGGGCGTGATGCGAAACAGGCGACCATGTTGAATATCGCCCATACGATGCCCGCCGACACCGGGGTCGTACCAGTCGGCGATGATCAGCGAACCATCGGGAGCTGTGCAGACATCTGATGGGCGAAACCAGTTGTCGCGTGCCCCGTGCAACACGTTGTCCATCGTAGCGGTATAACCTGCGCCCGATTTCTTCGTGGGATAGGCACGCACGACGTTCGGTCCTGCGTCGCAATGAATGATCTGGTTCCAGAACCGCTTCGGTAGCAGCCGGCCTTCGTAAACGATGATCCCTGTCGGCGAACCGGCTCCGGTTTGCAACAGGTTCGGGACAACGCCCGGGTCGTTCAAATGCCAATGCCGCTTGGGAATCTCGGCGTGCATGCCGGTGCGCGGACTTTTCCAGCCAGCCCCGGTGAATTCGTCTTTGTACCCATAATTTCCGAATTCAAACACCGCATTAATCCGCACGCCGAAATTACCGTCGTCGTCGTTGTCGGACTGCCAGATTCCACCGAAGGAATCGACGGCGGCTTCCCAGTTGTTCCGGAAATTCCAGCCGAGCGTTTCGAGATCGCTGCCGTCGAGATTACAACGGAACAGCAAGCCCTCCTGATACGGCTTGCGGTGCATGGCGACAAGGTGACCGGACCGATCGGTCACCGGTTTGCCATCGCGGTCTTTCAACGTATGCCCCGCATTGCCGAAGTTGAAATACAGGCGGCCGTCGGGTCCGAACAGGAACGAGTGAATGCCGTGGTCATGCTGTAACCCGGCGATGCCGGAAAAGAGCACCTGCTTCTTGTCGGCCTTGTCGTCGCCGTCGGTATCGGTCAGGACGAGTACCTTGTCGAGAGCCGACACAATCACCCGGTTACCGAGCACGCACACGCCGTGAGCCGAGTCGATGTCGCGGCCTTGATAGAACACCTTCTTGGAGTCGGCCTTGCCGTCGCCGTTGGTGTCTTCGAGGATCAGAATGCGGTCGCCTTTTTCGCGAAACGGGTTGTTCTTGTTGGCGAATTTTCGGTAGTTAACAACCTCACTCACCCAGACCCGGCCGCGGTGATCGATGTCGATATTCGCAGGGCTGAGCAACATCGGCTCGGACGCGAACAGGGTGACTTCCAGTCCGTCACCGACATCCAACGCAGCCAACGCGTCTTTGGATTCACGACTTTGTGAAAAGGCAACGGTTGGGATACTGCCAACAGCGAGTATCACCAGCGACATCGAGGACAGAAGAAACCGCATCATGATCGAACTCCGGATTCCGAAACGCCTTGAGTGAAAACAACACCTACAAAACCCAACTTGGCTACTCGCCCTGCTTTCCGTTCCACTGCTCGAGCATCTGCTGGATGCGGGCCGGGTTGAAGCTCTTGGAAATGGGATAATCCTGGTTGGCCATCAAGTCTGCCACGGAAACAGGCCGCGAGGGAACGCCTTTCCTCGGAACGTCGAGACCAGCCGACCAGACAATCGCATTAAGCACCAACGTGCGAAATTGGTTGTGTCCCCAGTTCCAGTGGTTGTGGCCGCCGGTGAAGCCGAAGCCGCGTCCGCCGTCGGGGCGTTGCCGCGCCCACGCCATGTGTTGCGTCTCTTTACGCTCTAGAACTGCTTTTCGGGCGTGTGGGTTGTTGTTGTGTGAGCCGTCGGGCCGGGCGAGCGAGCCGTCGTCTTTGACGAGCGTCGTTGCCGGCGGTAGCCCACTGAGAATCGGCGTGACGCCTTCCATCTTTTCACGGAACCGCATGTGGTAGTACCACTCATCGTTAATGGAAAACGGCTTCACGCCGTTGGTCGTGGGGTGCTTGGGAAACGTCTTGTAGTCTGCCGTCCAATGCGGGTTGACCGACCAATTGGTCTCGAAGTATCCGCCGGTCCAATCGAGAAACGCGTTGCCCGAAGCTCCCTTGGGGACTTCCACACCGTAATGAATGCAGACCATGCCAACGCCCCGCCTCATCAGTTTGTCGAGTTCTGGCAAATGGGCGTTGAAGGGATGCCCCCCGCCACCGTCGGCATAGATGACGATGCAATCGGCGTCATCCAGGATTCTCGGATCCTGAGGCCACCCTCCCACGATGACTTCCGCCTGAACTTTCAAACCGCTTTCATTCAACGCCTTCGCCAACAGAATGCAGCCGGCTTTGTGCTCGTGAGCACCGTAACCGTGGCTTTTTTTTCCAGCAATCAGCACGACGTTTCGTCGCTTGCCTTTCACGTCGACACCAAACAACGTCAGCCCACCAAGACGTATTCGCACGCGGGTTCCGTTGCCGACATCAACCTGCACGCCACCTAACCGTCTGGGTCCCACCTGAATTCGCTTCGGCTTGTCTCGCCGGGCACCTCTTTCGCGACGGCGATCACGATCGGCATCATCATCGTCGTCGTCATCCTTGAAAGCAGTGAAGCGGATGCCGTTCTCGCCGGATTCCAATCCACGCGCATCGCTGGTCTTCTTGCCAGACAAGTTCTTCAAGCGGATATTGCGAAACTGAACCGTCATCGCCGGACCGGCATGCAGTTGCAATGCGAGCAGTCCGTTGGCACGGCGCATCTCTTTGTCGTCGTCGGTGCATTCGATGGTCTTCACGCCGTTGATGTAATGGGCGAACTCGAAGCCCTTGGCGACGATGCGGTAGTCGTTCCAGTCTTCCTTCTTGATCTTCGCCTGAATCGCCTTCGAGTCGCCGACCTTGCCGACAACCTTCGGCTTGTGATTCGCGCCGATAACCGTTTTCTGACCGCGGTTCGCCAGAATGCCACGGTACTGCTCGCCGTAGAGAATTCCCGAATAAGTGTCACCCGCCTCGAAGTCGCCCTGATATCCGCCGATCCGCCAAGCGTCGGCCGCGTTCTTCAATTTGAAGCTGCGGTACTGGATGCCCGAGTTGCCGTTGACGATCTTGTATTGCAGCTTGAGTTCAAAATCAGCGGGCTGCCCCTTCTGCCAAATGATGAAGGTGTTCCCCTTGGTGGGATTGTCCTTCGTCGTCTGGCCGGTGATGGCTCCATCGCGCACGCTCCAGAACTTGGGATCGCCGTCCCAGCCGGAAAGCGTTTTGCCGTCGAAGATGGAAACGAAGCCCTCTTCAGCCGCGTGCGACACAACCGTGACGGCCAACGTCACCAGAAGTGCCAGGAACATTGAAGCCAATACGCGTAGCGATCGTAGATTTCTGGACTGCATGGTTGCCTCCGGCAAAGAGTTCGTGGCGTCGGCGGTGAAGCCGACAAAAAATCCTTCCCTCGCCGACCAGCCGACGAGCTGATCGCCATTGTGGTGAATTGGACTACTTCGAAGCAACCGTGCCCCCCCCGCTAAGTGGGAACTTCTTACCATGTCGGAACGTCTCACTCGGCAACCAAGACACACCACCAAGCCCTCGATCATGCAATCCATGCGTGCATCGGACGAAACGTTGCCGTAGAATGTGCGGCATGTGGGAGGGCAGCAACCGCCCTTTTTCCCATGCCGACCGAGTCGACCGAACCATCTGACGGACACGACCTCATGGACTCTGCTGAGAACCGCAACGCATCCGAACACGACGGCCAAGACGATCAAACCGTGCAGTTCGACGCGAACGCCGATGCGAATTCAAATTCCGAATCTGCAGCCGAGCAGCCCACGATCATGGGCGCGGCGGCTGACGAGATCGACGACGACACTCATCTCGGTGCAACGATTGCCGAGACGCCCGCCGATCTCGAAGCCACCGTGATGGACGACGCGACAGCCGTTCCACCGGCCGATCCAAGCGAAACATTATGTACGCTCCCTGACGAAAGCAATGACGATGCCACATTGCTCGGCGATCTAGGAGACGACGACGCAACGCGACTCGGCGGTCCAGACGAAGATAACGCAACACTCATCGAAACCGACGACAGCCAGAACGATGCCACACTCATCGGCGACGATTCGCAAGCCGACGATCGCACCCTTTATGAAAACGACCCGGTCGGTCGCGGGCAGGCGACACCAACCGACCAATCGCGGTACGACCTGATCGACAACTTCGCGAAAGGCGGTCTCGGCAAGATTTGGAAAGCCAACGACGTTCGCATTCAACGAGAGGTGGCTTACAAAGAGTTGCTGCCCAGCGCGCTGAAGAACCCTAACATTGTTGAACGGTTTCTCGAAGAGGCGCAGATTACCGGCCAGCTCGAACATCCCAGCATCGTGCCGATTTACGACCTCGGCTGGCAAGACAACGGCACGCCGTTTTACTCGATGAAGCTGGTTCGCGGTGCGACCTACAAGGAAGCGATCGACGCATGTCACCAGCTTCCGCCCGAGAGTACCGAACGCAAACTCGCTTTCACCAGACTGCTGCGAAACTTCATCGATATCTGCAACGCACTGGCGTTCGCCCATGAACGCCACGTGATTCATCGCGACCTGAAACCGCTGAATGTCATGCTGGGCGACTTCGGCGAAACACTCGTGCTCGACTGGGGCCTGGCGAAGATCATCTGCTCCGACGAAGTCACAATCGTTTCCAACACACATATCGACGTCGTAGGCACGCCGACAAATCCCGACGATGAAACAATCGGCGGCGACGTGAGTCAGATAGATGCAACCATCCTCACGCAGGTCGACGGAGAGACTGAAGCCTCGATCGCTCCCGGCCAAACACAGCATTCGGTCTCGCAGACGTCGGCGACCGAACGTCCCACCGTACAAACCAGCGTGCGGTCCGACGCCAGCGCGACGGTGGTGGGGTCTATCATGGGTACGCCCGCCTACATGCCCCCCGAACAGGCTCTGGGGCAGTTGATGGAACTCGATGCCCGCTCCGACAACTACTCGCTCGGTGCAATCCTCTACGAAATCCTCTGCGGCAAGCCGCCCATCCCCAAGGGCAAGCTGCCGAAAATGATCAAACATATCGTCGAGGGAACCATCCAGCCGGCTCGGTCGATCGAACCGACTGCGCCCAAATCGCTCGACGCGGTTTGCCTGAAGGCCCTCTCGAAGAACAAGGAAGATCGATATCAAAACGCACTCGATCTGGCCGACGAAATCGAAGCCTACCTGGCCGATGAACCGATTTCCGCCTACGAGGAACCCTGGTATCTCAAGCTGCGACGCTGGACCAAACGGCATCGCACGCTCGTCACCAGTTCGACGGCCGTGTTGTTCGTCGTCATTGCCGGATCAGTCGCCTGGGGCACAATCGAATCCCGCCGTGTCGACGGCTTGCGTGCCAATGCGGAAACGAAATTGGCCGACGCCGAACAACAAGCGACCGCCAATGATTACGCCGCAGCCGAACGTCTACTGAGTGAAGCCGACGGCTTGGTCGAGAAAGAACCGTCACTCTCCTCGATCCGCACAATCATCGAAACACGCTTGGCACGCGTCGACAAGTTAAGGGTCGGCGGCATTCGCAACGAGGCAAGCGAAGAACTCGTCGCCGCACGGCGCGCCGTCGAATTACAAGCAGACTACGACGCGGCTGCCGCGCTGTTGGGACAAGCCATCACCCGGCTCGAAACCGAACCGCAGAAGTTGGCTCAGGAGTTGAAGGCTGCAAGAGATCAATTGAGTGTTGTCCGGGCGGCTATTGATTCACGCAATGCACAAGTTGCCGCTAAAAAACAATTCGTGCAATTCCAGGATGAAGTCGACCAGGCCAGGTTCTACGGCAGCACGTTCACTGGCGAGAACATCGACGAATACAGTCGCGAAGCCCAAACGCATGTGAACACGGCCATCGCCATGTACAACCTGGCCGACGAAACTCCCCTCGACCCGGCTCCCGAGTATCTCACGGAAGAGCAAATTGAGTGGCTCCGAAACGACGCCTACGAGTTGATGCTCATCATGGCTCAGACCGAATGGATTCTCGGTCGTGTCGAACAAGGCAAAAAGCGACAGGCAGCTGGCGACAAGGCGATCGAGTGGATTCGCGCCGGGCGGCGTTTCGGCATCGTCTCGAAAGCCGCCTTGATGCTGGAAGTCACCTTCCTCGATGGTCTGGGTCGCACGGAACAACGCGACGCCGTCGCCGCTGCGGCCAACGAAACGACACCCGAAACGGCGCTCGACTTTTATCTACTCGGTGAATTCGAACGTCGCAATCGCAATTTCTCGCCCGCCATTGATTTCTTCCGCGACGCGCTGCAAGCCGACCCGAATCATTTTTGGGCCATGCATTTCCTGGCATTGTGTCATTTACAGAGTCATGAGCCGGCCGCCGCAGTGGCCGGCTACACCGCCTGCATCGCGCGGCGTCCCAAGTTCCCTTGGAACTACTCTGCCCGAGGCATCGCTTACGCCGACATGCAGCGGTACGACAACGCGATGGCCGATTTCGATCGCGCACTCAAATTGCAGAAAGACTTGTACGCGATCTATATCAATCGCGGCGCGGTCTTCGTCGTGCAAAAGAAATACGACAAAGCGCTTGCCGACTTTCAAGTCGCCGCCACGATGCGCCCCGACCTGGCGGCCCCGCACATCAACATCGGAGAAACCTACCGGCAACAGGCCGACGCACGAAGCGTGCTGCAGATGAGTTCACCGGCCGTTTCTGACCCGACGAAGAAAGTCAAACCGGCTCCCAAGGGTGAAGGCACGTTCGAAATGGCGCTCGCCGAGTTAACCAAGGCACTCGGCAAGTCTCCCAACGATCCGAAGATCTACCGAATTCGCGCCGACGTGCAGCAGCGCATGGGTGATACCACTGCAGCTCGACAAGATTACTCTCGTGCGATCGTACTCGATACCTCGCCGTTGAAAGTCGCCGAGAGTTACAGAAAGATCGGAATTTCGTTTCACAATGAAGGCAACAAAGCTCTCCAGGACAAGAAGTCGCCCGAGGCATTGAAGATGATGGCCGAGGCTCTTGATGCCTACGACAGCTCACTCTCCGCCAATGATGCCGACACCGATGTTAAACGGTTGCGTGCCGAAACGCTGTTGGCGCTTAACCGCGACAAAGAAGCCATCGAAGGGTTCACCGATTATCTGAAATCCGGCGGTAAGCAGGTTGGCGACGTCTATCGCGCACGCGGGTTGGCACGAGCCAAGATCGGCCAGTCGCGCGAGTCGATGGAAGACTACACCCGCGCTCTTGAACTCGAACCATCATCCAACATGCTCACGCGACGTGGGTGGGCGTATTTGCTGAAGGCGAACAAATTGGCTTTGCAGGACTTCGACGATGCCATCAAGTCCAACCCCGAAGCGGCCGACAGCTACAACGGTCGTGGTTACGCCAAGGTGATGTTGGGCGATTACAACGGGGCCGTCGCCGACGCCGAGGAAGCGGTCAAACGAGCCGGCCCGCAAATCAAAGAAAAGGGAGCCTCCACCTGGCCGCTGATTTATAACGCCTCGACAATCTACGCGCAGGCGGTCGGACGTATCGCAAACGATGCGCGTGTTGCCCCAGAGCAACGTGAGACCGCCGCCAAAAACTGGACGATCCGCGCAATCCAACTCATCGGCCAGGCGAGCCAGTTGGCTGGCGCACAGTACCAGCCTCGCGTGATCCAAACGTTGCGAACCGACGAGGCGTTGAATCCGATCCGCAACCGGCCCGAGTTCAAGGCGGGCATCAAGCTGCCGGAGCCACCACCTCGGAAGCCCGCTCCGAAGCCCAAACCGTCCCCGTAAGGCGACGTCGCTCGGCCCGTCTCTCCGTCAGCCACGGGACAACTGGACCTGGGGAATATTCGGTAACCTAGGGCACACAGGAAGCTTACGTCATCCTGCTTCTGGTAATCCGCTTGGCCGTGGCAGTCCAATTGGGTAATCACGGGTACTCGACGGATTTTTTCTGTCCGAAACCGTTCGTATCTCCGGATTACTCCTGTAGGGGGGATCGTGAAATCTTTGCAGATTTTTCTGGAGTTGAGGGGGCTGAACTCGCTACACTGCACCGGCTTAGATAGTGTTTTCCTGTTGGACAACCGCCGCGATATCCTCGCCTGGCCCGCTTGGGTCGCGCGATAAATCGGTCTATTTCCGGTTGGCAGCGGGAATGAGGATGATTCCGCCGGGGCTTTCCGGCAGGTGGCGCACGGGTTGCATTACACGAGTCGAGGACTGCTGAAGAGGCGACAGACGAACCACGAAGCAATCAGCTCACGACGAGCAAGGGCTTACAACATGCTGCTTTCCAACTGGCTGCGATTTCTGACCGGGCAACAAGGCCACAAGAGAAATTCGACCCCGTGGTGGACCCGACGACGGGTCACCCGTCGTCGACGCTTGGGTCGCAATCCCGAGCGGGCTCGCGCGATCCCGCACGTTTCCGAGGCCTGGGTGACCGAGGCGCTCGAAGACCGCACGATGCTGACGACCATCATCGTCGACACCACAGATGATGTGCTCGATGCCGGCGACGGAAGAACCTCACTGCGCGAAGCCATCAATACGGCTGCAGCGGACGACACAATTCAGCTCGGTGCCGGAACCTATGGGCTGACGCTGACCAGCGGTGCAGACGAGGCGGACTTTGGCGATCTGGATGTCACGCGGAATCTGACAATCCTCGGTGCCGGTTCCGGGGCGACGCGTATCGATGCCGGTGGAGACACCGGAATTGGTGATCGCGTTTTCGAGGTCTCCGCTGGGACGACGTTCCACTTGGAAGATGTCACCATTACCGGTGGTCGCAGTACGGGCGACGGCGGTGCCATCAACACGCGCGGTATCGTTGAATTGACCAACACGACGGTCTCGCGGAACGAGGCCAATCGTGGCGGCGGAATCTTCGTCGACGCACTCGGAGCGAACTCTGGTCAATTGATCGTGACCGGTAGCTCTCTGAGTTGGAACACCGCCAGCACGTCCGGCGGGGCCATCCACAGCAACGGGCTTGCGCGAATATTGCATAGCCGCTTCGAGAACAACACGGCTGCCGAAGGCGGCGGTATCTATAGCGAGGAAGACGGCACAGTCGAAATCGCCCACAGCAGCATCACCGGGAACACGGCCACGTCGACATCGTTCGGCGGGGGCGGCGTCTTCAGCCGAGGAGTGTTCCGTGGGCAGGAAATCGATGTCTCGAACAACACGGCTGGCGGTGTCATCGAAGAACTCACCGGCAGCACGATTTCCAACAATTTGATTGCCGAGAACACCGACACCAGCAGCGGACCGGTGGCCATCGGCACCCTCTCCGCAACCGACCCCAACGCCGCCTCTGCCACATTCACCCTGGTCAGCGGAGCCGGGTCGACCGACAACGCCACCTTCCAGATCACCGGTACCACACTGCAGGTCAAACAGAACACCTCGCTCGATTTTGAAACAAAGTCATCCTACTCCGTCCGTGTGCAAGTCTCCGACGGTGCGTTGACCTATGAAAAAGTCTTCGCCGTCAACGTCACCAACGTCAACGAACCGCCCACCGACATCACGCTCTCCAACAACCAGATCGCCGAGAACACTGACAC
>Ga0115002_10006314_pt1 | contig 13681 bp, 14 predicted proteins | sample ArcticOcean_MG_C_8_FD_89576 | JGI IMG/M metagenome (GOLD analysis project Ga0115002, IMG submission 89576) | Marine microbial communities from western Arctic Ocean - ArcticOcean_MG_CB11_86 | ecosystem: Environmental > Aquatic > Marine > Oceanic | place: Arctic Ocean: Canada Basin | collected...
AAGGTTATATCATGGCTGAATTGTTCAATAACTGGGTTAGCTAATACTTTATCGCAGAGTTCTTCCACAGTTTTGGTAGCGTTATTCAAATTAGTTGCATCTACAACTATTTCGAGATACTTGCCTAACCGTATGTCTCTGATACTAGCAAGTCCAAGTCTATTCACATTTTCTTTTATGGTTGTTCCTTGGGGGTCATTTACTCCTGGTTTCAAAGTGACATAAACTCTGGCCAAGTACTCATTCATATTCATTTCCTTATTTATTCATGCTACCTGCAGATCCGCTGCATGGTAAACCATACGGGAATTCTGGACCTAATCTGCCGGAATATGCTTCAAAGAACGTGGATATTTTGAATTCTTGTATTCCTTGGAATGTATCGGTTACACCCCAAGCTGCCATTGCCATACTTCCTACAGGAATGTCTCCATTCCAAGTTGCGACTCCCCACATTTCAAATAGTTCGTGGCTTTCTAAATATGATTTTAAAGCCTCTTCAGAATCATCTGCTGTATGATCTTTGCCGAAATTGTAGTTCACTACTATTTGCCCATGTTCTAAGTTGTGGACTAATCTTTCATCATCTCGCCTGTTGTAAGACCATCCACAATCGCTTGGTCTATTCCAGTGGTTTCCAGAGCTTGCTGGCGTTGTGTTGTAAATGACTTTAACACCATCATCTAAATGCTTCGAGGTGGGTTGGCCGTTGTCCATCATAACCTGATGGGAAATCCCAATGCCATTTTTATATTTTCCGTATTCTCCCACAAAGCTCGGTAAAGGGTCTGGCGCCATTACGCCGGCAATCGGGCCTATTGCGAATCCTCCGATTACCAATATAGCTATAGTGGCAGAAGCCCCTATATACCAATAGTTAGGTTTTGATTTGACTTGCGATATCGGTTTCAGTTTATTTGTGTTTCCTTTACCTGAACCGCTGCGTTTACGATGTTTTGAACGTGGCACTATAATTCTCCATTATTTAATATTTGTTTACGCTGACAACAAAGCAAAAACTTCAGTGTATCTTTTTGCTGTTTTTTTGATTATTTCTACTGGAAGATATGGAGGAGTAGATTCTTTATCCCATCCTGAATTTTCTAGCCAGTTTCTTACTAATTGTTTGTCATAATTATCAAGAGATTGGCCTGGTTTGTAATTAGAAGCATTCCAAAATCTGCTGGAATCTGGTGTTAATAATTCATCGATTAAAGCTAACTGGCCATCGATAAACCCAAATTCAATTTTTGTATCTGCTAATATGATGTTTTTACCCAATGCATAGTCATGAGCAAAATTGTACACTGCTTTGCTAATTTCTTCTAATTGTTGTGCCACAATTTTTCCTACTTTATCCTGCACTTCTTTAAATGTCATATTTTCGTCGTGGCCTTCGTCAGCTTTGGTTGTAGGAGTAAATATTGGTTCTGGAAATTTTTGCCCTTCTAGTAAACCATTAGGCATTAATTGACCAGAAACAGTACCTCCTCTCTTGTACTCATTCCAAGCAGAACCAGTTATATACCCTCTAACTACGCATTCTACATCAATTCGGTTTGCTTTTTTAACAATCATGGACTGCGCCGCAATGGCGGGTTTCATTTCTTTGATCAACTCGTTTTTATAGTAAATGGTGGGTACTACTTCATCGTCAGCCAAATATAAAAGGTGGTTTTGAATAATGTGTTTTGTTTTATCAAACCAAAACTTTGAAATCCCATTCAGTACTTGACCTTTGCCAGGAATTCCATCAAGAAGTACCACATCAAATGCGGAAATTCGATCAGTTGACACCATCAGTAATGTACTGTCATCAATAGCATAGGTGTCCCGAACTTTCCCGCTGTTCACTTTATTCCGTAAATTAGTATGTATAATCATTTATGTTCCCAAAGCCATTAAATACCTATTTTATCAAATGTCTCGTCAATGAACCTTAGATAATAGTCATAATCAAATATGCTCTCGAGTTCATCTGCAGATAAATGTTCAGAAACCTGCGAATCGCTACGAATCAAATCCCTAAAATCTTTGCCATTGTCCCATGCATTCATGGCATTACTTTGCACAATTTTGTAAGATTCTTCTCTTGATGCCCCTTTATCAATTAAACTCAGAAGGATTCTTTGGCTAAAAACTAATCCTCTGCTACTTTCTAAATTATTCCACATTTCTTCAGGTAATACCTTTAAACCTGTCATGATTCTTGTAAAAATGTTGAACATATAATCAAGAGCTAGGCACGAATCAGGTAAAATGATTCGTTCTACTGAGGAATGGCTGATGTCTCGTTCTCCCCACAGAGCGATATTTTCTATAGCGGAAACACTGTGTCCTCTAATTAATCTAGATAATCCACATATTCGTTCAGAAAGTTCAGGGTTTCTTTTATGTGGCATAGATGATGATCCTGTTTGGCCGCTACCGAAGGGCTCTTCAACTTCATGGATCTCACTACGTTGAAGAGATCGAATTTCTGTGGCGAATTTTTCCAATGAGCCAGCGATTACCGCCAAGGTAGTCACAAAATTTGCGTGCCTATCTCTTTGTATGATTTGGTTAGAAATTTCTGTAGCTTGCAATTCTAATTTTTTGCAAACAATTTCCTCAAGTTTTGGACTAACTGTGGCATAAGTTCCAACTGGTCCGGATATCTTGCCAACTGCAATTTCATCAATCGCCCGTAGTAAGCGTTGTTTTTGCCTTTTTAATTCTTGTAACCATAAAGCCATTTTCAATCCAAATGTAATGGGTTCTGCATGGATTCCGTGAGTACGTCCCATCATAATTGTTTTCTTATGCTCTTTGGCTTTTTTAGAAACTGCTTCAATTGCCAGGTCCATGTCCTTAACAAGCAAAGCTCCTGCTTGTTTCAGTTGTATTCCTAAAGCTGTATCCATCATATCGGAAGAGGTCAAACCTAAATGCAACCACCTGCCTTCCTCAGATATTTGTTCAGTAATCGACTGGAGAAATGCTGTGACATCATGTTTGGTTACGTCCAGGATTTCCATCATCCTGGTATAGTTATAGGTGGCTGATCTTAATTTGACCATGTCTTCTGCAGGTATGACTCCTAATTCAGTCCAAGCCTCACATGCTGCTAACTCTACATCTAGCCATTTCTGATATTTGTTGTCGTCTGACCACACTTGTTTCATCTCTGGTAATGAATATCGTTCTATCACTTGTTTTATCCCTCACTGTGAGTGTAAGACTTTATAAAATTCAGTACATCATAAAAATCTTCAAATTCCAAATGTTCAATGCCGTTTTGCTTACATTCTTCTATCAAAATGCTTCTTGCCATAACAATGTCAGAAGTTCTTGCTGCTTCGAAGTCAGATCGGCCATCACCAACGTACAATACGGTATATCCAAGGGCTTTAAAGGAATTTACAACCATTCCTTTTGACAATCCTTTTTCGGAAGAATTTTGATCAGTATATTTATAACTATAATTTAACTTGTCATTGCTGTAATAAGTTTCTACGCAATAAACTGGTACATCTAATAAACCATTATGTTTTAATATCGGCCTGATGTATAAATCCAATCCTAAGCTTACTACAGCCATTGGTATCCCCATTGAATTACAAAATTCATAAGTTTCCAGGAATCCGGGGCGTAATTGGGAATTATCTGTGGCGTATCTACCAAGGTTCTCAGTGTTTTCATCTATCTGAGAGAAAACGATTTCTTGGTACTCCATCAGTGAAAGAGAACCATCTCTAAATTGTTGCCTTATGTCCATCCAATCATTATTTCCAAATTGTTTGAGTAGCATTTCAGCTACATTCTGTACTGCAGCAGTGTCGTCAAAATCAGTGAGTAACGCTAAGGAGTTTTTATTAGTTGTCATGAACGTTATTTCTCACTCATAATGCTTTGGCAAAATTCAGCCTGGTGAATTAGTTCTTTACGGGATGTTCCACAAAACACTATATGACCCATTTTTCTTCCGGGCCTTACTCCAGATTTACCGTATAAGTAAATTTTACCGTCCGAATTTTTTAAAATCTTGGAGAGTGATTGTTTGTTAGTCAGGTTGGTAAATTCTTCTCCAAGGACATTAAGAAGTACAGATTTGCTATTCATAATCGGTTCTCTTAAAGGTAATCCAGCCAAGATTCGTACTTGATGTTCATATTGAGATATGGAAAAGGCATCCATAGTATGATGTCCTGAGTTATGCGGCCTTGGAGCAATCTCATTGACGATCAGTTCATTATTATTTGTCAGAAACATTTCCACACAAAAAATGCCAGGATCGTTCATGGATTTTATGACTGTAGACGCCAATTTTGTGGCATCTTTTTGTAACTGTTGGGATATCCTAGCTGGAGAAATGCTCATTTTGAGTATTCCTTTCTCGTGAATATTTTCAGTAGGTGGATAGGCAATCATATTGTGTTCATCATCCATGCCAACAACAACAGATATTTCGCATTGATATTCAACGACTTTTTCTACAACCAAAGATCCCTTAGCAAATTGTAAAGTGGAGTTTTCTTCAATATCATTTTTGTTACCAATGTACCATTGTCCGTGCCCATCATATCCGAGCGTTGCAGTTTTTATTATCCACGGAAATCCGAAAGAAACTTTTTCCAATTCAGTTACGGATTCTATTCCTAAATATTCAGTGACAGGAAAATTGTTGTTGGTAAGAAAGTTTTTCTCTTTAATTCTGTCTTGAGCCAACGCCACGCTTTTACTGGTCGGTTTTCCTATTACAGATTTTCCTAACTTTTCTATTAATTCGTTGGGTATATTTTCCCACTCGATAGAGAAACCTGATATAGAGTTTTCGAATTCAGTTAACAGAGCTTGGTTGTCAAAAGCCCCAGTAAAGGATTGCGTAGCTATTCTTTTTGCAGGAGCATTAATGTCTGGATCCCAAACAGCTACTTTATATCCCATTCTTAAAGCAGCTTCTGTAAAAAACCCTCCAATTTGCCCACCTGCAATCATTCCCAAAGTGCTACCTATTGGTATCATTAATTGTTCGTTCATTGTTAATTATTATGATGGTCTGACATGATCTTTTTCGTCATGTTGTCGCGCCAATTTTGTAAATTGTGGCAAATGTTTTCATTTGATAAGCTCAATATTTCCGCGGCCAATATTGCTGCATTTTCAGCACCTCCTATTGCTACAGTAGCAACAGGAACTCCTCGAGGCATTTGCACTATAGATAGTAAAGAATCCATTCCATTTAGAGGTTCTAAGGGAATTGGAACTCCAATTACCGGTAAAATAGTTTTCGAGGCGATCATTCCTGGTAGATGGGCTGCTCCGCCAGCTCCAGCAATAATTATTTTAATACCTTTTGCGGCAGCACTTTCCGAGTATTCAAATAATAGGTCCGGTGTTCGATGGGCGGATACAACTTTAAGTTCATTGGCAATTTCCAGTTCATTTAGCAATGCTACAGCTTTACTCAAGACTGGAAAATCAGATGTGCTCCCCCCTAGAATTGATACTATTGGGGTATTGGGATTGCTTTCCATACAATTTAATCTCCTAAACGGCTACCAAGCCATTAAAATACATATTAGTACAGATATATTTTCCATTGTACGATTGAATCACCATGAATGAAACAAAATTAACCAACAAACACGTAAATACTAAAGTACTAACATGTTTTTCGTAAATAATTTTAAATTTCTAACTCTTCCTGGATTACGTTAATTAGCATTTGTTGTATTTTGGGGACTTCAAGGGTGACATCGTGACCATTTATTTCCAAGTACAAAGAACCGTCCTCGAGACCTATATCAATTGCTATTTCACGTTCTCCATCTTCATCCCAATCCAATACGTAACTTATATAATCAGTATCTTCTTCATCTTGTTCATCGGCATTTGGTTCTGGCTCTGTTTCATTTAAGTCGGTCTCTAATTCCCAGGAATTATTGATTGTAATGATTCCATTGTTATGTAATATTTTTTCATTAATACTCCGCAATAACGATTCCAATTCTAAATTGCTTGCAGTTTCGAGTAATAAATTACGATTAGCTTGGTCCGCTATTCTATTTTCTGCATCTAATTCGAGTCGTTCTTTTCTAATATTTTCTATATCGATACTCAGATTAGACAAACTATCTTCCCAGTCACTCATTTCGGCCTGCTTTTATCCAGATTTATGTGTTCATTTCAAGGTTAAATCCTAGCATATGTTTAGGCATTCTACGACTTCCATTCGTCATTTAATTAGGTTCTAAGTACTTGAGCTATATCTGTTCTGAAAAAAGTATTATAAGAGTTTATAGTATTAAGTTTTTCATATGCGAGCTTTCTGGCTTTGATTACGGTGTCTGCCATGCCAACGGCAGTCAAAATTCTGCCACCATTTGTACAATTAATTCCAGTAGTACTGTTTATGGCAATTCCTCCAGCAAATAATTTTGTGTTTTCAACGGATTCATTTAAATTTGAAATCTCATACCCGACTTTATATGTGCTGGGATATCCATCAGAAGCTAATACTACGCCAACACAAGCTAAATCATTCCATTCGACTACAACAGATCTCAAGTTACCTGTGACACATGCATTCATTACACTACCTAGGTCGGTCTTTAGGCGAGGCAAAATCACCTGGGCTTCAGGGTCTCCAAATCTACAATTAAATTCCAACACTTTAGGGCCACTTGGTGTAATCATTAATCCTGCATAAAGAACCCCTTTATATGGAATCCCTAATCTAGCCATTTCTGAGACAGTAGGGAGCAATATATTATCTTTAATGTGCTGCAATAGAGAATTATCTATAATTCCAGGATAACTATAGCTCCCCATACCTCCAGTATTAAGGCCCTTGTCTCCGTCTTGGGCTCTTTTATAATCACACGCTACAACGGCATTCGAAATGTGTTCGCCGTCACAGAAAGCAAATACGCTGATTTCCGGGCCTTCTAATTTTTCTTCAACTATTAAATTGGTGCCGGATTCTCCAAATATTTTATCTCCCATCATTGCATTAACGGCAGATTTTTGTGCCTCTTTGCAGTCGGCTATAATTACTCCCTTACCGGCGGCTAATCCATCAGCTTTGATAACCTTAGGTCCTTCATTTCTGTCTATCCAGTCAATTGCTTTATCTATATCATTAAATATTTTGAAATTGGGGCTTGGAACATCAATTCGCTGCAATAATTCTCTTGTGAATGCTTTACTCGACTCTAATCTTGCAGCACCAGAAGTAGGTCCAAACACTTTGATTGTAGAAGGTTCAAAATAATCTGAAATTCCGGCAGCCATGGGAATTTCAGGTCCGACGGCGATCAAATCTATATTGTTTTCTAAGCAAACCTTGGATATCTTATCAAAATCACATGGTTCAATATCGTAAACAGGACCCAAAGCTTCCATTAAAATGTTACCGGGGCAGCTATGCACACTTGCGACAGACGTGCTTTCAAGGAGCTTATCTGCCATAGCATGCTCTCTTGCCCCAGACCCAATCACTAAAACGCGCATATGATACATCCACTCTTCAGTAAAGTTTTCATTCAGTTTCATTAAATTATCTGATAAAAAATTTCAGATAACAAAATCCTAGCACAAAGAATACTGAGGTACGATACACGTTAGTCACATGCACTACAAACCTGTTCACTCATAGCCAACTTCCATGCCATCGCATGTTCTCTAACTCCCCGAACCTATCACCAGTACTCTCTAAACTTCCACCACACTTATAATTGCAGTACGCATGCTAGCACAGCCAACATTTACTCAATATTATTGCTTTTCTGTAAATTATGCCTTGCGCATAGCAATTGAATATTGCTCTCCTTCTTTGAAGTGCCACCTTTGGAAAATGGAAGAATGTGATCGAAGTGTAAATTATTATCTGAGCCGCACTTAACACATTTCCCTTGATCTCTCTGATAGACCTCTCGTTTAATATCCCCTGGGATATTTCTGTCGTGTTCGAGATCAATGTGGTCTGCCCCATGATCGCCATCAGTTATAGGCTTCAGATAAAATTTAAATACTTTCCGTTGTCCATCGTTTTGTAAAGCAGCGTCTATCAATCCGTACCTCCCTTCATTAACCCAAATGGACGGTTTCAATTTTCTATAAACTTGTATGACGGCAGGTGATTCATTCGATTTTTTATACCTCGTAGCCGCACTGAAAAATTTCCCATTTTCTGTAAGTACGCCAGTACGGTATGACGCAAGCGGCTGATCAACCGTTTTCTTTTCCGATGTAAAAGGAATCACTCCCTCATTAATGAGGGTTCGCAATTCTCTTGCATCGATATCGTGACCTTCATATTCAATAATCCCATCATCTAACATCTTGTCAGAGTATGGAGCATTCGTTGCGCTAGACATTAATACAATGGAGTATTTGCCTTTTATGCCAAAATTCATACCTTTTTGGACTTGGGTGCCATTCTATTGTTGCACCAAATCGAAGTACGAGATAATTTCCATTCTGCCCCTCCATTTCCATGTGCTTCCTCAATTCAAAACACCGAGTCGCTATTTGAAATAATATTATCTAAAATCAAATCCTAGATCTTTTAAGGCTTCTCTTAGGTCATCACGCCTCGGCATGTTGAATTTATCATCTATATCGTCAGTCCAGGAAGCATCAGTGGTTTCTCTCCCTAAACTTCGGTAATGTTCCGCAAGGGCCTTATCATAAGCATCCAAGCCGTTCTGTAATTTGTCAGCATCATATTGTTCGTGATGCACCATATGATCAAACGCCATTCGAGGCTTCAATTGAGGTGTTTCACCAGGCCAACCCAAGCACATCCCAAAAACACAGTAAACTTTTTTTGGAAGACCCAAAGTTTTTGCTATAGATTTGGTATCATTTCGGACTCCTCCTATCATCAAACCTTGTAGGCCCAATGACTCGGCCGCTAAATACGCTGACATTCCAACCAAAGTTGCGTCAATGCTGGAAACAAGACCGATTTCTAAATTGTTATCATCTAAATCGTGTTCATGAAGCTCCAATGCCCCCTCCATGCTTCTTAGATCAGCACAAAATGCCAAAAATACTGGAGTCTTAGCAACCCATCGTTGGTTACCGGTAAGTACTGATAATTCATCTTTCGTTTCTTGATTCCTAACTACAACTACACTATAAGCTTGAATATTAGATGAAGTGGGAGCTCTAAAAGCTGCGCCCAACACTGCATCAATTGCTTCTTGAGGGACTGGTTCATCTGTGTATTTTCTTACACTAACTCGTTTATGCAATATATTAATCGTTTCACTTGTCCATTTTGATTCATTTCCATTCGTAGAAGCCATAAATCCTCCATATCAATTGTCTAACAATAGAATATCAGCAAACAAAGGAAAATAAAAACTGTTATTTTCCTTTGTTTATATTTATTCCATAAATCACTGCCCATAATACTACTCCAATTGTCACAATAGAAAGGATTCTATTTAAGAACAAGCTTTTACCTATAACTTTCTTTAACAAACAACCCGCTAGACACCAAAAACTATGGAAAAACATTAGCCCTATCAAAAAACTCAAGGGTACAAGTATTATTGCTTCGAACACACCAGCATCAGGGGACACGAATTGCGAATATGCCAAAAGCCCCATAACCCAGGCTTTTGGGCTCACTGGATGGATGAATAAACCAGAAACAAATCCCAACAACCGAGGTTGCTCATTATCATGTCCTTGGAAATTCCATCCTCGCAACACCAGCCATATCATGTATATTCCGCTCAAATAAGCAAAAACTGTTGAAGCGTTAGGAAACCTATCTACTATCACTCCAAAACCACATACAATACTTACGTTTAATAATAAATTACCTGTTATTAATCCACAGTTAAACGGGATGGATTTCCAAAAACCATGTTGAGAACCCAAAGTCATTATCAGTAAATTCCCTGGGCCTGGAGTTACTATCATCAACACTATGAACGTCCATAACGGTAGATATGTATTCATGTTTAAAATTAGTCCTTGTTACACGTTCTTGTTAAAATGAAGAACATACACAGCAGTGTATTAAACCTAAAAAGTCTTACCCATGTATACACTTAATAAGTCCTCTTCATATTCACCAAATGGCAAAATATTTTGGTATCCAAGTTTTTGGTAAAGGGAAATAGCTTCAGGTTGATAAATCCCTGTTTCAAGCCGCAGGCCCAAAATACCAGAGCCTTTTGCTAATTCCTCTAATTTATTCATTATTTTTGTAGCGATTTTATGTCCTCTGTAAGATTCATCAACATATAATCTTTTGACTTCTCCGTATTCCAAGCTTTCAGGATTCAGAACTATTGCACCGCATCCAACGATATTGTCTTTAAAATATGCACCGATAAAAACATTCGCAGGGTTCAACAATTGATCTAAATATATCAAGTGATTACTTTCTGAAGGGTACAATCTTTCCATGTACTCATCTGAAGCTTTAAGTAGGTCGTCAACTTCATGTCCTGCTATGTTATCCAATCTTATGTCGATCATTTTTTTCTTTACAGTAAATTCATTCTACTAATGTAGTAATATGTTCAAGGTTCACGGGAAATTAATTTTACCTAATTTAATCCCCCGTGATTGTATATTATTTTAAACAGGAAGGTTTCAATTGTTCTCTAGGAACTACAAATACACGATAGAAACACTAACTGTTTTAACTTTATTGATTTTTTCTATCTCCTGCACGGTAGAAGATGAACAAGACATCCAAGCTAACGATTTAAATCGGATTGAAAACAAAGAATCAATTATTCCACCCAACCCCTCTGTCACTCCGGTCACACCCGCTCCAAGTTTACCAGTGGCCACTATAGTCAATCAGAGTGCAGAGAACATAGTAATAACAAAATATAAACCAACCTCAGACCTTCATCCAAGCACTAATGGTCGATGGCGAGGATTAGCTATTTGTGAGTACAGCCTAGAAAAATGGGGCGGTGGTGAATATGAACTGGGTAACGGAAAATTCAGTGCTCTTATAGATTTCACCATTACACAAGATCTGAATGATCCAGACAAAAGAATTTTCAATCCTACGAACCGGAAAAAAGTTGATGATGGTCCATTTTGGTTTGATTGGTCTGACGGCGGTAGAATATTAGTGTCATCGAACATATCAGACGCCAAAATTACTTTTACAGACTATCATCCAAAAAGCCTAAAACAAAAAACATGGGAAGGGAATTTAATCGCCTATAATTCGATGCATTTAACGGATGAATGGAACGAATGCAGTGCAAATCTCTCTAAAAGTGAGGAGGTCTTATTTGATTCTTATTCTCCAAAATACCTCTTAGATTACGTTGATGGGGTAAGTAATGACTCAAAATACGCAATCCCTGGCTTACTTTCTTTCCCTGCAAGTGATGAAGAAAAATACCCTCTAATGATTATGATCCAGAGTTCAGGCTGTGGGTATGGTGACAGAGAATTCACTTATGGGGCAGATTTCAGGCGACAAGGCGTTGCCATTCTCGAAATGGATAATTGCCAGCCTCGGGGGTTGAGTGAAGAAAATCCAATCAGCAGAAATTGGAATACTTTAACTGCTTGGATGGGTGCGGCTGATGCTTTATTTGCACTAAGATTTCTTCAAGATCACCCGAAAGTAGACTCAACCAGAATCGGTATCACAGGCTTTAGCTGGGGTGGACAGGTTGCTTTTTACACCGGCATAGACCTTATTAGGAAATCCATTGTAGGAGATAATGTTGATTTTGCTTTGAGGGCGCCATACTATCTTTTTTGCAGGCAATTTGACGACCCACAATACTCGCCTAACAAACTTCATATTTTCCAAGGAGAACTTGATTCTGTCCCACCAAACCATTGCATTGAAATGGCGGACAGCTTTAATAATCGTGGTTACGATGTTTCAGTTGATACCTATCAAGGTGCATACCATGTCTTCGACGAAGTTAGATGGAATGCGGGTTCACCCAAAGTTAATCATGGTCAATGGTGGGTAACAGACAAATGATACTTCTGGGTCGATCGCGACTATAAACGGTCATGGAGATTGGATGACATGAGGATAGAATTTGATGATTATACAGACTGGAATTTTGGAGCAGAGCCGTTCTATAAACAGTATGAAAGGGAATGTGAACATTCGGGTCCTATCTATGGAAGAAACGATGCCGCGGCCCGCCTATCGGCTGCTAAACTATCAGAACTTATAGAGCAACATCTAAAGTAATCGCCTCGATATCAATACATTCACGTAATGTTTCTCCAAAAAAAGTAGCTAGAGATTGGCACAAACTAGAATAGTTTTTCTCAATCTGATTCTACAATGGTCATTGCTTGTTAGTTTAAAATGGTCGTTGACGAATTAATCATCCCATAATATGGGATACATAGCCTCATTTCTCCGTAGTTGAGGAGGAGTAAAAGGGGAGTTGTAAGTTGCTTTCACAGGAGGACCTACTATAGTTACACTGTCTTTCTCCAGTTCCGATGTAAGAAGGTCAAGATGCTTGTAAAAGTTTGTGTCGGAAGACCTCCCAGAATATCTTGAAACTGCAAAATACCCCGCTTCTATCATAGATATTTTTACGTTGTCATCGGTGGGCACAGGGACATTTGACTTGTCAAACTTGGAAGGCAAGTAAAATTGCATTACCATTTCGTCGCCATTTTGTGATTGCGTTACAGGAGTAGTCATATCTATTTTGACAGACTCTTTATTTGCACCTGAGATATAGTTAAATAATTTCCCAAATCCGCTATCTCCGTTTCCAACTGTTGTTTGAACTACTATTCTTTCATCATAAAACCTTATCGAATAAGATCCAGATTCGTATCCGGTCTTATATTCAGGTTCTTCAAACGACATCATGCCTACAAATATCAACCCAATGATGATCAACGCTGCAATTACCACAAGTATTTTTTTCATTAATCTCCACTCAACAATACCTCATAAATTTAGGGTTATTAAACCGTGGATTAGATTTTGCTCTAACCTCAAAACTTTGTGGATGTATTGTAGTTTATATTCAACAAACAGTCAATACAGAACATACTTTGTAGAATACAGTCTGCGGCAGGGGGGGGGGTACGATGTCTCATGAAAACGGTTTTGTTTACCCTCGCCTCATTCTTTTGTGAGAAAACTCGAATTAAACAATTTGTCTAACTAAGCATAGTCTCCAATTCAGTAAAATCTTTTACAATCAAGTCGGGTTGGTGGGGGCTTCCCCCAAATGGCCGTTTTCTTCGATCTATGAAAACAGTTCTGAAACCCCATGCTTTTGCTCCTATACAATCGAAAGCATGGTTCGCAACAAAAAGTATGTTAGAACGTTCAATATCTCCAAATTTCTTTGCTATTATTTCTTCTGCTTTGGCATAGGTTCTTGTATCGGGCTTGAAAGCCCCAGCCTCTTGTACTGAGATTGTGAGATCAAATTTAAAACCAATATATTGTTTTGCTGTTTCCAACATATCTCTATCGCCGTTTGAGAGTATCGATAACCGATAGTGTTTGTGAAGTTGATTTAGGCTTTTTAAAACATCGGGAAATGGTTTCAGTTTTTCAATTCCTGAGACAAGCCATTCTACCTCGGATTGAGAGTAACTAATATTTGCTCTAGCAAGAACTTGGCTCACTGCCCTGTGCCCAATTTGTCTATACGGAGTGTGTCCTCTATCGATGAGGGTATCGATCATAGAGTCTTCA
>Ga0115002_10006318_pt1 | contig 13676 bp, 8 predicted proteins | sample ArcticOcean_MG_C_8_FD_89576 | JGI IMG/M metagenome (GOLD analysis project Ga0115002, IMG submission 89576) | Marine microbial communities from western Arctic Ocean - ArcticOcean_MG_CB11_86 | ecosystem: Environmental > Aquatic > Marine > Oceanic | place: Arctic Ocean: Canada Basin | collected...
ATCGTCGGTTACTTTGTTTGCTTTACGGTCTTGTAAAATCTCTCGCCAATAGGCACTGAAAGTCTGCCCGGCTTTGTGTTTTAGATAAAACTCGTTGGTCACCTCTTCAATCAACTGTGGTAACTGATCGACATCAACGCCTAATTTGTAAGGCATTCCTAAGTGGACGCGCCCAGCAATTCCTCCGCCTAAAAATACGTCAAACCCTTCGCGAGTTCCTAACAATCGACGAACGCGAACGCCTTTCAACCCGACATCGGCGGTTAAGTGTTGGGCACAATTCGACGGGCAGCCGCTCATGTGAATTCGAATGCCGTGTAACATCAGGGAACGCTGCCGCAGTTTTTCGGTCAACTGCAACATATTACCTTTGGTTTCGGTCACCGCAATGTTGCAAAATTGGTTTCCCGTGCAAGCCATCGTATTGCGGGCCAGTGGGTCAGCATAAATGGTGAGCCCCAGAGCAGCAGCATCGGTGGCGGCCGCTTCGCGAAATCCGGTCGGAATGTTGATGACGGCAATGCCCTGTTCGTGTGTCGTTCGCAGTTGGCCATCGCCCCATTTTTTGCTGAGCAATGCCAGGCCTTCTAATTGTCGCCAAGTCATCCGACCCAACGGCACACACAGGCCCATTGTCCACAGCTTCGGATCGGTTTGAGGGAACCAGCCAATTAAGTCATCGTATTGACCCGCAGGAATAGGTTCAGCCACGCAGGGTTGTAGCGGGAAGGGCAGATGTTGTTCGAGATATTCCAGGACACCGCCGACGCCGATGGCTTCAATTAAAAATCGAAACCGGCTGCGGTTGCGTTTTTCTCGGGAACCTTGTTCGCGGAACAGATCGAACAAGGCACGTGTGACATCAACAACTTGATCTGGCCGAACATAAACGGGTAAGTGCCAGCCGAGGTGCGGCGTTTGGCCTTGGGTTCCGCCGATTAAAACTTGGAATAAAATTTCGCCGTCAACACGCGTCGCCAAAAAACTGATGTCTTGCGTCCAGAAGTGGGCCGAGTGGTGTTCGGTGCCGTTTAGGCAGATATTGAGTTTACGAGGCAGGTCTGCATATTCACGACTATCGACAAATAGCTCGGTCACGTCGTGGCACAGTTGACGTGTATCGATTATTTCATCGTCCATCAAACCGCTAAACGGATGGGCGAATACGTTGCGAATGTTATCGTGGCCGGTTTGTTTGGCGCTTAACCCGACGGCCTCCATTTGGGCGGCCACTTTGGGAACGTTTTCAATTGCCAGCCCTTGAATTTGGATGTTGGCCCGCGTGGTAATATCGATAATGCCGTAGCCATGCTCATACGCTAGCAGAGCGGTGGTTTTGGCCTGCTCGGCGGTCAGTTCACCGGCGGTGACGCGGATGCGCGTCATGTAGCTGCCGGGCTTGTCACGTTTTCGATAGTAGAATCCGTACCACTTCATGCGTTCGAGATCAGAGTTCTCGATCTCGCTCATCGGCGTTTTGGCGGCAGCGTGTTCTAGAACATCGGGCCAGACATCGAAGCCGTGCTTTTCCGATTTCCATGTTTCAATGGGGTTTGCCATGTCTCAAATCTCTTTTGGTACCAGTACTAACTTGCTGCCCCGACGAGTTCTAATTCGCGGTTTGAATTCACTGCGGCTTCGACTGCCGTTTGGGCTTCGAATTCAGCATCGGCATTAAACTTCACCACGAATGTCAAGAACGAAGCCGTCGTGACAAACGCACCAAGAATAAACAGTGCCGTCGGCCAAGGCAGTGATCCTTTAAACAAGAACCCCGCAGCAACAGCTCCTGCGTTTCCTCCCGCCCCGACAATTCCGGCCACCGAACCAAGGGCCTTTTTGTTGACGAAAGGCACAATCGAGAACGTGGCCCCTTCCGACATTTGTACGAACAGGCTGAATAAAATGAGTGTCGGAATCGCTAAGGTAAGCACCGTCATTTGCGAGAAGAACATTAATGCCATCCCTTCGCAAAGCAGCACCACAAACAGCCACTGGACGCGGCCTTTCAACCCACGGCTTTCGCTAAATTTGTCGCTGAAATACCCGCCTAACGTACGCGCGAAAACATTCATCATGCCGAACAGGCCAGCAAACAGGCCTGCCATTTTAACGGCTTGCATCATGTCCATTTCTTGGAGTTCGTTAAAATAATCGAGGAAGTACAACGCGGCAACATTGTTAATTGTTAGTTCAATGCCAAAGCAGGCCCCATAAATTACGAATAAAGCCCAGACTCGAGAATCTTTACAGGCGGCCAAGAAGGTTCCTTTGACGGAATCTTTTTGCTGTAGCTTTCCAGCAGCACGTAATTGTTTGAAATTTCCATCGGGTGTATCTTGGGTCAGAAAGTAGTAAGCGACGCCCATCGTTGCACACAGCACGCCTGCTAAAATCATTGAAATCCGCCAACCCCAGTAGTCGCTCACTCCTAACAGACCGATCACTGCTCCGAACACCAACGGCATGACCATTTGAGTGACGCCGCCGCCCATAACTCCCCAACCGGCGGTCGTTGCGTTGGCTGTACCGACACAATTGGGAGCAAACATCATCGAGGTGTGGTATTGAGTGATGACAAACGAAGCCCCGATGACACCAATCAGCACGCGAAATAACAAGAAGGTCTCAAAGTTTTGGGCCAGGGCAATTCCCATCACGGGTAACGAGCCCAAGATTAACAACCACGTGTAAGCCAACCGCGGACCAATGCGGTCGCACAACCAGCCAATGAATAACCGGGCGATGACGGTGATGGAAACCGAGCCAATAATACTCCAACCAATCTGGGCCTTCGTCAGCGACATTTCATCGCGGATGATTTTCATCATCGGTGCGATGCCAAACCAGGCGAAGAAGCACAAGAAGAAGGCGAACCACGAGACGTGAAACGCCCGCATTTGAGGTGTCGAGAAATTGAACAAGTTAATTCGAGTCGCTTTGTTTTCGTTGTGCATCTGTCGTCTGAGCGATTTCTATTAATAGTTAATTTGGCGCGCAAGTTGACTATGGAAAATGACTGCCCGGAAGCTGTCGATCATGAGATCAAACCGAGAGAGAAACTGACCGCGAACCCAATTAAGAAGGAGTCGAATATGAATTTTTCAATTCAAAAAATATATCCTTCGGCAACTGTGTGGAGTCTTGTTAATGAATTCTCCACGAGATTGGTCGGCACTCATTCCAAAGGTTTCCAGAAATACATCCTTGTAGGACCAGGTAATAACCGGTCGTTTTCTCAGCCATTCTTGGCACGACCGAACACTGTCTTTACAGAGAAAGCAACATGTGTGCCAATTCTTCAAGCGGTTTGCTAGGAATCGAAGTTTGGCCGAAAACCGCCTAATTTGAAGGCACATTGGCATTTAGAGCCTCTTGAGTCGGATGGGTTTAGCAGATTCTGGGAGAAACACTCTGCTATGAGAAACTGCACAGCTGCTTGAATCGTAGGCAGGCACGATTGCCGTTTGTTACAATGCCGCTGCTTGGAATTATGGGTGTTCTCCTGCTGCCGGGTGAACGCCGTACTCGAAAAAATATTAATAGTTTCTAAAAGATTATGCCCCAAGTTGTGTTCACCGCGAATTTGAAACGCCACATCGATTGCCCAACGCAAACTGTTTCCGGGCAAACCGTCAGGCAGGCGCTTAACAACGTTTTTGCTGAACACCGGCAACTTCGTGGATATATTCTTGACGACCAAAATAATTTACGAAAACATGTCGTCATATTTGTCGATGGGCAAACCATAACCGATCGAAGGGCACTGTCCGACGCCGTCCATGAATCAAGCGAAATCTATGTCATGCAAGCGCTCTCAGGTGGTTAGTTGAACGGCCACATTTCAATTCCGAAATTAATTACTGAGAAAGCTGCCAACCATGAGTAACCAGATTCATGTTTCAACCCGCAAAGGGCTGTTTACTTTTGCGCGCGACCAGGGTTCAAAAAATTGGCAAATCTCAGATGTCAGTTTTCTAGGCGACCCAGTCACCATGTCGTTATTCGATTCTCGCGATGGCACATTGTACGCGGGCTTAGACCACGGTCATTTTGGGGTGAAACTGCATCGCTCTCACGACGCGGGCAAGTCGTGGGAAGAGATCGCTGTTCCCGTCTATCCGCAAGGAGAGCTTGTCGGTCAATTTCCCAGCCCGGAAGGTGCCCCCGAAGTGACTCCCCAACCGGCCAGTCTCAGTTATATTTGGGCGTTAGAACCCGGCGGTGCCGACCAGCCTGAATTGCTTTGGGCGGGAACCATTCCCGGTGGATTGTTCGTCTCGCGGAATCGCGGTTCCGATTGGGAATTGGTGCGATCCTTATGGGACTTGCCCGAACGGCAACAATGGTTCGGCGGGGGAATGGACAACCCAGGCATTCACTCAATCTGTGTGAATCCGCAAAACAGCAATCAAGTCTCGTTGGGAGTTTCGTGCGGCGGAGTTTGGACGACGCCCGATGCAGGTGAAACCTGGTCTTGTCAGGCGGATGGAATGCGGGCCGACTACGTGCCTCCTGACCAGGCCAACAATCCTAACATTCAAGACGTACACCGATTGGTGCAATGCCCGGCTGATACAGACAGCTTGTGGGTGCAACATCATAACGGCGTGTTCCGTTCAACCGATGGTGCAAAATCGTGGCAGGAACTCTCGAATGTGCCTCCGGCCGTTTTTGGTTTTACCGTAGCCGTCCATCCACACGACCCGAACATTGCCTGGTTCGTTCCCGGGGTGAAAGATGAATGCCGTGTGCCCGTCGATGGAAAATTGGTTGTCGCCAAAACGGTTGATGGTGGCCAATCATTCGAAGAACTGCGCAACGGCCTGCCTCAAGAACATTGTTACGATATCGTGTTCCGCCACTGCCTCGACGTTGATGAGACGGGTGATATTCTGGCAATGGGTTCCTCGACTGGCTCATTATGGACATCAGAAAATGGTGGAGATTCCTGGGATTGCCTTTCCAACCACCTGCCTCAAATCTATTCGGTTCGTTTTGTGAAATAGCAACTATTGAATTTGAAACTTCCCTGGGATACCACGATGATACGAGTTCGATTTTTATCCGTTACTTTATTCTGTGCTTGTTATTGTTTGCTTTTGTGGTCGAACGCTTGTTCTGCCGAAGGGCTCAAACGCTTGAAATACAATTCTCCCGGGTTGACTGTCGATTTGGGAGTCGGCCTGTGGGCTTGGCCGATGCCGATGGATTTTGATTCTGATGGCGATTCCGATTTGGTTGTCGTCTGCCCCGATAAGCCATACAACGGCACGTACTTTTTCGAGAACACCTCGGGAAACGTCAAACTGCCCGTGTTCAAACCGGCCGTCCGCATCAGTCGCGGCATGCAAAACGTGCAGGTTAGTTACGTCAATGGGCAACCGGTTGTCCTCAGTCCGACAACCGTGTATCCCGATTTCCTGAAGTCCGGCCTGAAAAAAGGCAAGTCACTGAACTTGCCAGCCAAGCTAGGTCAGCCCGGTAAAACCCGCGCGAATCAGTGGAAGTACCTCGATTACAACGCCGACGGTGCACTCGACATCATCGTTGGCATTGGGGATTGGTCTGCCTACGGCTGGGACGATGCCTACAATTCCACAGGGGTTTGGACCAACGGACCGTTGCACGGGTACGTTTACCTCTTGAAAAATAAAGGGACCACAGAAAAACCCGACTACGACAAACCGACCAAACTGCAAGCGGGCGGAAAAATGCTCGACGTCTTCGGTTGGCCGTCACCCAACTTCGCTGACTTCGATTCTGATGGCGATCTCGATTTGCTCTGCGGTGAATTTCTCGACAAGTTCACTTACTTTGAGAACGTTGGTTCGCGGCAGAAACCAGTTTACGCTTCGGGCCGACGGTTACAGGCCGGAGGTCAAGATTTACAAATGGACCTGCAAATGATTGTCCCGGTGGCGTACGACTGGGATGCCGACGGCGACTTTGACATCATTTGCGGCGACGAAGACGGGCGGGTTGCCTTCATCGAAAATACTGGCGTTCTGATCAACGGCCTGCCGGGTTTCTTACCACCTCGTTATTTCCAGCAGGAAGCAGACGACCTGAAGTTCGGCGCATTGGCCACGCCCTGTGGTTTCGATTGGGATGGCGATGGGGATGACGACATCATTTGCGGCAACACTGCCGGGTACATTGCCTTTTTCGAAAACCTGGGCGGTGACCCACTGAAATGGGCGGCTCCCGAATATTTGAAAGCCGGTTCTGAAATCATCCGAATTCAAGCTGGGCCGAATGGTTCGATCCAAGGCCCGTGCGAGGCCAAGTGGGGATACACCACGCAAACCGTTGGAGATTGGGACGGCGACGGACTGCCCGATATCGTGGTCAATTCTATCTGGGGAAAAATTGTCTGGTACAAAAATATCGGCACGCGACAAAAACCAAAACTGGCAGAAGCCCAACCGGTACAAATCGATTGGCAAGGCAAACCACAGAAACCGGACTGGTTCTGGTGGAAACCAACAAGCAATAATTTCATCACGCAATGGCGCACGACGCCGGTCATTGTCGATTTCAACTCCGACGGACTGAACGATTTGGTGATGCTCGACCACGAAGGGTTTTTAGCATTCTTTGAACGCAAGAAAACTTCAACCGGTCTGACATTACTTTCCGGTAAACGCATCTTCGTCGATGAGAAAAATCAACCGATCCAACTCAACTCTCGCCGAGCCGGTGGCAGCGGGCGCCGTAAGCTGGCCGTTGTTGATTGGGATGGCGACGGCCTCTTAGATTTTCTGGCCAACAGTGAAAACGCCACCTGGTATCGACAATTGAAATCAACCGACGGCATCGTGGTCCTCAAAAACATGGGCTTACTCGACAAACGAAACGTGGCTGGCCACACCTCCAGCCCAACAATCGTCGATTTCAACAACGACGGCAAACCCGAGTTGATCGTCGGTGCCGAAGACGGTCGTTTGTATTACGCCCCACGAAAATAGTTCACTCTGGCGGGTGGCATGGGCTGCTTGTCAGCCCTTGTAGAGTCCTGACAATCGTACCTTCACCTTGCTTGCGACTCCGACAGGCGGTAAGATTAGTGGTTGTTTATATGTCTTGGTTCAACCGTCCGCTGCCGGTCAAGTTCCAAGTCGAAATATCCTTCGCTTTAGCACGCCGAGTAGCCCATGAGCCGAGTACCACACTTATTCCTCTTGGTCCTACTGTTAAACATCAGCGGTTTCTCAGCAATGGGGCAAGATTCTCAGCCGTCGTCCGCAGTCAAACAACTTCTCGTCGATCCGCCAACAGTCAAACTAAGTGGACCGAACCCACAGTTTTCGATAATCGTCTCGGGAAAAACGAGTACGGGACAAATCGTTGATTTAACTCACTCAGCACAGTACCAGGTTCAACATTCCGAACTTGTTGCCGTATCGTCTAACGGTGTTTTGCAGGGACTACTCGACGGGCAAAGTTCTGTCACGGTGACCTACAATAATCTGACTGTAAATGTCCCCGTGGTCATTCAGAATTCTCAAACGGCCCGCACCTTCAATTTTGAAAACGACATCATCCCCGTCTTTAGTAAATTCGGCTGTAATGCCGCCGGGTGTCACGGCAAGGCGGAGGGGCAAAACGGTTTTAAACTATCGGTATTTGGATTCGATCCGAAAGCCGACCTTTCGACACTGACGAGCGAAGGCCGAGGCCGCAGGGTATTTCCCGCTGTGCCCGAAGAAAGCTTGTTGCTGACCAAGGCCTCAGGCGGAGTGCCTCATGGTGGCGGCATCCGCATCCATAAAGGCACCGACGATTACCGCACTTTACGAGACTGGATTGCAGCGGGCATGCCGTTCGGAAAAGAATCGGACCCTAAAGTTGTCTCTATTCGGGTTACGCCACAATCGCGTCAACTGCGGATGAATGACAAACAACAACTACGAGTGGTCGCAACTTACTCTGATGGACGGCAGCTCGATGTGACCCGGCACGCCAAATTTCAATCGAACAACGACGCGCTGGCAGGCGTCAATGAATTCGGATTAGTCAACAGCTTAGACCAACCGGGCGAAGTGGCCATCATGGCGGCCTATATGGGTGCCGTTGATATCTTTCGGGCACTAGTTCCGCGACCACAGCCGTCGGGCAAACAACCAGAAGTTCCCAAGTACAACTTCATTGACGGTTTGGTCGATGCCAAACTCAATAAACTCAACATCGCCCCATCGCAAATTTGTACCGATGCGGACTTTCTGAGGCGCGTGTCTCTCGATTGCATCGGCACATTGCCGACCGCCGAAGAATCGCGGAAGTTCTTAACCGATGCGAGCCCCAATAAGCGAGCCCAACTGGTCAAACAACTTTTACAACGACCCGAATATGCTGACTACTGGTCGATGAAATGGGCCGACTTACTCCGAGTTGACCGGCAAGCACTCGGCCATAAAGGGGCCTATTCTTACTACCGTTGGATTCGGGAAAGCTTTGCACAAAACAAGCCTTACGACCAATTTGTTCGCGAAGCAGTCTCGGCAGAAGGCTTACTCCGCGATGCACCAGCAGGGCACCTGTATAAAGTCGTGAAAGATCCTGGCAGTGTTGCGAGCACTGTCTCACAGGTGTTTTTGGGAATTCGCATTGAATGTGCCCAATGTCATCACCACCCGTTCGACCGCTGGAGTCAAACCGATTACTTAGGCATTCGGGCTTACTTCACCCAAGTCGGCTTCAAAACAACAAACCGCGGAGAGATGATCGCTGCGTTGAAGACCACAGCGACCAAGCACCCGCGCACGGGCGCAGCCGTGTTTGCCCATCCGTTGGCAACCGAAAATCCCGAAACATCGCCTGCCGGTGACCGCCGCCAACTATTGGCCGCGTGGATGACAGCGGACGAAAACCCCTGGTTTGCGAAAAACCTGGTAAACCGCGTGTGGGCTCATTTTGCAGGCCGAGGATTGGTCGAACCGGTTGACGATGTGCGTTCAACCAACCCGCCAACAAATCCGGAATTGTTGAATGCACTGGCCGACCATTTCATTGAAAGCAATTACGACATTCACCAACTGATCGAAACCATTGCGTCATCGCGGACTTACCAGCTTTCTTCGCAGCCGAATGAAACCAACGCAAAAGATTCCTCCAACTATTCGCGTGCGTTGTTCAAACGCATTGATGCTGAGGTGCTGTTCGACGCGATCTGCCAAACAACCGGCGTCAGTGAAAAGTTCGAAGGTATGCCGGCCGGTTACCGAGCCATTCAACTGTGGGACAGCCACGTTCCTCATTACTTTCTGAAGCTGTTCGGTCGTCCGGTTCGATCGAGTGTTTGCGAATGCGAACGCAGCAGCCAGCCGAGCGTTTCGCAAGTGTTACACGTTTTGAACTCACCCAATTTGCAATCGAAACTCTCACACGAATCAGGACGCTTAGCTCGATTGACTGAACAATTCAAAGACGACAGTCGATTAATAGAAGAGCTGTACCTTACGTTTTTCAATCGGTTTCCAACAACAGTAGAACAAACAATCGCAGCCAACTACCTGAAGGCTCAAGAAAACCGACAGTTAGCAACAGAAGACTTAACCTGGGCGATGATGAATTCCATGGAGTTTATGTTCAACCATTAACGGCAATCGTCGAATTAGAGATCTCTGGAGAAAACCTGTGAGCAAGCAATCGTCATTTTGTGATGGAATGAAACGACGCGACGTTTTACGAGTCGGAACGGCAGGCTTTTTTAGCTTGCCTCAACTTCTGCAAAGCCAGATTCAAGGTGCTGAAGGGAACTCGAAAAGCGATGTCTCGCTGATTCTTGTTTTCTTAAACGGCGGTTTAAGCACAATTGATACGCTGGATAATAAACCCAGTGCACCGGCTGAGTTTCGTGGCGATTTCAAACCCGTTGATTCCAATGTGCCCGGTATGCAACTTTGCGAGCACCTTCCGCTTTTATCACAGGAGTGTGACAAGTTCTCGCTGCTGCGGTCCTTCACTCATAGTAATTCCAGCCACGGCCATGCCGACCATTACATGCTTACCGGCTACCATCCGCGAGCGGGGTTCAACTCGGGTTTGAAACCGAACAACCAAAAACCATCACACGGCTCGATCATCGCCCACATGAAGGGACCGAAAGGTTCTGTTCCCCCGTATGTCTCGTTGCCGCGGATGCACAACTCGGGTGGTTCTGCCTTTCTCGGCTCGTCAGCCGCGCCGTTTGTGGTTGAGTCCGATCCGAATGCTCCGAACTTTTCTGTTCCCGATTTAGCCCCGCCGTTAGAAGTCGGCTTTGATCGGCTCAATGATCGCAAACTACTGTTGTCTCAGATTGATCGCTTCAAGAAATCTGCTGAAATTCAAGCCAACAAAAACGCGAAAACATTAAGCACGTTTCAGAAGAAAGCCTTTCAATTGGTCACCTCTCCGGAAACCAAGTCGGCCTTCGATATCAGCAAAGAGCCAGACGCCCTTCGAGATGCCTACGGTCGTCATTCGCTGGGCCAAGCCTGCCTGATGGCTCGCCGACTGATCGAAGCGGGCGTTCGCTGCGTGCACGTTGACCACAGTAATTGGGACACACATTACAATAACTTCGACGTCCTGAAAAAAGATTTGCTGCCGCAACTCGATTCAGCCTTGTCGGTTCTCTTTTCCGACTTATACGACCGCGGCATGCTGAAGAAAACTTTCGTATTAGTGATGGGAGAATTTGGCCGTACACCGCGGGTGAATAAGTTCGCCGGACGAGACCATTGGGGTCCGTCGAATGCCATTTTATTGGGTGGCGGCGGAATTGCCGGTGGCCGTGTAATCGGGGCGACCAATTCAAAAGGCGAAAAACCGGCCGCTGACCCTGTCGGACCGGAAGACTTGGCAGCCACCATGTATCGTTGTCTGGGTATCGACCCTAACTACGAATTTTACACTCCCGATGGCCGACCGGTCACAGTGGTCAACGACGGGAAAACCATCACCGAATTGTTGTCTTAGAAGTCCGAAATAGAATGAACTCTCTGATGACCATCATACGACTTTGTGGATTTTACTGCATGGCCTTTACGGTCGTCCTATTTTCACAGCGTGTTTTCGCCGAGACTCCTTCGGTTTCCTACATCTTTCCTGCCGGCGGACAACGGGGGACGGCGGTCGAATTCAAAATTGGCGGACACTATTTGCACGAAGCCTGCCCGTTCGAAATCGATGGAACTGGGATTCAGTTTTCGAAAAAAATCACGCGCACAAAAACGGTCTGGTTCGATGGCCCGGTCATTCCCATGCCGGCTTCCCAGCGGAGTGAAAACTATCCTCAAGATTACGCAGGTACGTTGAACCTCTCAAAAGAGGCCGAGCTAGGTAACCGATATTGGCGGGTCTGGAATTCTCAGGGCATCACCCCATCGATGAAATTTATCGTTGGCGATTACTCTGAAATTGTTGAACAAGAAATTGATGGTACGCCGCTTCCGACTTCAGTTAAACTCCCCGTCACGATCAACGGTCGAATTTTCCCGCGTGAAGACATCGATGTCTGGACTTTTACCGCGAAAGCCGGACAGGTCATTTCCTGTGAAGTGCATGCAGCTCGGTTAGGTTCGGAACTTGATTCACATCTGGAAATCCGCGACCCAAACGGGCGACGCATTGCCGAGAACATCGATTGGTACGGCTCTGATTCCTTCGTGCGGTTTACGGCACCGACCGATGGAATTTATTCCGCTCGAATTCAAGACATCAATTTCGGCGGTTTGCAACATTTCGTTTATCGGTTAACCATTACAGCCGGGGCCTACCTCGATTCCGTTTTTCCGCTGGGCGGACAACGGGGCCAAACCGTTTCCTTACAACTCACTGGCGTTAATCTACCAAGTAAAACTCAAGACGTCTTGTTCTCAAAAGAAACAACTGTCTCGAAGCAAACTTTCCTGCCGGGGCAGTCGATCTTTCAAAGCACGCCGATTTCGCTGGAAATCGGCGACTTATCCGAATACATCGAACGCGAACAAAGCGGGCACGCAGCCTCGACTGAAAATGTAGTTTTGCCTTGTACGGTCAATGGTCGAATTCAAGAAGCAGAAGATGTTGACGTTTGGAGCTTCGAGGCGAAAAAGGGTGATAGTTGGAAGTTTGAGATGCACGCCGTCCAATTGGGTTCAGAGCTCGATCCGCAAATCGAAATCGTGGATCAACAGGGGAAGGAAATCAGCAAGTCGCGCGACACCGGTTCAGCTGTCAGCGATTTTCTTCACATCATCAGTTTTCCGGCGGACGGAACTTATTCGGTCAAAGTTCATGATCGGTTTGCCTCACGAGGCGGGAATCAATTTGCCTATCGATTGATCATCTCAAAACCGGCCAGCCCCAATTTTCGGATCACAGTTCCCAGCGATTCAATCAACGTCCCGCGTGGTGGAGAATTTAAACTGAAAGTTCTAGCGGAACGGCTGGGCGACCTGAAAGAAGAAATCGAACTGGAATTTCAAAACTTACCCGCCGGGGTTACGGTTGAATCGGCAATGATTCCGAAGAACAAAAGCAATGTTCAGATTGTTCTGAAGGCTGCTGAAAATGCAAAGATTGAGATCTCGCGCATTACTCTTGTCGGCAAAGCCAAGCTCGAAAAGACGGAAATTAAACAGACCGCTCAAATTGCTGGAAGCTGGGGTGAACCGATCAGGAGAGAAATTCATCTCGCGGTTACAGTCCCCACGCCGTTTAAATTCCACGGAATTTTTGAATCGAAATACTCACCCCGGGGTGCAAACTTTGTTCGGCATTATTTTGTAGATCGCAACGGGTTTAACGGACCACTTGAAATTAGCTTAGCCGACCGGCAAACGCGTCATTTGCAAGGCGTCACGGGTAAAAAAATTGTGCTGCCACCCGGTGAAAGTGAATTCGATTACGAAATCTCGCTGCCGCCTTACATGCAAATCGGCCGGACCAGCCGTACCTGTTTGATGGCGGTCGGCATCGTCGAAGAATCAGATGGCACAAAACATAAAGTCAGTTTTAGTTCGAGCGAACAGGCCGACCAAATCATTATCTTAGTTGACCCCGCCCGGCTGAGTGTGGAAACCGCAAAGCGGTCTCTCAAGGCGGTGCCCGGAAAAACGACCGAGTTGAATCTGAAGCTTGCGCGGGCGGATAATCTCCAAGGGCCGATTCAAATTGAATTGATCCTGCCCAAGCACCTGCAAGGAGTCACGGCTGAGAAATTGGTTATTCCTGCGAAAGAAACAACCGGACAACTTAAACTGCATTTTGCATCCAGCCAACTTGGGCCGTTTAATGCCCCGGTGACCATCCGGGCCACCACCAATGACCCGCGAGGGAAACCAGTGATTGCAGAATGGCAACTACAGATTGTCGCGGGGAACTGAACGAGTTATTTGATACTCAAGTCGTCGGCTTGCGGTAATTCGTCTACACTGCCAATTCCGAAAACCTTGAGAAATCGGTCCGTGGTGTGGTAGCTGATTTTCTTACGAGATTTTTTATCGCGTTCAATCCCGACAAGTTCTCGTCGCACTAATTGGTTCACAATCGAGCCGACATTCTTTTTTCCGGTTTTGTCCAAGTCGTTTCGCTGCAATGGCTGTTTGTAGGCTACCAGCGCCAAAATCTCTAAGGCGTCTTGAGTCAGCCGGACTTCCTTGGGACCGAAACCGAACACTCGGTTTCGAATTCGTTCGAAATCGGGG
>Ga0115002_10006319_pt1 | contig 13674 bp, 11 predicted proteins | sample ArcticOcean_MG_C_8_FD_89576 | JGI IMG/M metagenome (GOLD analysis project Ga0115002, IMG submission 89576) | Marine microbial communities from western Arctic Ocean - ArcticOcean_MG_CB11_86 | ecosystem: Environmental > Aquatic > Marine > Oceanic | place: Arctic Ocean: Canada Basin | collected...
ACCTCGATCCGATCATCCTGTCCTAGCAGGTCATTTAAGTGCAGCAGCTTTTTAACCAATGGAAACGCATCGCCAGGCTCAAGTGGCGTGTCCTCATGCTCACGCTGATATTCTGAATAGGCTTTAAGACCAGATTCACGAAAAATCCGATCACTTGCTTCGAGATCGAATAATGCGCTACTCGACGTTCCAATAACCAGTTTACTCTGCATGCGAGTACTTAATTGACGATATAATGCAAATTCTGCATGTTTGTGCCATGCATTGCTATTAGAGTCTTTATGGGTGACAAGAAAATTCGAGAAGTAACGAGCCAGGGCGTCAGCCAGTTTCTCTCCAAGGTGGCTACAACGCCCGTAAAGAAATCTAGCACCGAGCAGGGTCGGCTCATGTTTGCCATGGACGCGACGGCGAGTCGAGAACCTACCTGGGACCATGCCTGCCACCTGCAGGGTGAGATGTTTACCGAAACTGATACATTAGGCGGTCTGTCAGTACAACTTTGTTACTATCGTGGTTTTTCTCAATTTCATGCAGACCCATGGTGTAGTAACGCGAGTGCACTACTGAGTCAGATGTCTGCAGTCAGATGTCTCGGTGGGCACACACAAATAAGCCGCGTGTTGACACATGCACTCAACTCTCATGAACAACGCGGCATTCAGGCTGTTGTCTTTGTGGGAGACGCCATGGAAGAAAACCCGGATACACTTTGCCAACTCGCCGGAAAACTCGGCATATTGAATGTCCCATTGTTTATGTTCCAGGAGGGACAAGACCCACAAACTCGTCATATTTTTACTCAGATGGCACAGCTTTCAGGAGGTGCTTACGCGCCGTTTGATATCAACAGCGCACTTGAACTAAAGCAGCTTTTGTCTGCTGTCGCCGTGTTCGCTGCAGGTGGACGCTCAGCGCTTGAAGACTACAGCCTGCGCTCCGGTGGTACTATAGAACGACTAACCCGGCAGCTAGAGTAGATGTTTGTTCGATTAGCCATTGCCTTTCTGATAGCCGCAGCCGTATTTGCGGGTATGCGGATGCTATTACACAAGAAAAAACTTTCCGTTAAACAGTTCTTTCAGCTGTATTTCCTCGTGCTTGTCGGGCTTGCCCTGCTCTATCTGGGACTCTTTGGCATTTTGCATCCTTTGTTTGCTGTCGTTGGTGCGATACTGCCATTTCTCGCCCGAGTTATTGGCTGGGTACCGCGAGGATTCCAGTTATTTTCGATTTTCAACCAACTACGCGGTTCCGGACCGAATGCGAATGCATCCTCTGGCCAGGTTTCTGAAATCAACACGCGCTTTCTGCATATGGTGCTGTTCCATGATACCGGCATGATGGATGGTGAAGTGCTCGCAGGTCAGTTCTCGGGTGCCAAGCTGGGTATGCTGGAGTTAGAGCAATTGCTGGAATTACTGGAAGAGTGTCGATCCGACGCGGACTCAATGCGAGTACTTGAAGCCTTCCTGGATCGAGAGCATACGACCTGGCGGGGTAAAACTGACAGGGAGGCCAATAGCGACATTGGTGAGAGCAGCGAACTCAATGAACGCCAGTCCTATGAAATTCTTGGACTATCGGATGCCGCATCTCGAGAGGAAGTTGTTCAGGCGCATCGGCGTCTCATGCAAAAACTACATCCGGACCACGGTGGCTCCACGTATTTGGCAGCCAGAATAAACCAGGCTAAAGCGCTTCTCCTTAAAAAGCTGGAAAAATAAATTGAATGATTCTGACGTCATCTATGTAGGATTCTGGATTCGATTCCTCGCGTTTCTCATCGATAGCATTATCGCGACTATAGCGATAACGCCTCTGGTTTCGACGTTGATTGGCGAAACACTCGTTACAAATTATGACCTTCAAGATAATGCACAGATGATGCAGTTTTTGAGTGACTGGTCGTTACAACTTGGTCTGGAACTGTTGTTTATGGCCACGATTTTTATTTTGTTTTGGACGATCAAATCAGCCACCCCGGGCAAGATGTTATTTGGCGCTTATATCGTTGATGCAAAAACACTGGGGAAAGCGAGCCCGAAGCAAAATGTTATCCGTTATCTGGGGTATTACGTCAGCATGATCCCTTTGTTTCTGGGGTTTCTCTGGATTGCATTGGATAAACGCAAACAGGGTTGGCATGACAAGTTCGCAGGTACCCTCGTGATAAAAGGCAAACCCAGAGAACCTCATGATTGATGGTCTGGTATTCGACCTCGACGGCACTTTACTAAACACACTGGAGGGCCATGCCCAATCTTTTAATCGCGCCCTCGCTCGTCTGGACATGCCCGTGCACGCCGTCGATGACTATCGGTACTTCATTGGTGATGGCGCGAAAACCTGTGCAGTTCGTGCCCTTCCGACCTCTCGCTCAAACCTGGCGGACCAGTGTGTAGATTACTTCAAAGAAGACTATGCCGAGACATGGCATGAAACAACATTCCCGTTCCCTGGCATTGATGAGCTGCTGACAACCCTGGTCCAACAGGACATCGCCTTAGCGGTGTTGTCTAACAAAGACGATGTGTTCACCCAACAGATGATCCTCCAGTGTTTTCCGGGGATTCATTTTGCCTGCGTAGCCGGATACGGTTTTAAAGATGTGGTAAAACATAAACCTGATAAGTCAGGTCCGTTACTGATAGCAGAGACATTAAAAGCCAACCTCAATAGGCTATTTATGATCGGAGATACGGCAACGGATATGGCGACCGCAATAGCCAGCGGTATGACGCCTGTTGGCGTTCTATGGGGGTTTCGCGGCAAGCAAGAGCTCGTTGATGCCGGCGCTATGCATCTTATCGCTTCCCCTGACGAGCTCTTGAAACTGCTCTAACCCGGCCAATTCCCAGAAAGTGCGGTTGACCAGCCGCACAAAATGACTACAATCCCCCTCTTAAGCGCTGATTTGAGTTCAGCTTGCGGGCGCTATAAAAATACCGCTAAAGAGATGAAGACCTACTTTAGCGAATGCTGAGTGGTTTTTTTTTGCTTGTTTGAAATACCAGGATGCTAGTCATGCCTATAAACATTCCAGACGGATTACCGGCAATAGAAGTGCTGCAGCGCGAGAATATCTTTTGCATTACACGCAGTGCTGCAGAAAATCAGGACATCAGGCCCTTAAGGATTCTGTTGCTAAATCTCATGCCTAAGAAGATTGAAACTGAAATCCATCTGCTGCGCATGCTCTCAAACACACCGTTACAGGTCGACATTGAATTTATGCGCATCAGCGATCGGCCCTCCAAGAACACGCCGATCGATCACATGGAAAATTTCTACAAAGATTTTTCAGCGATCAAAAATGAAAAGTATGACGGTATGATTATTACCGGTGCACCCCTGGGCCAATTGGAACTGGAAAGCGTTAACTTTTGGCAGCCAATGAAGGAAATCATGGACTGGACAAAAACAAACGTCACGTCGACAATGTTTTTGTGTTGGGCAGTCCAGGCTGCCATGCAGCACCTCTACCAGATACCTAAGTACCTGCTTCCCAAGAAGATAACGGGTGTTTATCCACATCGTCTGGTGCAGCCTTTGTCACCTATTGTTCGCGGCTTCGACGATGTGTTTGACGCACCGCACTCACGCTATGCCGAAGTACGGGGTGAAGATATTTCCAAGATAGAAGAACTTGAGATAGTCGCTAACTCTGAGCGCGCTGGTCCCTATATCATTGCACGCAAAGACGGTAGGCAGCTATTCATCACCGGTCATTCGGAGTATGAGCCTCGTTGCCTGCTCGACGAATACGAACGCGATCTTGATGCGGGTCTCGACCCGGATATACCTGAAAATTACTTTCCCAATGATGATCCATCAGCGGAGCCCATTGTCACCTGGAAAAGTCATGGCAATTTGCTGTTCTCAAACTGGCTAAATTATTATGTTTATCAACTCACACCATTTAACCAGAACTTGATCGGTGAACAGATTAACGAGATGCAAACGATGCTGAGTGAGCCGCGAGGATAGCTAGTTCCTGCCCTCTGGCCCCGAACTCTCGCGACAAACCGAATTTCAGGACTGGAACTAACCAATAAGCGCTGCCGGTTCGAGATTAAAATCACTCAGCACGTCAGCTGCATAGGTGATTCGACCTGTGATGTCTTTGGCATCTCCGTGAACCAGCTTAAGACAGGCTTCAGCCATGTGCTCCACCGGTGTAATGTTCTCTTCCGGTGTATCGTCAGTAATCAGGTTGTGATGAACCACGCCAGGCGTTGCCACTAGACCCGGTGATATTGCATTCACACCGATGTTTTGTGCGTACACTTCTGACGCGAGCCCCGTTGTAAAGCGCTCCATTGCAGCTTTGCACATACCATAAACAGTCCCGCCCCTGCCGCCGGCATCTTTCTTAGGGTGTAAAGCGGCATGCGAGGAAATATTCAGAATCCAGCCAGATTGACGTTCAATCATTGCTGGCAGAACTAATTGCGCCAGATGAAACGGCCCGTACACCTGCACTTCCATCATTAGTCGAAAGCGCTTCTCTGGAAATTCCTGGACTGGAATGAAATACGTGATCGCCGCGTTGTTGACAAGAATATCGACGGGGCCGAAGGTCTCTGCGGCCTCGTTGATCAGGTTAACGCGATGTTCAGGCAATGCAAGATCAGCTCTGACTGCATGGGCCTCACCACCGGCATCTCGTATCCGCTGCACTACAGAATTAATACCGCCAGGTAATACATGATCTCCGTCTTCGACGGTCCGTGCAGAAACAATGACCTTTGCTCCCTCTTGTGCATAGCGGTAAGCGATTGATTCCCCGATGCCGCGACTGGCACCTGTGACCACGGCAACTTTTCCCGCAAGCACCCCATTCTTATTGACAGCTACACCCATACCGGTTCCTTGATTATCTGGTTGTTCGAACAAGCGAGACTATATCATCTGGAAAAACATCGCGTCGATCTCCTACAGCAGCTTACGTAACGATGATGTTGCTACTGCGTTTATCTCTTAACAGAACCAGCGACAAAGCGACTACCCGTGCAACCCAGATTCGCAGATGCTTGAGGCTCTCTTTCACGGGAAAATTCAGTGAGTGAAGGACTGTTCTTAAACAGTGCAATTAGTTATCAGCAAACTCGACTTCAGGGGACGGTCACCAATTTCACCCAGCCTGGGTCTAAGGGGATTACGGTCATGTTATTGGTCTTTATCCTGGTGATCAGTGCGTTTTTGTACGAGACGAGCTACACGCGAAAACTTGAGCTGCAGGGCCATGTGGACGACCGCCACATTGCCAGAATTTCTGCTCAGGTCGATGGGCGGGTGAGTCGTTTGTGGGTTCAGGAAGGTGAATGGATCGAGAAAGGTTCAGTGGTGGCTGAGATTGCCTGGGGGACTAAAGAGTCTATTCACACCCGCGAGCAGCTATTGGCTGAATTGGAACGTCAGTTTATCGAGTTGTCGTTGGAAAAATCAGCGCTAATCAAGCTTCATGAAATCAACATAGGCAAAGCCGGCTCACAACTGGTCAACCTTGAAAACAGGAAAGATCATTTTGCCACCATGGCTCGTCTACGAAATGAGGCTGAGGAACATAGTCAGGAACGTAGGCGAGCTGCTGCCGTGCTTAAGGAGCAAGGCCACCTCACTAAAACAGAGTGGATTCAGATTGAACAAAATTTTCTTGGGGAACGACTACAAACACTACGAATAACGCAGGAGAAAAGCGTTCTCCTTCAGCAAATACAGGAGACCGGGCAACGTTTACATGAGCTACCTGCGCATCATCAACAGGACTTATCCCGTTTGGCCTATCGTCTATCCGATTTGCGTCAACAAAAAACACGTCTCTTAAACAACGATCATCAGCAGGTGCTCGCACCCGTCGACGGTGAAGTTTCACTGGTTAACATCAATACCGGGATGGAAGTTTCCCAAGGTGCGCTTATGGTTGCAATGATCCCGGATACCGTAGGTTTAACGGCGACACTATACGTGCCCTCTTTCGCACATGTCTATATCAACAATGACCGCGAACTCGAGCTACGACTTCAGCATGCTATAGACGAGCAGGCAGGGTTCATCAGCGGGGCTGTGACGCACATCTCGAACAATCCGATTATCCAGTCCGACCAACGGGGAAACAACGTGCCAATGTTCGTAGCCAGGATCAATCTACAAGATGCTGTTATCAGCACGGCATCACGACAGATACCCCTAAAAAGTGGCATGGCGCTCACCTGCGCTGTCCGCCTGGAAACCTATTCGCTACTCGAATGGTTGTTTCATCCTATTCGAGCACTAAACGGCATGACTTAATGGAAAAATGATGAGAAAACTTCCCATGGTATTTCAGGCCGATGGTAATGAGTGTGCCCTTGCCTGCTGGGCAATGATATTGGCTTATCATCGACAGCCGGTTAGCCTTGCTGAGTTGCGCGCTCGATTTATGAGCAAGTCGGGTGTGATGTCTATTCGCGAGTTATTAGAAGTCGCAAAAACACTGTCATTTGCACCTCGCGCACTACGCTGTGAAGTACAAGAGATAGATCACCTAGAGCTCCCGGCGATTTTACATTGGGGCTTTGATCACTATGTGGTATTGAAGAAAGTCCGTCGTGGTAGCGTCATTGTCCACGATCCTGCCATCGGCATCAGGCAACTCAGTAAAAGCGAATTTGCCAATCACTTTACCGGGGTTGCATTGGAGTTAGCGCCAGGTGAAACCGTTGCTGACCTCACGCCGACGATCGCACCACGTAAATTTAATTATGTGGGCGCAACTGAACATGTCATACCCGCCCTGGTCCAGGTATTGATCCTGTCGTGCCTGCTACAAATGTTTACCTTAATCACACCGCTATACATGCAGCTGATCGTGGATGAAGTGCTTATTAAACACGACGTAGACTTGCTCACCGTTCTCGCTGCAGGTTTCCTGGGGCTCGCTGTAATTACGCTAGTGACTCGATGTCTGCAGGAGGCAACTGGACTTTTCCTGTCTCAGAAATTATCCATTCAGATGGCGAGCCGTTTGTATTGCCGGCTCATACACTTGAAGACCTCTTTCTTTCAGTCGCGCCATATGGGGGACATTGTGTCGAGATTTCAGTCCCTCGCTGCAATACAGGACTTTGTGACCAATAGCGTTATCTCGATGCTACTCAATGTGGTTTTGGTGGTGACTACCCTTGGCATGATGTTCTTTTACTCAACCTGGTTAGGTGCATTGGTGTTTTTTGCCGCGTCACTGCTGGCTCTGGTAAAATTGGCTTTTTACTGGCCACTGCGCCATCGCATGCAGGAAAAAATTGTGAGTGAGGCGACGCTCGAGTCGCATTTCATGGAATCCGTGCGGAATATCAGTGCACTACAGCGATTCAACGCTGAAGCCACCAACGAAAACGAATATGCCAATAAGCTGGTCAACCTTTCCAATGCAGCCATTAGACTTGGCTACACCCAACTCGCGAATAATCTCTATAGTTCCGGGTTAAGGTCGGTATTGTATATTGTCGTTGTGTACTTATTGGCCAGAGAGGTACTCGCCGAAGCGTTTACCATCGGTATGCTGTATGCATTCCTCGCTTATTTTGATCGAATGATCAACGCGGCTGAATCACTCACCTCCGAAGTTCTCAAAGCAATGATGTTGAAACTTCATTTGGAACGACTCTCTGACATCACGCAAACCGACACTAACAAAACGCCTGTGAGTTTGCCCCGGTCATTGACGACCCCGAAACATGTGTTGAAGATGACTCACGGAAGTTTTTCGTACAAAGGGCTGCCTATATTTGCGGATTGCAACGTGACACTCGCCCCGGGTGAGCACCTTTCGATAATCGGCCCGTCGGGTTCGGGCAAGACCACCTTTCTCAAAGTCTGTCAGGGGCTCATCACACTCGATGATGGGGAGATACAAATAAACGACCGATTGGTTACTGACGACACTCGAAAAATTCTAAGCAGCAACATAGCCAGCGTTATGCAGGAGGATTCAATTATCGCCGGCTCGATCATCGACAACATTACTTTTCGTGATCCTTTTCCAGATATGGAAAACGTCGTGGCTTGCGCAAAATTGGTGTTGTTTCATGAGGACATATTGCGCCATCCGCTCGCCTATGATCGAAAAGTCTATGAAATGGATCAGTCTCTTTCTGCCGGGCAATGCCAGAAAATTTTATTGGCTAGAGCACTGTACCGAAAACCCGACATTCTTTTTCTGGATGAGCGCACGGCGTTCACGATCATGCAACGGATTCTTGCGACAGATGTGACCTGCATCTACTCAACAGACTTGACGGAGTTAGTCCCCCTGTCAAAATACGTTCTTCAGACTGAATCATCACGCTTTTTGGTGAGTGGGAATACCAGCGCGATCCAAACGGCTGTAAACGCCAAGCCGATAAACAGGTAATAGCTACTCATTGCGATACCTGCCTTTTGCAGTGATGCGATCAAAAGAGAAGAGCCACCCTTACCGGTTCGATAACCAAAAACATCAATAACTTCTTTAGCACGATATCGTGCGTCGAATCCGAGCGGAATGTAGATCATCTCTTTGGCGGCTCGAAAAATAGAGTAATCGAATGCTTTGAAAAGCAGAAAGGCGAGTCCGACGGTAAATATCGTCGGATCAATAATCGCCATCGTAATCGCGACTATATGGACGAGCGGCAGTAACAAGTGCACCCATCTGATGCCAAGGAAACTAAGCAACAATGGGGCCCCAATAAACTGTATCCCCAGGCTCACCAGGTTAACGTTACCCCAGAAGTCGCCCTGGAAAGACGTTTCACCGTCCGTATCTCCAGCGAAGGTGGCAGACAACATACCCTGGAATTTGAAATCAAGGACCGCTGCGATGACCTGTGTTGTCAGCACAATCGCTAGCAGGCTTGCCAGCGTTGGATTGCTACGAAATAACTGCCATCCCATGTAGTGACTTTTGCCGTCACCCTGCCCTTTGGGTGCGGTCGGTTCTCCATAGGCTCTATAGGTATAGTTCGAAACAAGTACAGCCGGTATTAACAGCAGCGCAGCGAACACCAGCATAGCTTCTGTACCGAGCGGCCCTGCGGTCACGCCGACCAGTTTCCCGCCGACAACAGCGCCTAAACCCGCGATCCCTGTAATGGGCCCGTTCAACTTCTTCGCGGTATCAGATGACAAGGACGAGTTGATATAGCTCCAATACTGTTCGATAAGCAGAACGATATAGAACTCTTTGGTGAGAAATAAAATGGGGGTGATTATCTTGCTACCTGCAAGAACACCCAGGTAGCAGGCGAGGATCATCAATGCGGAACCCAGTGATGTCACGATGAGCGTTCGTCGGGGTCCCAATCGACTCAGAATCCAGCCATATAACGCAACACCGGAAAATACGACTATCGGCATGGCTGCCATGACCAGCGGCAGGTTCTCTGCCCCATAAGCGTTTTTGAATAACACCGTAGCTGGAGATCGAATGAACTCGTACCCGGCTAGCGTAAAAAATGCTGCGCAAGCCATCAGTAATCCAACCTGATATTCTTTAGGAACTCTAAACACTGACACTCCGGTACTTTCTCGCGATGCAGAACTTGACATATAGCAAGCAAATGCGCAAATTGCGCCCTTTTCCTGGAAGACTCAGGTCATGAAACCAACCACCAAACCCGCAAATCCTAATTTTTCTTCCGGACCTACTTCTAAGCGACCGGGCTGGACAATTGATCAATTAGATCTTGCTAGTCTGGGACGATCACATCGAGCAAAAGGTCCGAAGGCAAGAATTCAAAAGGTCATCACCGACAGTCGAGAAATACTCGGATTACCTGAAGACTATTTGCTGGGTATTGTGCCGGCATCGGACACAGGCGCTTTCGAAATGGCGCTTTGGGGTATGTTGGGTGAACGCCCCGTGGACGTCTTTGCCTGGGAGAGTTTCGGTGAGGGTTGGGTCACGGACATTGAAAAACAACTTAAGCTCAAGGACACCAGTGCTTATCTCGCTAGCTATGGTGCATTACCTGATCTATCCCAGGCCAACAGCGACCACGATATCGTGTTTCCGTGGAACGGCACCACTTCCGGGGTGAGAGTGCCGGATGCCGAATGGATTGCGGCCGACCGTGAGGGCCTGACATTTTGTGATGCGACATCCGCTGTATTCGCCATGCCGGTGGATTGGCAAAAACTGGATGTCATTACCTGGTCATGGCAAAAGGCACTGGGCGGTGAGGGATCACATGGCATGCTGGCACTTTCACCTCGCGCCGTCGCTCGATTGGAGCGCTTTCAACCTGATCGACCCTTGCCTAAGATCTTTCGTTTGACGAAGTCAGGGAAATTGAATGCTGATATCTTTACGGGTTCGACGATCAATACACCGTCTTTACTCGCCGTTGAAGATCAGTTGGACGCCCTCTCCTGGGCAAAGTCAGTAGGCAGTCTGCCGGGGCTCATAAAGCGCAGCGAAAGTAACCTGGCAGCGGTATCAGATTGGGTTGAGAAAACCGACTGGATAGCCTTTCTTGCTGAGCATGAGTCTATTTGTTCAAGCACATCTATCTGTTTAAAAATTATTGACCCCTGGTTTTCCAGTAAGGACGTCGATGCACAGTACGTTGTGATCAAGGAGTTGGTTGCCCTGCTTGAATCCGAAGGTGTCGCCCACGACATTGCGGGATATCGAGATGCCCCTCCTGGCTTGAGAATATGGGGCGGAGGTACCATCGATACCAGTGATATCATCAGCTTGTTACCCTGGCTGGACTGGGGCTGGCAGCAAATAAGAGAAAACTGATCCAAAACGTGGGGCTAAAATGATACGAATCCTAAGAGCTGTATTAGCAGGCCTCATCATCCTTTCCGGTAACGTGACTGCAGAGAAACTGCTGACGGACGTGCACTTTTTGATTCCGGCAGGTCCAGGCGGTGGCTGGGACGGTACTGCCCGTGGTATCGGAGAAGCAATGGTTAAATCGGGGCTGATTACCGATGTTTCCTATGAAAACCTGTCTGGCGGTGGTGGCGGAAGAGCTATCGCAAAGTTTATTGAAACCGCACCCAGGCAGAAAAACACTTTACTGATAGGCTCCACCCCTCTGGTGGTTCGCTCACTACAAAAAATATTTCCACAGTCGTTTCGCGATCTTGAGCCGATTGCCTCTGTTATTGCTGATTACGGCTGTTTCGCCGTCCGCAAGGATTCCCCTTTCCTGGATTGGAAGGACGTCGTGAATGAATATTTGACGAATCCGCGGTCGGTTAAGGTAGCCGGCGGCTCTGTTCGAGGCAGCACTGACCATTTTGTGATCGCCAATGCGTTCAAACTGGCCGGCGGAAAACCGCGTGATGTGATCTATATACCCTATGACGGCGGTGGTAAAGCGATGGCGGGTCTACTTACCGGAGAGACGCAAGTATTGTCTACGGGCCTCAGCGAGGCGCTGGAGATGCATCGTGCGGGCGAGATACGTATTCTTGCGGTAACGGCGGAAAACCGTCTGCCTGATACGCCATTACTGCCAACACTCAAGGAACAGGGCTTTGACATGAGATTCGCGAATTGGCGTGGGTTTTTTGCGGCCCCTGGACATCCAGAGACACATTACGATGAGATGGCTCACACGCTTGCGGCGGTGATCAATACCCCGGCTTTCGACATCGTACGTGCCAGGAATGGCTGGGTCACGTTACACATCGAGGGCGATCGGTTTTATCAGTTTCTTGAGCAACAGGAAGCTGAGATTGGCACATTGATGCGCGAGCTTGGGTTTCTAAGGTAATTTAGAGAATATGGTCCTAACTAATTGAATTTAAATAGGTATAGAGCAGCACCTTTAACGCTCTTGATACTATTTTGCCTCTATCTGTATTTTTCAGGAGATATTTACCTGGATTTCTGGGCCGAGGATGCGCTATTTCATGCCAGGACATTCCCCTATTTTATAGGCATCGCTGGCGTATTCATTGCGGCACTAATAACCGTCCTTCCACCCAAGGAAGTCTCCCCACCCGTCATAACGAACTGGCACATATTACCCGCCGTACTACTTGTCTCACTCACGAGCGTCTATGGGCTATTTTTGGACTATCTGGGTTTTATCGTCACTTCCTGGCTGTTTCTGGTCTCGGGTTTCCTACTACTGGGTGAGCGCAACTACCGCCGTGTGGGTGTTTGTGCGTCGCTACTGGTGGGCATTTTTTGGTTCCTCCTGGATCTACTTGAGATCTACCTGGCGCCCGGGTATTGGCTGGAGTGGTTTTTCAATGTTTGATGGCCTGATACTAGGATTTACGACAGTCCTTAGCGGACACAACCTTCTGTTAGTCCTTGCAGGCTGTGCGGTGGGTACCATCATCGGCATGCTGCCTGGTCTGGGGCCCATTTCAGCGATAGCGCTGATGATTCCCGTAACCTATGGGTTTGATCCGGCGAGCGGCATGATCCTGCTGGCGGGTGTGTACTATGGCGCCATCTTCGGGGGCTCGACGTCCTCCATCCTAATTAACGCACCTGGCGTCGCAGGTACCGTGGCCTCCGCTTTCGACGGCTATCCGCTGGCGAAATCGGGACAGCCCGGTAAGGCCCTTGCGATTGCCGCGTATGCTTCGTTTGCTGGGGGCACACTCGCTGCAATCTATCTGGTTATCGCTGCCCCCTATCTCGCTTCCTGGTCCCTCAGTTTTCAGTCAGCAGACTATTTTATGCTCATGGCTCTCGGCTTGTGTTTGGTCTCCGCATTTTCCGGCGAAGGCGAAACCTTAAAAGCACTGCTGATGACTTGTTTTGGGCTGGCGCTTTCAACCGTGGGGACCGATCTCACGTCCGGTGTACAACGGTTCACCTTTGGTCGTATGGACCTTATCGATGGCATCAGTTTTTTATTGTTGGCCATGGGAACATTTGCGATGTCGGAAGCCATATTAATGGTATTGCGTGGCCACGATGGCAAGATCGTGGATCTTAAAACCAGCAGCATGAAACTGCGTCGTGACGAGGTCATGACTATAGCGCCAGTGATTGGCAGGAGTTCAATCGTCGGTTTTTTTATCGGTGTGTTGCCCGGTGCCGGGGCAACCATAGCGTCCTTTCTTTCCTATGGTCTGGAAAAAAATATTGCCAAGGACTCAGATCAGTTCGGCAAGGGTAGTTTGAAGGGGCTGGCCGCACCCGAAACGGCCAACAACGCTGCCTGTACGGGGTCCTTTGTGCCTTTACTGACATTGGGTATTCCTGGCTCCGGAACAACAGCGATATTATTGGGCGCGCTGATCGCTTACGGCATCCAACCGGGGCCACGATTATTTGTGGACCAACCCGAGATCTTCTGGGCCGTGATCGCGTCCATGTATGTGGGTAACGTTTTCCTACTGATTCTAAATCTACCGCTCATTCCCTATATCGCGAGAGTGCTGACCATTCCCAGAACGATTCTGATTCCAAGCATCATGTTCTTTGCATTAATGGGTGTTTACCTGGTCTCTTTCAATACCTTTGATATTCAAATGCTGGTCATCATTGCCGTTTGCGCGGCGGGACTCAGACTGTTTGGTTATCCGATGGCACCCTTGTTACTGGGATTCATTCTGGGCGGAATTCTGGAAGACAACCTTCGAAGAGCCGTGGCCCTGGCAGATGGCCAATGGTCTTTTCTGTGGGAACGACCGGTCACGATCGTTTTGATGGTGCTAACGATCCTG
>Ga0115002_10006320_pt1 | contig 13673 bp, 13 predicted proteins | sample ArcticOcean_MG_C_8_FD_89576 | JGI IMG/M metagenome (GOLD analysis project Ga0115002, IMG submission 89576) | Marine microbial communities from western Arctic Ocean - ArcticOcean_MG_CB11_86 | ecosystem: Environmental > Aquatic > Marine > Oceanic | place: Arctic Ocean: Canada Basin | collected...
TAAACATGCAAAACTTCAAATCCAAGAGTATTCATTTTATCTAAAATAGCACTTGTTGGAGGTGCTCCTGCTGTCATAGCAAAAATTTTATTTGGTAAAGATTTTTTTTCTTCAGATGTTGCATTCGCAATTATATTTAAAACTATTGGTGCACCACCAAAATGCGTAACTTTGTGTTGATCAATCAAGTGATAAATATTTTTTGCCGTAATATAGCGACAACAAATTACTTTGGCTGCGAGTAAAGCTGAGGTCCAGGGATATCCCCAACCATTACAATGAAACATAGGTACGGTATATAAATAAGTAAGATGATTAGTCATATTCCACGCCGTAATACTTCCCGTTGACATTAAATATGATCCACGATGATGATAGACAACACCCTTTGGTTTTCCAGTTGTGCCAGAAGTATAGCTTAAAGAAATAGCCTGCCATTCATCCTCAGGTCTTTTCCACTGATAGTCATCCTCTCCTTTTTGCAAAAATTCTTCATAAGTCCAATTACCCAGTCTATCTCCCTCACCTTCTTTCAGAATTGCCTGATTATCAACTATATCGATAACATCTATTTCCTTGCCACATAATTCAAGGGCTTTTTTTACAGCTGGAGAAAACTGTGTATCTGTAATTAATAATTTTGCGTCGCTGTGATCTAAAATATATGCAATAGTGTCTGCATCTAGTCTTGTATTGATAGTATTAATAACAGCGCCTGTCATTGGGATAAAATAGTGCGCTTCAAAAATCTCTGGCGTGTTAGCCGCTATAATAGAAACTGTATCACCTAAACCGATACCATGCTTTTCTAATGCACTTGCAAATTTAGTACATCTCTCATAAGTCTCTAACCACGTATAATTTCTAACCCCGTAAACAATCGATTCATAATCCGGATATACATCCTTGGTTCTCTCAATAAATGTTAATGGCGTTAAAGGAATATAGTTTGCATTATTTTTTTCTAAATTAGTTGAAAAATTATTCATTTATTCCCTATATAATATAAAAATATTTTAATAATCTATACTAACAAACGTTTCAAAGTAAATCTTAATTAATTCAAAAGAGGTTTTCCTGTATCTAAGGTGTATTTTATTCGCTCTTGTGTTTGGGGCATTTTTATTAATTCTAAAAAAACAGCTCTTTCTAAATCTAAAAGTTCCTGCTCACTTAAGGGCTGGGAAATATCGGTATTTCCTCCACTCAACATAAAGCCTAACTTTTTACCAACTATTAATCCGTGGTTTTTAATTTTATTTGAATCAAATAAGGTTTCTAAAATTTCTACCATAGCAGACATAACGCCTGATCCTGGTAAGTTAAATATTATTTTTTTCGGAGAAATATAATTTTCTCTTACGATTGCAATTTTTTTATCTGCTTCAGCAATGAGTCTATCACGGCTCATCACCATGAAATCATCTTTTTCTAAAAATTTATATTCTTTAGCTTTATCTGGTGAATCCATTGTTAATGCATAACCTAAAATATTAAAAACTTGCATAGAAGCATAGTTAGGGTCTTCTTTTGATTTTGGATCATTGGACCACCTCCTAAGCATTTCCTTGCATCCTCCTCCAGCTGGAATTAGTCCTACTAAGGGCTCTACTAAACCTAAAACAGAATTTGAGTGAGCAGCTACGTAATCAGTGTGAGCTACAACCTCATATCCTCCTCCTATTGCTAAACCAGAAGGAGCAGCTACAACGGGAAAGGACGCATAACGAAGTTGTGTGCATGCTTGTTGAAATTGATTAAGAAAAGAATCAATTTCTTTCCACTTTTTACTTAACGCCATATCTAAAAAAACATTTAAATTTACACCAGCTGAAAACTGCATACCATCATTAGCAATCACAATACCATCAAAATTATTTTCACAAAAATCATGTGCACGAAGCAAACCTTCTGCGCTGTGCTGATCTAATGCATTTGCCTTCGTATGAAACTCTGCACATATAAAATGAGATTTCTCACTAAATTCCCATAAAGAGATAGAATCATTTGAATACAATGGTTTTGATATTTTCTTTTTATCGGCTAGACTTATAATTCCATCTGGACGAGTAATAGGAATTAGGCCTTTGGAAATATTGTAATGATAAAGTTCATTCTTTTCTGAAGCAAATAAACTAATATTATTTTTTTGAAGAGATTGTAAAAAAATTGGAATTTTATCTGAAGAGTCTAATTTTTTTAAAAATTTATTAACACCAATTTCATGTAAAATTTCAAATGGTCCTTTTTGCCAATTAAAGCCACATCGCATTGCATCATCTATATCATTAAAATTTTCAGTAACATCAGGCACGAGTGCCGAAGCATATAAAATAGTTTGTTTGATAATGTTCCAAGCATATTGCGAATAAATATCACTGCGGTTAAGCAAATGATCTAAATCCATTAAATCTGGAAGAGATAAATCAATTTTTTTAGATTCATGATAAGAATGATTTTTATAATTCAATGATTCTAATGTTTTTTTATTATTTTCTTTATGAATTCGGAAAAAACCACCTTTACCTTTTCGCCCAGTATAGCCATCTTCGATTAATTTTTTAATGAGAGGGAGTTCTTTTCCTACTTCATGGAAAGGGTCTGCTGAGGGCAGTTCTTTTACAAAACTTTTTAAAACATCCGCCATCAAATCAATGCCAATTAAATCATATAGTCCAAAGACACCTGTTTTAGGGATACCCATAGGTCTTCCAAAAATAGCGTCAGCTTCTTCTACTGTTAAACCCAGCTTAAATGCCTCTGTCATCGCTACTTGCATCGCATACACGCCTACTCTATTTCCTAAAAAACCAGGAGAGTCTTTACAGACAACAACCGTTTTCCCTAACTGTGCATCGCAAAATTTTTCTAAAACTTTTATTCTTTTTTGATCATTAATAGGCGTAATCACAAGCTCAAGTAATCTCATGTAGCGTACAGGATTAAAAAAATGCGTAATACAAAAAACCTTTTTCATATCTTCTGACATATCTTCTGATAGGACTTTCAAAGGAATTGAAGAGGTATTTGATGAAACAAGGGCGCTTTCTTTACGGCGACTATCAATTTTTGCATAAATTGATTTTTTAATATCAATACGTTCAACGACCGCTTCAACAATCCAATCAGCATCACCAATATGATCTAAATCATCTTCAATATTTCCTGGATGTATAAGAGAAGAAAGATCATCTTTCATCAATAGAGGGGGTCTTGATTTCTTAATACGTTCACATGCATTTTTAGCAATTTCGGTGCTAATATCCAATAAATGCACTGAAATACCAGCATTAGCAATATGGGCAGCTATACCGCTTCCCATAGTTCCCGAGCCAATTACAACAATTTTTTTAATATCCATAATTCCTTAATGCTAGTCTTATATATAAATATTATAAATTCTCACCCTAGAAAGTTAATTTAAAGGAGCAATAGGGTGGAAATTACTATAAACATATTCTATTAGACGCACCAAAATGAAAAAAAGTCCTGCAAGAAATGTCCACTTAAAAAAAGGGCCCTCTCAATTATTGGAGAAAATTAATAACTCTATTGATGTAGATAGTCGTCTTTACAGAGAAGATATTCAAGGATCTGTAGCTCACACACAAATGTTAGTAAAAACTAAAATAATCACTTCTTCTGAAGGAAAAAAAATTATTTCTTCCTTACATCAAATTTTACAAGATATTGAAAAAGGAAAAATTCACTTCGAACAAAAATATGAGGATATTCATATGAATATTGAAGCTTTGTTACAAAAAAAAATTGGTGTTTTATCGGGTAAACTACACACTGCCCGATCACGCAATGATCAAGTTGTTGTAGATTTTAAGCTATGGATAAAAAATCACGCCATAGAAATTGATGCAGACTGTGAAAATTTTCAGAAAGCTTTAATTGGAGTTGCAAAAAAAAATATAAATACAGTCATGCCTGGCTATACACATTTACAAATTGCTCAACCTATATCACTTGCGCATCATTGTCTCGCCTATGTAGAGATGATTGGGCGCGACAGAGGAAGAATTACCGATTGTATAAGTCGCCTTAATGAGAACCCTCTTGGTGCTGGGGCATTAGCAGGAACATCATTTCCAATTGATCGTCAAATGACAACTAAACTATTAGGTTTTGATCGACCTACTAAAAACTCAATTGATAGTGTATCGGATAGAGACTTTGCTATAGAATTTATTTTCTCCCTGTCTTTAATTGGCGTTCATCTATCAAGACTAGCTGAAGAAATTGTTCTGTGGGCTAGTCAGCAGTATAATTTTATCACATTGCCTGATGAGCTCTCTACGGGCAGTTCAATTATGCCACAAAAGAAAAATCCAGACGGAGCAGAGTTAGTGCGTGCACAAGCAGCACACACAATTAGTAATTTAAATACCTTATTGATATTAATTAAAAGTTTACCGTTGGCATATAGTAAAGACTTACAAGATGATAAAAAATTAACCTTTGCAAGTTATGATACTGTTAAATTAGGACTTCAGGTAATGACAGAGCTAATAAATAAAACAACTTTCAATTCAAAAAATATGAAGGAAGCAATTGAATCTTCCCATGCGACAGCCACAGATTTAGCTGATTGGTTAGTCAAAAATCTTAATTATCCATTCCGCCAAGCTTATCAAATTACTGGAAAAATTGTAGCTTATGCTGATAAAAAAAATATTAGGTTAGAGAGCTTAAGTTTAAAAGAATTGCGACAGATTGATAAAAAAATAACAGAAGATGTCTTTTTGGTTCTCTCTTCAGTAAGCAGTATGAAAAGCAAAAAAAGTTTTGGTGGAACGGCGCCACAAAATGTGAAAAATTCTATTCAATATGCTATAAAGAAATATCTATGACTCGACTTATTATATTAATTATTTCTTTATCTCCGCTGTTGTATAGTTGTGGTAAAGTTGGACCTTTGTCTTTGCCAGAGGATAAACTCAATAAATCTATCATTACCTATCCCTGCGATGAAGATTGCATGGAAAAATTTGAAGCTGAAAAAAAACGTCAGCAATCAATTACTCTTCAAACTGACTAATGAATATTCAGTTTCGAAATAATATGCCCTTCTTTGAGGGCGTTAGTATCAACGAGATTACTCATTCATGCAACACTCCTTTCTATATATATTCTCAAAAAATAATTACTGACACTTATAAAGTTTTACAAGATAGTTTGTCTTCAGAGATTTTTTTTGCCGTAAAAGCTAATCCGAACCAGGCAATTTTAAAATTAATGAAAAATTGTGGAGCAGGTGCGGATGTTGTTTCCATTGGAGAAATGCATCGAGCTCTTAATGTAGGCTTTCATCCTAATAAAATTATTTTTGAAGGAGTGGGAAAATCTAAAGAAGATATTGAATATGCAGTTGAAAAAAATATTCGATTAATTAATGTAGAATCTATCGGCGAACTAGGTCTTGTTAATCAAATTGGAAAAAATTTTAATAAAATAATTAATGTTGGCGTACGACTAAACCCTGACATTGATGGACAGACCTTAGATAAAATTTCAACTGGTAAAAAAACTGATAAATTTGGAATTCCTTTGCATCAATTAAAAAATATTATTTCATTGATGCAGACATATAATTATATAAGTTTAAAAGGCATTAGTTGTCATGTTGGAAGTCAAATTCATGACATCTCAATATTTGAAAAAATATTCGAAACTATGAAAGATGCAGCTGAAATTGCTCTGTCTTCAGGTATTGAACTTGAACATGTAGATTTAGGTGGGGGCTTTGGTGTTAATTATGAAAAAGATCAAAATGAAATTAATATAAATGATCTCAAAAAACTAATTGTCAAATTTTTTAATGATGTGCCTTACAAAATATCTTTTGAACCAGGTCGTTATTTAGTAGCAAAATCAGGAATAATTATTACCAAGATATTAACAACAAAAGAAAATGGTGGAATTAATTTTTTAATTACAGATGCCGGCATGCAAACTTTAATTCGTCCGGCAATGTATGGAGCTCAGCACAGAATAGAAGTCCTGAATGATATCTCGAAGAAGGATGTTAGATATACTGTTGCAGGACCTATTTGTGAGAGTTCGGATACTTTAGCTAAAAATATTATTTTGCCGGAACAAAAAATTAATAACTATTTAGTTATTTACGACACAGGTGCTTATGGAGCTACTATGGCTTCAAACTATAATTCGAGGGGCATACCTGCTGAAGTGCTAGTTAATGAAAGTGAATTTTTTATCATTCATAAAGAAGAAAAAATTTTCGATATTATCAAGCGTGATTCAATTCCAAATTGGCTTTAATTAAGTATATGATGAACTATTTTTGCTACATCGTTAATAATTAATTTTAGATTAAAATAAAATTCATTAAAATAATATTTTAATAAAACCAAAGTATTCATCTCTAGATTGCGGAAAACCCAAAAACTTGTCATTAAAAAAACTATTAATAAAACTACAAGAATAGAATTTAAAAAGCTTACATTTGTTTCTTTGACATAAGTGGACGGGAGATTAATTACAAACTTAGATGATTCATTCTTAGTATGTTTATTTTCAGAATGAGTCTGCGGAACTGAAGAGATTAATATCTCCTCTTCTTCATCAGATATACTCTCTTGATACCACTGATTTCCACAGTTTGCACATTGGACAGTTCGTCCATTTGGCTTTAAATCAGCAGAATTAACTAAAAATTTAGAATAGCATGAAGTGCATGAAATCAACATAATGTATATATAGATGAGTGAAGATATTATATAAAACTAAATTTACAAATGTTTATTAGATCTTTACTTTTTTATCTACTTTTAAGTTGTTGGACAATTTTTCTTGGATTAATATGTCTCCCATACCTGATTTTATCTAGCAAATATCTAATTAAGCCAGTAAAGCTATGGATTAAAGGGATATTTTTTTTATTAGAAAATATTTGTAAAATAACACATGAAATACAAGGAATTGGGTATTTTCCTAAGCACGCAGTCCTCATTGCCTCAAAGCATCAATCCGCATTCGAAACTCTTGCTTTATTTTATTATTTACCAAAATCGATATTTATTCATAAAAAACAACTATTTTTAATTCCTATATTTGGACAATATTTAAAAAAAATAAATATGATTTCTATAGATCGCAAAGGTGGCGCGGTTACTATGAGGAAAATGCTAAAACAAACAAAGATTAAAACACTTGAGGGGTTTTCTATCATTATTTTTCCCGAAGGCACTAGAAAAAAACCAGGGGAAAAACCCGATTATAAGTCAGGCTTTGTCGGTATATATAAAGCTATGGGAACTGAAATCTTACCCATTGCTGTAAACTCAGGAAAATGTTGGCCTAAACATACGTTTGTTAAAAAATCTGGGCATATTATTATCAAAATTCTTCCTTTAATATCGTCGAGTATTAATAAAAAACAAATATTAAAAGATGTAGAAGTCACAATAGAAGAGGCAACGAATGAAATTACTTAACTTTATCTGATTCTGTTGGATCAAAACTTCCCGCTTGACCAATATTTTCAATTGTTTTCCTAACTTCGCGCGTAGAACGAAATGTTTTTTCAAGAAAAGAAGAATCATTATTGCGTATCGCTTTTTGTAGTGTTGATAAATCTTCCGTAAAACGTCCTAACATTTCTAAAACTGCCTCTTTATTCGTAGAATAAATATCACGCCACATTATAGGGTCGCTTCCTGCAAGACGAGTAAAATCTCTAAAACCTGCTGCAGAATATTTGATTACTTCATCTTTTAATTGAGTCTCTAACTCCGTTGCAGTTGCAACTATAGAATATGCAATTAATTGTGGAATATGGGAGGTCATAGCTAATACTCGGTCATGATGTGCTGCATCCATTGTTTGTACTTTCATGCCAATAGAACTCCAAAAGCTTGAAATTTTTTTTAAAGAATTAGCATCATCCTCAAAAGGTGTAACTATACAAAAACGATTAATAAATAATTTGGCGAAACCAAATTCAGGACCACTTTTCTCTAACCCAGCAATTGGATGACTTGGGATAAAACATAAATGTTTATTGGTTGAAGCCTCTTTAAAATTATCTATAACACTCATTTTTGTAGATCCCACATCGGTAATCAAAGTATCCTGACTAATATAATTATTAAGGTCAGAAAAAATTTTTTTATAAGTACTTAGGGGGGAGCAAATTATTATCATATCAAACTGTTCAGAAAAACTATCTAAGCTACTTTCAACACGTGATAATAATTTTAGTTCGTAACATTTTTTAAGATTGTTTAAATCATTATCAATACCATAAATATTTTTTGCTAAATCATTTTCTTTAATAGCACGGGCAATCGAGGAGCCAATTAAGCCAACTCCAACAATCAAAACAGAATTAAATCTTGTGCTGATCATAACAAATCTTTTAAAACTTCGATAGTTTTTTTCATATCCGTCATTGTTCCAATAGTAATTCGTACACAATGAGGTAAATTATAGCTGTCCAGTTGACGAATAATAATGCCGTTTTTTAAGAGAGTATCTGACATTTTTTTAGCATCACTCTCTGTTAATTCTAAAAAACTAAAATTCGCATAAGAGGGGAAAAACTTAATATTTAATTTTTTTAATTCTTCTTCAAACCATTTTTTATTTTTTTTATTTTCTTTAATAACCATGTCAATATGATCTTGATCTTGTAAAGCAGTAACAGCGATTTTTTGAGCAAGTGTATTTGTATTGAAAGGCCCTTTTACACGCGCCATAATAGAAGCAACTCTTGGACTTGTATAACACCAACCTAAACGAATACCTGCAAGACCATATGCTTTTGAAAAAGTACGAGTTAAAATAATATTTTCAAATTCATCAACTAAAGAAAAATCTATATCATAATCTCTCTCTGTTACGTATTCTGCATAAGCACCATCTAATACAAGAATGATATGAGATGGAATTTTTGACATCAGCTCTCTAATTTCTTTATTAGATAGATATGATCCGCTAGGATTATTTGGATTGGCAATATATATTAATTTTGTTGCAGGCGTGAGTTGATCACATATAGACTTAACACTTACCTTATAATCTTTTTCTTTTGCTACCTTTGAAACAGCTCCAACAACCTTGGCTAGAATGGGATACAATTCAAAGCCATGCTCAGCATGAATAATCTCATCTCCAAACTGACAAAAGGATAGTGCTGCAAATAATAATGTTTCATCCGAACCGCAGCCTAAGATAATTTGATCTTTTTTTATTTTATGAAACTTAGAAATCTCATTTCGCAAAGTAATGCCGCTAATTTCAGGGTAGCGATTTAAGTTATTGTCCAAAGTTATTGATAATATTTTCTTACTTGGGCCGAAAGCATTTTCATTTGAAGATAGCTTAATAACATTTTTTTGATTACCTGTTCCTTCTACTGGCAATATAGTTGCTTTTCCACCCTGATATACTGAGATACTTTCTATGCTTCTTTTTGTCGCAATAGAAGTTTCGGGATTCAGCTGTAGTTTAGACGATGCTTCAAATAATTCTCGCCAAATACGAATAATACTATCTTTAGAATATTTTCCTTTTGAGATAGTAATAAGACGGTCTAGAATCTCTTGCTCACGATTTTCATCGACAACTCCTTTAGCTTGATCTTTAAATTTTCCTATTTCAATTACAACATGTGAGCGACGATCAAGGATATCAATCATTTGATTATCCAATTTATTAATTTGATCGCGTAAAATATCTAATTCTTTACTAGCCATATTATTATCTTAAATGTCTTTATAAACAATCTTACCATAAATCAAAAAAAACTCATATTTATTGATTAAAAAGAACAATAATTGACTTAGAAAGATGAATGATTTAAATGAATTTTAACACCGATTTGAAGCAGCTTGCGGGTGTGTATCTTAAAACAGCTAAAGCGATGATACTCTCCCAGCAATTAGTTTTCAATACAGAGAGATAAATTATGAGTCAAAATTTTAATATTTTAGAAAATTCTGAATTAGGGTGTTTTATTGCTGAATTCATAAATACTAATTGCAAGCTTGATTCGGGATTTCAATTAAGCAACTTTAAAATAGCCTACAAAACTTTTGGAACTCTTAATAATGATAAAAATAATGTGATATTAATATGCCATGCCCTAACTGGAGATCAGTATGTAACCGGGATAAATCCTTTAACTAAAAAAAATGGTTGGTGGTCTCGTATGGTTGGGCCAAACAAGCCTATAGATACAAATAAATATTTTGTTATTTGTTCTAATGTTTTAGGAGGATGTTCAGGTACAACAGGGCCTAAAGAAATAAATAAGATATCCCAAGAAATATATGGCGCTGAATTTCCGTCAATCACAATTAAAGATATTGTTAAGATTCAAAATTTTCTTATTGAATCGCTCTCTATAAAAAAATTATTTGCGGTTGTTGGAGGTTCTATGGGGGCTATGCAGGCACTTCAATGGACAATAGATTTTCCTGAAAAGATTCATAATATAATCCATATTGCTGGAGCTTTAAAACATTCAGCTCAAAATATAGCTTTTCACGAGGTTGGTAGACAAGCAATTATGAACGATGTGAACTGGAATAAAGGTTCGTATATTAAAAAAAATATTATCCCTGAAAGAGGTTTAGCCGTCGCCAGAATGATTGCTCATATCACATACTTATCTGATAATTCTATGCATAGAAAATTTGGTCGAAAATTACAATCACGAGATATTATTTCATTTGGATTTGATGCAGATTTTCAAGTTGAAAGTTATTTAAGACATCAAGGCAGATCTTTTGTTGATAGATTTGATGCAAATAGTTATTTATATCTAACTAGAGCCATGGACTATTTTGATGCTGAGAAATCATTCTCTAACTCTATAGAGTTTCCCAATATCGCGAATAACCACATTAATTATTTAGTCATTTCTTTTACATCTGATTGGCTTTTTCCAACATCAGAAAATAAAGAAGTTGTAAAAAAATTAAATTATTTCCATAGAAATGTTAGTTTTACAGAAATTGAAACTGATAAAGGACATGATAGTTTTCTTTTAGAAGAGCCTGGGCTAGACCTAACAATAAAGGGGTTTTTAAAAAATAATTTTAATAAAATAAACCATCATGAATAATAAATTAAGTATGAGAAAGGATTGGGCCTTAATAGAGTCATTAATTGATGCAAATTCTAAAGTATTAGATATTGGCTGTGGAGACGGTGGTTTAATGGCTCAACTTGAAAAAAACATTCAAACTAAAACAAGCGGAATAGAAGTTAGCGCCCATCTCGCTCAAAAAGCTATTGCCCAAGGATTTAATGTTGTTCAAGGCAATGCTGAAAAAGATCTTAATCAATATTCTAATAAAAGCTTTGATTATGTAATTTTAAGTCAAACTTTGCAGGCAATGTTTCGGCCAAAAGAAATGCTTCTTGAGCTATTAAGAATAGGCGGCAAGGCAATTGTTTCTTTTCCAAATTTTGGACATTGGACAATTCGCTTGCAATTACTCTTGTTAGGAAAAATGCCCATAACAAAAGGCTTACCCTATGCATGGTATGAAACACCAAATATTCACTTCTTCACTATTAAAGATTTTCAAAATTTATGTCAGGAATCAAATATCATTATAGAAAAAGGTTTAGCACTAACTAGAGGAGGCAAACAAATTGAAATTTCTTCTGGTTTATCTAGTGCTAATTTATTTACTAATGAAGCAATTTTTTTACTAAGTTATAAAAATTTTGAACCAATTAAAATAAAATCTAAGCAAAAGTCATTTGCTGGTAATTCAGTGGTAGCGAGTTAATGTTAGAAGAAAATATTTCTATCATTTCACTAGCTCAACTAAAGGATAATTATTCTTATTTAATTTTAAACAATAAAAAAGTGATTATCGTCGATCCTGCCGAATCCTCCCAAATCATTCGATATATTGAAAACAATCAACTAAATCTAATTGCCATCCTATTAACTCATCATCACTTAGATCATACTGCAGGGGTAAAAAAAATTTTAAATAATTTTTCTATTCCTGTTTACAGTCCAGATTTAAGTATTGAGCATACAACCAATGTTGTTAAAAATAGAGATTTTATTGATTTAGATTTCATCGAAATGGAAGTAATCAAAACTCCTGGACATACATCTGACCACATTGTTTTTTATAACAAAACCAACCGTATACTTTTTTCTGGAGATACTCTTTTTCGATTAGGGTGCGGAAGAGTCTTTGAAGGCACTAATGAACAAATGTTTCAAACTCTAAAAAAAATAAATTCTTTAGACGACAAAACAATGGTTTACTGCGGTCATGAATATACCTATGCTAATCTAGATTTTTTAATTTCAATATTTCCTAATCATAAAGATTTAATTGCTGAACAAAAAAAAATCGAAAGCCAGATAGCAAAAACTGATCAGAGTATCCCATTTAATTTGGGGAGAGAGAAGATAATAAATCCTTTTTTATCAACCAAATCTGAAATATATAGAATTTTTAAGAATGAAAATAATTTCTCCGATATAGAAATGTTTTCATATTTAAGGAATCTTAAGAATAAATTTTAAGGTATTGGGCAAATTAAGCTAAATTTAGCTAAATTAACTAATATTTGTATTTGACTATTGGGAGCGAAAGTTATAAATCCCTGCTTTTCTAGGAAAAAATATGTTAGCAATATTTAAAACAGGTGGCAAACAGTATTCAGTAAAAGCTGGACAAATTCTCAAAGTAGAGAAACTCGAAGGCAGCGAGGGAGATAATATTTCCTTTAATGATATACTTGCTGTTAGCGATAACTCAGACCACACGATTGGAAGTCCTTTAGTTAAAGGAGCTACTATTGAAGCTAAAATTTTAGAACAAATTAGAGACAAAAAAATTATCGTTTTCAAAAAACGCCGAAGACAGAATTATCGTCACACTCAAGGTCATAGACAATACCTTACTGTTCTTAAAATTGAATCTATTGCAATTGGAGATAAAAAATCTTTAGCTCCTAAAAAAATAGCTGACACAAAAATTGTTGAAAAAAAAATAGACAAAGCAGATATCGAAATACCGACAGCAACAGCAACAGCAAAAACAGCTATAAAGAAAAAAATAGCTCCAAAAAAAACAGCTATAAAGAAAAAAATAGCTCCAAAAAAAACAGCTGCAGACAAATAGGATAACTTATGGCAACAAAAAAAGCAGGTGGTAGTTCTAGAAATGGTCGTGACTCGGCAGGCAGAAGGCTTGGTGTAAAAAAATTTGGTGGAGAAGTTGTAATCTCGGGGAATATTATCGTTCGCCAACGAGGAACAAAATTTCACCCAGGTATAAATGTAGGGATAGGTAAAGATCATACTATATTTGCTACAAAAGACGGCAAAGTAAACTTTAAAAAAACAAGAACCAGAACATTTATTTCTGTAGTTCCTTCTTAATCATTTAGGAGTCAGGAACTCCTTTTTTTTCATGAAATTTCTTGACCAAGCGAAAATATATATTGCCTCAGGAAAGGGTGGCAGAGGATCTGTTAGTTTCAGACGAGAAAAATACATAGAGTACGGTGGGCCAAATGGAGGTAATGGAGGCAAAGGTGGGGACGTTATTCTCATAACTGACCCTAATTTAAATACCTTAATAGATTTTCGCTATCAACAGCATTTTAAAGCAAAAAAAGGGGGTGATGGTAGGGGGAAAAATCAAACTGGCGCA
>Ga0115002_10006321_pt1 | contig 13672 bp, 11 predicted proteins | sample ArcticOcean_MG_C_8_FD_89576 | JGI IMG/M metagenome (GOLD analysis project Ga0115002, IMG submission 89576) | Marine microbial communities from western Arctic Ocean - ArcticOcean_MG_CB11_86 | ecosystem: Environmental > Aquatic > Marine > Oceanic | place: Arctic Ocean: Canada Basin | collected...
CAGCATTCGTTCTTTGACGGGCAGACGCGAATCCGCCAGCGGTCGAAGCAGCGTCCGTGCCTCGTCCAACTCTTCATCTGACGCGCGGGCGATCATCTGCTCCAAGGCAATCTTGAATAGGCCGCCATACACATCCAAGACTTGACCGACTAGATCCATGTCGGGCACATCGCTCATGTCCAGAAGAGGCCCCATAATGTCGATATTGGCGTTTTCCAACGCCATGACCCGGGCCCCACCGGGGCCAATCCCGGCAATGCCCAGTTGTTCGAGCTTGCGAAACGCCTCGCGCACCGCACCGCGACTGCCCTGGAAGCGGACCGCGAGGTCGCGCTCTGATGGCAATCGCTCGCCTTCGCGGTAATGGCCACTGAGAATCTCGTCGCGAAGCACATGGGCAATCTGCTCGGCTCGGGTTTCTGAGTTTATTTCTGCCACATCAATCACCTAGGTTAGAACTACGGTAAAGTGGACGCACCAAATGGGTAGGACCATTTTGGTAGGACCATTTTGGTAGGACCATTTTGGTAGGGCCGCGACTATACACCAAGTGGGTCGAAAATACCCCCTTAGGGCTTAGAACTGCGACTCAAGTCGGGTTGCGGTGGCTTTGGACGAGCGGGTCGATCATGAATCGCATAACGCTCAGTCTGGCTCGATTAAATCCGGATCGATCGATATACCAAGGCCGGGACCGTCTGGCACCTGCATCACGCCGTCAACCACCTCCGGCGCATTTTCGAACATTGCGAAGCGATGTCGGTAATCGCCTATTGGTGGGTCATGCAAGAGTTCCATGAACGGCGCATGCGACCATGACGCCACGAGATGCAAGTGCGCGATGACGCCAATATCGCCGCCACCGTGATGCGGCACACACTGTTTGCCGAACGCTTCGGCCAAGGTACCGATCTTTTTCAGGGTCGTGATGCCATTTAGGACCATACTCTCGGGCTGTAGCACGTCGTAAACACTCTCGTTGAGCATCCGCGTGAATTCGTGCAAGCCCACGTTATTCTCACCACCCGCGATTGGAATCGACACCGCATCACTCAAGCGGGCGATCTGGTCGAACGCATAGCGCGGCAACGGCTCTTCTAGCCAGTACACTCCGAGCGCTTCTAGTTCACGCGCGGTCTGCAATGCCCGGGCAAAGTCCCAACGGATGCCGGGCTGCCAGTTGCTTGCCGATTGCGCCTGGTTTGCGTCGACCATGATGGTTGTGTCGTCGCCAACTGCATCGCGCACACGGCGCACGGTCTCGATGTCCTCGGCGATCGTGTCGTGGTGGATTCGCAGTTTGATCGCGCGCCAGCCCTCTTCTTTCAATCTCAACGCAACGTCCGCTCGCTCAGCGGGTTGCGATAGTTTCATCAAGCTTGCGTACGGCGTGACCTGACCGTCACCGCCGCCAAATATGCTGAGCAACGACTGATCGCAGGCTTTGCCGATGAGATCCCACAAGGCGATGTCGAACCCCGCTGCGCCACCGTAGCCACGGCCACGCGCATAGTGTGCGAGCTTTTCAGCGTGGCGCTCGACCTCGAACGGATTCTCGCCAACCAGTATTTGTTTCGCCGCAGCAACGGCAGGAGGATCGGCGCCCGGCCCAATCCCGACAAGCCCCGAGTCGGTCGCAATCTCAACAAACGATCCGCCGCCGCGGCGAAACGTCATTTTCGAGCCCGGCCACGCGGGTACAATTTCGCCGATGGTCTCGAGCACCCCCAGCCGACGGACTTTGACGTCGATAATCTTCATACGCGGTTCACAATGTTTAGACTACGTCCTTACGCTGAATGACAAACCTGCGGCGCCGTCGATGCCTTTATCAATCCAGACGTTGAATCTCGACATCGGCTCGGTGCTATGGACCATCGAGCCCCTCAACGCGATTGAGTATACATGCGAACCCAGAGTGGACCCTGTAGCCCTGAATTGGTTATTTGGCAGGTCCATGCCCTATCTATTACCATGCGCGCGGCGGGTTTTGACAGGCGAGGCCCCGTACTGAGGCAAATCGAAATAATGCCGGCTTTCGGAACTACCAAGATCGAGACCCAATGAGCAATCCTGCAGAAAACCGACAAATGATACGGGCGCTCACGCTCACCCCCGCTGCAGCCGTAATTCTTGCAAACATCATCGGTACGGGCGTGTTCGTTAAAGCACGGGTAATGACCTGTAATGTTGGAAGTGCGGACACGGTTTTGATCGTATGGGTTGTCGCGGGGTTGTTATCGCTAGCCGGCGCGTTGGTGTATGCCGAACTCGGCACCATGATGCCTCGCTCGGGCGGTGAGTTTCATTTCATTGGCGCAGCGTTCGGGCGACGTTGGGCCTTCCTCTATGGGTGGACGAAGAGTGTCGCTCTAGGCGCATCCGCCGCGGCTGTGGCAATCGTCTTTGTCGTATTCCTGAACGACCTAACAGGCGGTCAGCTCCCACCGCTCGCGGTGCAACTGCTGCCGCTACTGGTCATCGCGCTGGCCACCGTCTTGAATCTTGGGACGGTGCACAGCAATGGTCGGACCGCGACGCTTTTAACGACTGTGAAGATTGCACTCGTCTTGTTGGTTGGCGTTGGGGCTTTTCTACTAGCTGACGGTAATTGGGGACATTTTTCGCTTGCCGGAGGTGCCGAAGGCGCGTGCGAGGGTGTTCCAGAGACTGCAAAGATGGGCATAGGCGGGTTTGGCGCGGCGATGCTCGGTGCACTTTGGGGTTACAACGGCTGGTCGGTGCTCGCAAGCGTCGGTGGCGAGGTCAAGGATCCGGGTCGCACGTTACCGAGGGCTCTCATTGGCGGAACGCTGACCGTAATCGTGCTGTACGTACTGATCAATACCGCCTATTTCTACGTGCTCACGCCAATGGAAGTGGCGAGTGTCGCCGAGTCATCATCCGTTGCGAGTGTCGCAGCGTCGCGATTCTTCGGTCCAGCAACGGCTGCTCTGATGTCGGCAGGCTTAATGATATCTGCGTATGGGACGTTACACACCACGCTGCTGGCTGGACCGCGTGTTCCCTTCGCGCTTGCACGGGCGCAGTTGTTTCCAGCTAGTCTCGCGACCATCTCCACCCGCGGCGTACCTGCAATTGCGGTTTTGAGCATCGGCGTGTGGTCGATTGTTATGGCTGCGACCGGGACGTTTGATATTCTGACGGACATATACGTCTTCGTCCTTTGGGTATTCTTCGGCCTGAATGGCGCAGCGCTTTTCGTTCTGCGCCGCCGAGCACCCGACGCCGAGCGGCCGTACCGAGTCTGGGGCTACCCGCTCGTACCCGCCCTGTTCATGCTCGTGACCGCTTTCTTGTTGATCAACACACTCTGGGCAACGCCTGGCCGTGCTTTAGCCGGCGTCGCCTTGATCGTCGTTGGTTTGCCAGTGTATGAGTTTTTCTCGCGTCGCAGGCCAAAATTACCAGAGGATTGGCTGGGTAGCGAAGAGCGCTAGCCTGTCCCGCAATCGGCATATTGGCTTACGCTACCCGGTCCATCTAGAGCAACTGCCACATGCACCGTTGCTGCGCTACATCGATGCATCGAGGGGTAGCAAGAATCTCCAATTCGCATCACTCGCACCTGACGCTTTGATCGTGTTCTGGACGGCTTTGATTAACTCGCCCGTTTTGGTGTCATCACGAAACCAACGATAGCCGGCCCACGCCGCTGGCGTGTGTCCCGCGATCTCCATGGCGGCCATTTCGTAATAACCGCGAATGTCATGCGCAACACGCATCGGCACACCTGGAATCCCTGCTTCCTTCAAAGGCACGCCCTCAGCGACACTTACAAAGGCTTCGATGGCTGCCGGAATTGCATCGGCATCCACCGAGCGAATGGCCACGGCGCGATTACTATGCTTTGCGATTGCACGGTCATAAGCACCGCGCAAACCACGCGCCTCATCCACCGCAGGGTGTGCATCTGGATCGTGGCGCGGCGGTAGCGAGCACACCAATGCCTCGGCAACGTTATCTTCGATGGATAGACCCTAGTCTTGCACGGTGGGCTCGGCAGCCTCTAACAAACCAAACGCGCGATCGAGCACTTGCCGTTGAAACTCAACATCTTGCGGTATCCCCAGGGGGCGCCCGAGCGGAAAATCACAAAACAGCCCGCGCGGCGGCGACATACCCTAAAGCTGCTCACGAATAGAACCGATAGTAACGGTCGCAATGCCAGCGGCCTCAAAAATGTGGGCGAGCGCACTAACAGTGCGCGTGCACAACGGTCAGACGGGCGTCAGGAGCACCACATCGACTTCATTTTTCTTGAGAAATGCAGCATCCGCGGGACCACCGTCCATCCGAATACCGGACAGGTCAAATGGATTGCCCGCAAACGCCAAGTGCACATCGGAAACTCGCCCGATCGCTCCTTCATCGGCAAGCTCTTCGAGTCGGTCAATGGGAAACACAACGTTCAAATCGGCCATCACGCCGGTTGCATCGAAGTTCGGACTCCAGTGCCCTACAACGATGTCGCGGTGCTGGCGTTAGATGACTCGATAGCCCGTTTCATTCCCTGGGAAACCATCGTCCGTTGGATGATGCAACGACGCAGACGTGACCAGGGCGACCGTCGCCTCAGCGAGCGGTGGTGGACTGACAAACGACGGGGTGTCGAAATTGGGGCACTCGACTTGCGCCGCCCCGGCTTTGATTTTCGCGGCTGTCGTTGGCTTTCTCCTGTTATCCAATATGATAACGCATCCGTATCTGGGTCGATCTACTCGCGCAAACCATCAACGATGTAGCACGGAGTCGAATTTTGCGTCAGGCTACTGCCATCTGTACGAAAAAGGATTAAAGGGGATTCATGATGCACAAGCATCTTGCGATTGGGGTTTTCATAGTCAGTATCTTGGCTGGCTGCCAATCCGAGACAGACCTTGCGAATAGTTCAAATCCAGATGCGCCCGATGCGCCGGAGTTGCGCATCCCATTCGAGAAATTCACGCTCGCAAACGGGCTCGAAGTGGTTCTGCACGAGGATCGTTCAGATCCAATCGTCGCGGTTGCGCTGCTGTACCACGTCGGCTCTGCCCGCGAAAAACCTGGCCGCACTGGTTTTGCCCATCTGTTCGAACACCTCTTATTCCAAAGCTCCGAGAATCTAGGTGAAGGCGCATTCATGAAAGGAATTCCCGCGTTGGGCGGGACCTTTAACGGCGGCACTAATAGCGACTCAACCATTTACTTCGAAGTAGTACCGAACGATGCACTCGAGCGCGTCTTGTGGATGGAGTCGGACCGCCTCGGGTTCTTTATCAACACGGTCACCCAGCCGCGAATGGAAAACGAAAAGCAGGTGGTTAAGAACGAAAAACGCCAACGTGTGGACAACCGTCCATACGGTCATACTTCGAGCGTCATCAGCTCAAACCTGTACCCGCCGGACCATCCATACAACTGGCAGGTCATCGGATCACTTCGGCACCTAGAGGCGGCAACGCTTGCTGATGTACGCGACTTCTATGCCAGATTCTACGGCCCCCAGAACGTCACGCTTGTGATTTCAGGGGATTTCGATAGGTCGAATATCAAAGCGTTAGTTGAGCGATATTTCGGCGAGATCACGACGGGAGGCGACGTTCCCGCCATCACAGCGCCGATCGTTACACTCGCGCAAACCAAGCACCTTTACCACGAAGACAACTTCGCACAACTACCGGCTCTGACGCTCGCGTGGCCGACCGTGCCTAACTTCCATCCTGACTCGTATGCACTAGACACGTTGGCACAATTGCTCGCCGAAGGTAAAAACTCGCCGTTCCACAAAGTGGTCGTCGAGGGTCAGGAACTCGCGCCAAACGTGTCGGCGTTCCAAAGTAGCCGTGAGATAGCCGGCGAATTCCGAATCTCCGCGCGCGCCTTCGCCGCGACTGACCTCGATAGCGTGAAGGCCGCATTCGACGAAGCCTTCGCTCGTTTCGAAGCTGACGGGATCAACGAGGCAGACTTGGATCGGACAAAGGCGAGTTTGGAGACCGATTTCTACAATGGGATCTCTAGCGCATTAGGCAAAGCGTTCCAACTCGCTCAGTACAACACGTTCGCGGGCGATCCTGGATTCATCAGTCAAGATCTCGCAGCTCTCTTAGACGTATCCGTCGCCGACGTCATGGATGTGTATCAACGCTACCTGAAGGCTAAACCCTACATTGCCACCAGCTTCGTGCCGCAAGGACAATTGGGTCTTGCGCTCGAAAAATCCACTAAAGCCAACGTGCTCGTCGAGGAAATCGTCGCGGATGCCGAAGTCGAAACAAGTGACTTAAGCGCCGAGAACGAATACACCAAAACCCCATCTTCGATTGACCGATCGCAAAAACCTTCCCTCGGCAGCATGCCTGTTTCCTTCACACCAAACATTTGGGCTGCAGACTTGGACAACGGCATGAGCGTGTTGGGGATTACTGACGCTGAATTACCCCTCGTCAGATTCACAATCCGGTTGCGTGGCGGCATGCTATTGGACAGCCCAGACAAAGTTGGCGTCGCCAATTTGACTGCAAATATGCTCCTCGAGGGGACCGCCAGCCGCACGCCCGAAGAACTCGAAGAAGCGATTCAACAACTGGGGGCAACGCTAAACGTGACTGCCTCGCGCGAGTGGGTGACGGTTTCCGGCAACACGCTACTACGCAATTTCCCCGCGACGATGGATCTTGTCAACGAAGTCCTGCTCGAGCCGCGCTGGGACGAGAATCGGTTTGCGCAAGTCAAACAACGAACGCTCGCCATCATTCAGCAGGAAAATGCGAACCCGAACGCAATTACGGCAAGTGTATTCAACAAGCTGTTATACGGTCCGGACAACATTCTCGCCCATAGACTCATCGGCAATGAGAACAGTGTTGCATTAATTTCGCTAGATGATCTAAAACAATATTACGCAACCCAGTTCTCCCCCAGCGTCGCCACGATGCATGTCGTCGGTGACATTTCCACCGACGACGTGGTGGCTTCTCTGTCCGAACTCAACGAACGCTGGCAGGCAAAACCTGTGGCGATTCCGCAACCACAATTCAAGTCGCCCACTAAGTCCGCGAAGGTGTATTTCGTCGACGTTCCAGATGCGCCACAGTCCGTTATCCGTGTCGGATACATGGCGATGCCCCTGACCGATCCCGATTACTACCCGGCAACCGTTATGAACTATCAGCTGGGTGGCGGGTCAACCGGACGCTTGTTCCAAAATTTGAGAGTACAGAAAGGCTACACATATGGAGCCTATTCGCGACTCACGGGGACAAGCATGCCGGGACCATTTGCCGTCTCAACGTCCGTGCGGGCAAATGTCACGTACGAATCTGCATCGCTCATCAAAGAGATCTTGACAGGTTATCAAACGAACTTTTCAGCGCAAGACCTCGATACAACGCAAAACGCTTTGATCCGTGGCAATCTGGTCAAACTCGAAACATTGAGCGCAAAGCTTGCGATGCTGCAAGATATCAGCGGCTACGAGCTGCCCGATGACTATGTTCGCCAACGCGAAGCGATCGTTGCGGATATGACGGTTGCAGGCGTGCAAAAACTGGCGGCGCAATTTGCCAACCCCGACACCATGACCTACTTAATCGTAGGCGACGCGGCAACCCAGCTCGAACAACTCGAAGCGCTCGGCTATGGGGAACCGATTCAGCTTGATCGCGATGGTAATCCAATCGGCAGGTCCACAAACGCTAACCCATAAGGCTGCGATCGGTTGTACCAGTCATGGCAGCTCGCTCGGCATGGCCCCTAGGTAGGTTGCAACTCGCCGCTTGGCGTTCTCGCGAATGTCCATATGAAAGAGCGGATAGTCGAGCAGGTGATAGTTGCCGCCGCCGATCGACCCGAGCCCGGCGTCAAATCCTGTACCACTTTGATCGGTGACGAATAGCACACCCGCTTTGCATTCCGCTTGCAGCATGTTTGGTATTGCGCCCTCTAACGGTTCGAACTGCATTCCAGTAGCCGGCCTACTCCCGCCAACCACGATTTGAAATTCACCTGAGATCGGAACGGCTCCGACGTGTTGGCTTTGGTCGGCCAAACCACCATTCAATTTCCATGTCAGCGGGTTCGTGCAAACGTTGCCCGCAGCGTCCGCCGTGTCGATCGCGGCTTCGCTATACGTATCCCAATGTACCGCGCACCGCAGCTCAGTCGGGCCATCGCACAGGCTGATATCTTGCATTTCGGCAAATTGGTCTTGCCCGATTCCGCCGCCGATAAGGTATGCGGCGACCATTCGTTGTGCCACTGGTGTGCCGTCAATTTTTTCTTGCAAGAGCCGGACGCCGTGGTGGGTTCCTTGGCTATGGCTGGCGATGACAAACGGCCGCCCTTGGCTGTAGTTGGCGATGAAGTAGTCAAACGCAGAGGCAACATCCTGAAAGGCAAAGCCAAGAACCTCCTCGCGAATCTCAGGCCCTTTGAGGTAGGCGAAGATATGCGCTTGCCGGTAACGCGGGGCATAGACGTTACAGCAACCGTTATAGGCACTGGCTTGATTTGCCATCATCCACTGCGTGTTCTCTTCGGTGATCGTGTTCGCGTCCATGCTAAACGTCCAGTTATCTCCCCCTAAGTATCCCGTTGGGTGAATAAAGAAAACGTCTACGGGCGCTTCGCCTTGCTTGCTTGCCGTGGAGGTCCCCGCGGGCGTCACGTCTTCTACGCCTGTGCGTTGCGGCAAGGCTGCCCAGTTCTTGGGATCGGCATAGTCTGGAGGGTCAACCGCGTCGTCGGGGTTGAACGGCAGGGATGGCCCGCCAAATGCGTAAGCCCAGCCCATTGACAATAATGCACCATTGCCCGTGACATATATGGCACCAACCGCCAGCACGCCGATGGCGACTAGCCCGAGTAAAGTGGTTCGTAAGATCTTCATGTATTGCCTCTTTTATTCTAGCTTGTTGCTCCGGTGCCACTAACCGTCTGGAAACAGCCCCAAGGCTACCTGGCCAACATAACCCCTTAGTTCGACAGGGGCGTGAGGTTGCATGAAAGGGCCGGCCCGAACATCGCGGTAGAGCCGCGCAAGTGGGTGACTGTTCATAAAGCCAGCGCCACCGACCAAGTCCATCTCGCGGCTTACGATGTCTATCGCGCCTTGATTCACAACCCACTTGGCCAATTGGTAGTCTTTCATTAGCTGATGGGCGCGTTCGATCGTAGGCGGGGTTTGTACAGCTTCGGCCAACCAATCGTCAACCCCTGCGCCTACTTGTTGGAGGATGCTGCGGCATTTTGCTAGTTCGATTTCCATCTCGCCAACCATCTGCTGCACGCCTGCCGATTGGTTGACTGGTTCCCCTAGTCGGGTTTGTTTGGACATTGCCTCCATCACGATTTCATGCGCATGTTCGGCAATGCCCCGAAAAGCAGCAACCAAAGGCAGATTTCCCAGCGTTCGATTGATGAGCACGTTTGTGCTCCAGCGGCCCCACGGGCCCAATCGCCGTACCCTGCCAGGACCGACGAGGACATTGTCGAATTTTACCGACTGACTACCTGACCCACGCATCCCCAAGGCATCCCAGTCGTTCTGCGGCAAAATGCCAGGCGTGTCTATTGGCAGCATGGTAGTAGCCAAGTGGTCTCCGTCATCATCGCTCATGCGCAAGTTCATGGCCAAGTGCGTAGCAATGGGCGACATCGTGACAAACAACTTGCTGCCATCAATGAGCCAACCTTCATCGGTTCGCGTCGCCGTGGTTTGAGGATGCAGGTTGTCTGTACCTCGTTCCGTCGCCGTCGCACATATCAACATCTTGCCAGCAACAATGGCTTGCAAGGGAACACGTAGTCCCTCAGCACTGCGGTCTTCGGCCAATGCTTGGTTGTAGGCTCCCGCCATACCTCTACTTACAGCTAAGTGCATGTTGATCGCGATGGCCGTGGAACCGTCACCTCGGGCCAACGTTGCTATTCCCAGCAGCCAATCGTGGACTGATTCGAGACCAAACCCGCCTAACAATTCGGGTACGAAAGCCGCGCAAATTCCTGCTTCAACCAATGCATCGAAATTTTCGTCGCACATCACGCCGCTACGGTCGGCGGCGTCGGCGCGTGCACGAAAATCGGGGATTAAAGATTCGGCCGCAGCGGCGAAGCGCACACCCGCTTTTGACTTAGCTTTCAACCCGAAGCTCATGCGCGCCTGCTATGCACTTGTATCCGTCTTGCGTCCGGCTACACGTCGGATACTGTCTTTGACCGACTCTATATCGGCCGAGATCTTGGTCTTACGTTCTGGCAAGTCCACCAACGCCTCCAAGGATGGGTGTATCGCGACCGCTTCCTTAGTCGCGTCACGAACCGCTTCGGGGAACTTCGCCGGATGCGCCGTAGCGATGCACACACGTGGTTCAGCGAGCTGATCTTTGAATTGCTCACTCGCTGCGTAGGCAACCGCCGTATGCGGATCGAGCATATAGCCGTATTCGTCATACACGCTCTTGATCGCACCCAGCGTGGCAGCCGTATCGATGGCTACCGCCGTAAAGAGTCCGTCTGTCGGCGGACCGCCAATGCTCGCGTGGCCGGTTCGTGCAAACTCGGTCATAAATGCAGTCAACCGGTCAGAATCTTTTTCAAAGTAGTAATACAAGAAGCGTTCAAAATTGCTCGCCACCTGGATGTCCATCGCCGGCGACAGCGTAAAGTGCACCTCGCCGCGAGAATATTCTCCGGTCGCAAAAAAGCGCGCGAGAATATCATTTTCATTTGTCGCCACCAACAAGCTGTCGACCGGGAAGCCCATTTGGCGCGCCATATAGGCCGCAAATACGTTGCCAAAATTTCCTGTCGGAACACAAAACGCCGGCGCTTCATCGAATTTCAAAGAGGCATATCCGTAGTAGACGATTTGGGCGAGCACCCTTGCCCAATTCACGGAGTTAATCGCGCCCAGGTTGAACTCTTCCTTGAAAGCCAGGTCGGAGAAGGTCTGCTTCATGAGGCTTTGACAGTCGTCAAAGCTGCCGTCGACGGCGATACAATGTACGTTCGCGTCTGGCACCGTTGTCATCTGCAACTCTTGTAGTCGGCTAACCTTGTTATCCGGATACAGAATCAAGATATCAACGTTACGCTGACCGCGTACACCAGCAATCGCGGCGCTGCCCGTATCGCCACTGGTCGCACCAAGGATGTTCAGATGTTGGTGTTGTATGCCAAGAATGTACTCGAACAGACGCCCTAACAACTGCAGCGCCACATCTTTGAATGCGAGCGTCGGGCCATGAAATAGCTCAAGCACACTCACATCGCCCAACGCATGCCAAGCGACCACATCCGGGTGGTCGAACGTCGCATAGGCCTCGACGATCAATCGATCGAGCGTTTCGCGCTCGATGTCGTCTACAAACAGCGGGATGACCTGTTGCGCAAGTTCGACAAAACTCAAACCCCGCCATTGATTTAGCTGACCGCGCACGTCAGGGGTCTCTTCGGGCACCAACAACCCGCCATCTGATGCTAGGCCCATCAGTACCGCATCAACAAAGCTAATCCCGTGAACACCACCACGGGTGCTTGTGTAACGCATGACTCAACCATTCGTAACGAAGGGGCGTATTCTAATCGGACCGGTACAAAAGATCCTACATCCTTCGGCGCATGAGCTAGCATTGTCGCTTGCGCATTTCTTGGAATATAGCCTTGGCCATAGACATCAGCGGTACGGTGAGACTTGGCAAGATCGCGATCTGATCAAAGGTGTCGCGAGCGGGATCCGCCGAACACGACGAGCGGTGGCCGGGGGGGGGCAGGTAACCCAGATGATGCCCTGCTTGCATCAAAATTAGAGAATGACTATGAATCAAGATGCCATTGACCTAATCCTCACGACCGAGGACGGAATTACGCCTTCGCCCCTATGCAAGCCATTATAGATCAGGTTGTCACAACACCCGACCCGACCCCACAAGGGGTACCGAATCCGATTCATGACGGCGACGGTGCTGCAGCCGCTGGCTATGCCGGCGCGCTCGTTGCCGGCGTTCGAACCTATGGGTGGGTCGTTCAGACTATCGTTCGGGCATTGGGCGCGCAGTGGCTCGCAAACGGCTGGGTAGATTTTACGTTGCGGCGGCCGCTGTTCGCTGGAGAAGTCGTGACGATCGAGCTTAAGCAACACCCTGATGAGTGGCGGCTAGCCTGTACGGCAGGCGAGAGTGGTTCGACGCGCGTTGTTATGGATGGGACGGCAGGGCTCGGTGAAGCTCTGTGGGTCGGCGACCTCAACCCTCCCGACGCGGCTTCTGCGCAGTCCCCACCAGACATTAAACCGAGCTACGAATTGGCGAGCGTCCCCAGCAACACCCCATTAACGCCTCTAGGGGCATATGTCAGTGCGAGTGGAGCATTGGCAATGGTGCGTGATGACCTCGGTGTCCAACCTGGCGATGCCACCCTCTACGAAACCGAACGCCGAATCCATCCGTACTTTCTCGCAGGCCGCATGGCGCCACTCACGCGTCACAACTTCACCTATGGGCCAACGATACACGTGCGCAGTCAGATCCAGCACAATCGCACGCCCTTGGCAGATCGCGAGTTCGTCGTTGGGGCGCAAATCGTTGATGCATATGAGCGCAACGAGCATTGGTACCAGGTACTCGACGGCGTCGTTACAGACGATCTAGGTCAAGTTTGCCGCATCCGCCACCATACGATTTTTCGACCACGCGGAACATGATAGTGCATGCCGTTGCTTTTCAGCCCTTGCCACAAGGTTCAGCGCGTCGTCGTTCTCGTGAACGAATGAGCGTCGGCGCCTAGATAGTTAAGTACCCTCAGAAGGTTCGGATGGCGGTTCGACCGCCCTTTGCGGATCCTTTCAGTTGGGCCGTAGAAGTACGGGTGGTACGGGCGACCTGGGCCAATGTTACGGCGTTTTCGGCAACGTATTTCATCAAAGCTTCGTAGAGGCGGCAGGTGTCACGCCGGAGCATGGTTCCTGGAGTCGCAGACGCTGGCGCAATCCCCTAATTCAAATGTTGATTCGACCGCGAGAAATCTTCGAGCGGACGCCCTAGCCAACGCAGAAGCGCGAGCACCTCGTCTACTTCGATAGCATCGCCTGTCGCGAAACGTTTGATTGTTGGAGGACTTACACGAGTTGTCTTAGCCAAGGCTACCCAGGACAGGTCGCGCTGCTGACGTTGTTTGTCAATGCAAGCGTAAAACACTGCGCGCTCGAAACAATTGTGGTCGGGTCCACCCACGCGAAGTCTCCAAGAATAAGGCGCGATGAGCCAGGTATTATCAGTCTCGGCATAGGTCACGGCAACCATGCGGGTGTCTGTGCCACTCCAACCGATGGATCGGGCACCAGTCACAATCCAGGATCGAGCATTTGACAAGCGAGCATGGCGCCACTCACTATCCTAACCCTCGCTTGTGTGCATTAGGAACTCATCATGCTAGCTAGTTCTTGTTGCAAAAAACATATCCGGGGCTTTGTGCTCGGACGGTTTCTTACAGAAACTTCCCATCTTCCTGCGGACAATGCCTTGGGCACCCTACCCTCACAGAGTCTGACGCCAAAAGTTACACTTTTTGGACAGACGCTAGCTAGATTCGTGGCGCTGATTGGTCTTTGCCTCTTTACAACAGCCTCGTCCTACGCAGAACCTCGCGCCTACGACTTGGATGTGTTCAA
>Ga0115002_10006324_pt1 | contig 13663 bp, 10 predicted proteins | sample ArcticOcean_MG_C_8_FD_89576 | JGI IMG/M metagenome (GOLD analysis project Ga0115002, IMG submission 89576) | Marine microbial communities from western Arctic Ocean - ArcticOcean_MG_CB11_86 | ecosystem: Environmental > Aquatic > Marine > Oceanic | place: Arctic Ocean: Canada Basin | collected...
AGACAACCTTCTGAGCAACGAAACCTGATGCACCCTTACCCTTCGCCCGACGAACGACGTATCCCTTGGAACCCAACTTGAAACTCTTGTCCGATGTCAGGTTCGAGAGTGCGGTGACCAGTGCATCTGCAACAGGGTCACGGACCTCCTTGGGGGTCTGAGACTGGGTTTTCATCCACTTACCGAACGCATCCTCTGCGATGTCGTCACCGACACTTTTACGCAGTGCGTTGAGTTTGCGAATTTGACCCTTTGTCAGAGTGGAATGGTCGATGGTCATAGAGGTTCCTTTTGATGACGGATGCGGGATTGTATTTGATGTCGGGGGTATAAGACAGAATGTCTGAGTTTGGTAGAGAGAATGGGGTCTGGGTGGTTCCAATCCCGTAACCTCGCAGACTTAAACCCACTCGATGCAACGAAGCCGACTATTTAACCGTTGCTGACCTCGCCGCGATAACCCGCGAGATCTGGTGAAGATCCCGGCATCTCTATCGGCGACAACGTCCCACCCTGGAGAGCATTAAGGCCGTCATACAAATAAAAGTGGGGGGCTTGGGCCAAACCCAGCCCAAGCCCCCAACCCCACGAACCGTGCCCTCTGATCCGAGCATGCCAAAATAATGGCCAGTTTTAGGAGGGAAGGACAACACTGTTAATTTCGTGTCATCTTCAATGGATATCGGCCGGTTATCGCTTTGGTGACACAACTATCCCAATCATCTTGGGCTACCGCACCTTTACATAAAGTCCAGCGGGGACCTCCTCTGATCGTGTACTCTGGCTTACGCGTAGTAAGAAACGGATATGGCGTGATGTTACGCCCCCACGCCGGCCAGCTCATCTCCAGGGTTGACGATAAACGCCTCGCCACGAGACAAAAAATCGTGGATCAAAGTGACTAACCGCGTCGGTTGATCAACTTCTATGTTATGGCCAGCGTCGTATACATATAGGAGTTTTGCGCGCGGAATTTTCCGCATAAGAAGCTGGCCGCTCTCGGGCGGCATCATGCCATCTTTAGTGCCCTGCAAAATTAGCGTCTGACACTCTATCCCACCAAGCTGATCCACTAACGCATCATCTCGACCGATCGAGTCATGATAGTAATTTGCCCATTTTCGGTTTTCGGCAAGCAGTTCCGGCGTTTTCTCTCCCGGGGGTATCCGCTCAGGATGCGCAAACATACGGGCACGCATTTCCTCCGGCGAGCCTGTTCGATTTTGTGGTATTTCCGGTGGCCGGAAGCCTGACGGGCATTGTGGCACCAAGAAGCCAACCTTGTCCGGATGACGCACTGTAAACCATACCGATAAAAAGCCGCCAAATGACTGGCCAATTACATCCACTTGTTCGCCGATGACCTCATCAACGAACGACGCGGCAAGATCGGCGAGGGCAGGCATCGTGTCTATACCCTCGTGGACCGGAGTTCCATCAAACCCCGGCGCCACTATCATGTAAATACGGTAATCAGACGCAAGCGCATCCAACGCATATGTGTAGCGGACGCCACCCGCACTATGAAAATATAGTACGGGTGGCCCATCGCCAGCGATGTGATAGGTCACCGGTCCGGATACTAAGTCGACTGTGCGCTTTTCGAACGGCCCGCCAGCCGGACCTTCGTTCTGGACCATTAGAGTTTCTCCTATCTTGTCATTGGGATTATTTCTTTTGGCTTTTCTTCTTTTTGCCGCGCAGTATTGAACGGAACTTTTTGCCAAGACGTGCTTCATTTTTCATGCGCCAGTCAAACGGGACATCAATGACTTTCTTACCTTGGACATATTTATACATATCACCGGTTTTAGTGTTGATCAGCGAATAGCCTCGAACGTCATGGATGGTCTTTTGTCCTGATGGCGAAACAACCCAATAGCCCCAGAGCTTAGCAATATTAGGGGATTTTGAATCCTTGACGATATAGGCCCCACGCGCCGCCAGAATGACCTTGTCCATGTTGGGGTGTTTAACCGGCGCGCCCTTACGAATTTCCGCCCATGCTTCCGTGCCAAGACCTACGGAAAACTCACCGGCAATGATCCGTGAGCGAACATCTGGATAACGCGGTAATTTCTTGACATTCTGCTGTTTCAGTAGCGTGTTCAAATACATTACTGCTTTCTCTTCACCGAATGCATAGGAAAAATAAATCCACGGGGAGGGCGAGCGTGGCATCGCGATCTTGCCCTTCCATTTCGGCTTTAGAAGATCGTCATAGGTGCGGGGTTCATCTCCCGCTTTAACTAACTTGGTATTAATCGTTACCATCGTGAGATAACTGTCATGAGTCTTTATACCGTACTCGCCCTGCATTAAATCTTTCGACAGACCAAATTCTTTTGCCCAGTTAAATTTGACAATTGCATTCCCATTGATCAGAGCGCGTGGGCTTGACGTCCAAAAGATATCGAGACCTGTTGGCACCTGGTTCTTCAACGCGCGAATAACTTCAACGCGTTTCCGGGTGTGGCGACCACCTATTTGATTGAGCTTAATCTTAGTGCCATAAAAAGAATTAAATCCTGCATTCATCATTTTGACTTGGCGTGGATTCATCGTTGTACCGAAGACGGTCGCTTCGGCTTCCTTAACAGCTGCTGGTATAAGCTTTTGGACTGCAGCTGGCATGCCAGCTGCTAATGCGGTGACTGACGCGCTGGCGAGTAGGCCGACCGCGGCCGTCAGGGCGAATACTGTTTGAATGGTTCGTTTCATATCTTTTCCTCCTTGTTTGCTTTCAAAGTTTTTCATTGGTGTCCGGTCTTAATGCCAGACTTCTTTTGTTACCCCTCGCCAGATTTTTGCTTTCTGCCAGGAATTAAAAATGATAGTGCAGCGGCTCCAGTTTTCGAGACCCAGTTCCTAAAGGAACTGCGGCGTCTGATACTGTTGCCGCGAATTTCTTGCATACCCGTCATACGGCGCGCAAAGAGCGCCAGCAAAACCAAAACGATAATCATATAAATCGCAACGGCGGCGGCAGCATTCTGTTCGCCATTGGTTTGCAAGTTGAAGATGAGCGTCGAGACAACTTCAGAATTCCCAGTGTTCATCACCAAAGGCAGGGTCAGGTCGCGTGCAGCGATCATACCGACCATCAAGGCCGAATAAAAAATGGCGGGGGCCATAAGTGGCAAAAATATTCGGCGGAACGTATCCAATTTTGAGACACCCGAGACATAAGCCGCCTCATCCAATTCAAATTGGATTTGCAATGAAGTCGCATTCATTGTGCGGGTGCAATAGGCGAGCATTCGGGTGCCCATGGCAATTGCCACCAGCCAAATGGTGCCAAATATTGGTAACCAGTGATAGATCGCGATGCCCAGAAATTGAAAAGCAACGCCGGTGACAATAGTTGGCACGGCTGGTGCAAGAAACACAATACTATCGACCCAGCGCGCGCTTCCATGCTGACTGCGCGTCACCAGCCAGGTGATACTAATCGCCAGACTGGCCGCAATAATCACCGACCCCACCATCAGGATTAGTGTGTTTTTCAAGGGTTCCCCGATCCAAGAGAGGGCATCGGCAAAGCTAGCGAGACTGACTGATTGCAGCGCCGCAATAGACGGTGGTTGGAAGAATGGTACAAGTGCCACCCAAATTATGGTGATCACCGGAACCACTATGCTGGCCATCAACCAAAAACCGACACAGCAATAGGCTGCCCAGCGCAAACGGCCAAGCGGCTGCGGCGCCGACGCACGAACTTTACCGCCTACGACCGCGTATTTCTTTGCCTGTTTGAGGTACCGCGCATAGAACATGATGGCGCCACCGCAGATCGCAAACAACAGGACACCAGCAGCACCAGCAAAACCTAGATTGGGAGGTCCGTCTGATTCGGCGATAGCGTCATAAATCCACAGTACCAGGACGTCGCCGGGCATGCCGATGATAGCCACAAAATCAAACATTTCGACGCCGATGACAAAGTAAAAGATCGATACGGCAATCATGCTTGGGGCAAGCAACGGAAGGACAACCCGTTGGATTGTGCTCGCCTTTGAAACACCGCTGACCCAGGCAGCTTCTTCGAGCGACGAATCGAGATTGCGGAATGCCGGCAGCATCATAAAAACTCCGCCCGGTACCAGTACGATGCCCTGCAAGAAGCACACCCACGAAAGCTGATAGACATCAAATAGAGCGCCACCGTTGAACTTGGTCATCTCGAAAAGCTGGTTGACCAGACCAGATGTCGGGTTAAACAGCCATACGTAGGACATGGCCGTAATAAAGCCAGGGATAGCAAGCTTCGCCGTCAGCAGTGTGAACAGACCGGTACGATAACGGAAGTCAGTCCGCGCCAATAACCACGCAAAAGGGAATGAGAACAGAAACATCCAGAATACGGTGCCGAAACCAAGCAAGACCGTTCGACCCGCGACACTGCCCAGCGTCTCCTGCGACAACAGTTCTACATAGTTCGCCATTGAGTAGCGATCGACATCGCCCTCTTCGCTAAAGCTTGTGATAATATTGCCGAAAACGGATATGAAGACCAAAAAAAGTCCTACCCCAGCGAGTAAATAAACCCACCCTATGCCAAATGCTCTAGCCGGCACGGGATGCTCCTTCACCGGCTAGGCCACCTTCAAGGTCTTCAGAAACGAGTCCCCGGGCTGGCGTCACAATAACAGTGTGATTGGGTGGAAACCGCAATCCAACCGTATCCCCTTTGTTAACCGCCTTGTCATGATGGCATTTAACCCGGATCGATTGACCTACCGCATCAACCGTATGAACAAAGCCTTCGCCGACATAATCAGAAGCGATTACAGTGCCTGTTAGGCTGTTTTGGGTTTCACCATCGTCGACAATCTCGATATCTTCCGGTCGTATGCCAAAAACACAATTATCTCCTGTGGTCATCGAGGTTTTGCTTGCATTTTGTGCCTTGAAGTTTCCGAATGGCGTTCTTATAGACGCCTCATCGGCGATCTCGCCATCAAAACTGGCTTGGTAGATATTCATATCGCCGAGAAAGCGCGCGACAAATTCATTTTCCGGTCGGTGATATATTACCCGAGGCTGATCGAGCTGTACGATGCGTCCCTGCTCCATCACCGCGATACGATCACCGGTCTCCAATGCTTCGGCCTGATTGTGAGTGACGTGGATCGTTGTCAGGCCTAGCTCATGCATAAGATCCCGCATCTGGGAGCGCAGGCGGATTTGCAATTTCAGATCGAGGTTACTGAGCGGTTCATCCATCAGTAGAACCCGCGGCCTGAGCGCAAGCGCTCGTGCTAAAGCAACTCGCTGCTGTTGACCGCCGCTCAGGGTTGTGACGGGACGATTGGCCATGTCACCCATACCCAACATCTCAAGTACTTCACCGACACGGACCTTGATATCAGTATCGGCCATTTTTGTCCGACCGCGCCGCAGTGGAAATGCTATATTTTCAAAAACATCCATATGCGGCCAGATGGCGTAGCTTTGAAACACCATTGCAATCGGTCGTTTATCGGGCGGCACGATTATTCCGGAAGTGGAATCGAAGACGACTTCACCATCAATCCGAATGGTGCCGGTGGTCGGGCGCTCCAGCCCTGCGATAGAACGCAGCATGGTCGTCTTGCCGCAGCCTGACGGGCCGAGCAGAACAAAGAACTCCCCTTCTTCAACATTCAAATCAATGCCACGCAACGCATGTACGACGCTGTCCTGCAACGTGAACTTGGCTTCCAACTGCCTGGTTTCTAGTATTGCCATGATTTTTTATCTTCACCCACTCTATTGCGGTGGCGCAAAGACACCTTCTTCTTGTAGCCGCTCGATGGTGTCCTGCGTTGTTTCCCTGGTTCCCGAGCCGGTATCCAACTTCATGAAAGTTTGCTTGGAAAATTCCCGCCCAAACAATTCCGATTTGACCTGCGCGGGATAATTCATAAAGACTTCGGTGCGTCGTTTGCGCAGTCGATCGAGATCGATAGCAGTGAGCAGCACGGACTCGCCCGCCCCTTCAATCGTTGACTCCACATTACCAAGGTAATTAATGACAGTTGAGCCACCACGAGTAGCCTGGGCGGCAGTATATTTTCCAGCGATGGACCCCGCATTAGCCGAGGCGAGATAGATAAAATTCTCATAGGCCCGGGACCGCCGCGCCTGATTTAAGGCCTGGACCATAGGTCCATTATCTTCTGCGGTCGGGTGCAAAATTATTTCAGCGCCGTGGAAGGTCAGCACACGCGAGAGTTCAAAAAAATTCATGTCGTGCTCAATCATCATAGCCAATCGGCCATAGGGGGTATCAAGGACGGGGAATAAGGACTCCTCGCCATAACGCTTAGTGTATGCGCTATGAACGTCAGCGGGCGACGTGCTTGGGATTAGCCCTTCGACATTATGATCATGGATTTTGCGATAACGAAGTTCGACATCGCCGGACGGCCCGACTATAAATCCGGTAGTGAACCAAACTTCAGGCCAGCCAGGATCACGTTCAAACGCGGCAGCCGCGACGTAGATCTGATGTTGTTTTGCGAATTCGCCGATCTTCGCCGTTTCCGGGCCGGGGATCTCGATACAGATATTTTGCCAGTCGGTTGTACTGCGGGTGTGATTAAAGCCCTGTAGCCACGCTTCTGGGAAAACAATTACCTTGGCCTCGTCGCGGACAACGGCGCTTTCGGCAATGTTGAGACCTCGTTCAACATTACGAGCAATGACCGCATCACGATCTGCCAGATCGTCAATAACTTCAATCGATGCCTGAATGCAGGCGAGCTGATATTTTTTTACCATGATCAGGTCAGTGCTGTCGGTTGTTCTGTATCGATTTCGAGGTCGTAACCCTCCGGTGCGGCGTAAACACCATCTTTCAGATACCGGTCGATGACTGCTTCCGTGTTCTGGCGGGCTTCTGATTTATGAGCGATAGGTTTATCGAGCCAGTGATTAATACCAGTACCCTGATTACGAGCATATTCCTTGGCATAAATTTCGGTACGACTTTGGGCCAAGATATTCCCGCGAACTTCGGCCCTTCTCTCGCGCAAGGCTTTCAAGTCAATGGAACCGATTGCCAGAGCCTCGCCAGGGTTAGGTGCCTGACCGACGATCTTGCCGTTGAAATCGACAATTTCCGAGCCGCCATGCGATCTGTGCATCGGTGCAATTTCACCGCTGCGGCGTTGTTGGAAATTGAGGCCCGGCGAATCGGTAAACACCTCACCGGCAACCTGAGCAACATAGCCGCCATGGTTAGACGAAATAACATACATGGAATTCTCATAGGCGCGCGTTCTTCGGCTCATCTCCCAAGAGTCGCGATGCGGGCTATAGGGTTCTCCGGTACAATGCAGGAGTATCTCGGCGCCGTATTGCGCAAAGGTACGTGGCATTTCAGGGAAATTAATGTCGTAGCAATTGATCAGAGCGAGCCGGCCAATCTCTGTATCGACAACCGGGAACACCGCATTCTCACCACCTTCATTTTTTACATAAAGATCATAGAGGCCGGTGGGTGTGGAATAGGTCGCGTGTCCCTGAACGTCGGCGCCATTGACCTTGCGATAGCGAAGCTCCAGCTCACCGGTCGGTCCGAACAGATAAGCAGAATTAAACCAACGACCGGGATAGGCGGGGTCAAATTCCATCGTGCCGCCGGCAACATAGGCTTTGTTATGTTTGGCAAAATTAGCTATTGGTTCCAGCTCCGGACCGGGAATCCGAATAGCAATCTGGGTCCATTCTTCGACCGAGCGGACGTGCTCCACGCCGGTAAGCGAGAATTCCGGCAGGACATAGAGCTTGGCTTGTCCCCACCGGCAGCTGACATAATCCATCAGCGATAGATAGCGATTGACGTTTTCGCGGACGACGGCTTCGCGCCATTCCGGTTCACGCACGTGACGAATGATTGTCTGCACAGCAACAGCGGTATATTTTTCAATCATGTCAGGTACCTCCCTTAGTTACGATGATTTAACGCCCGGCGCTCCCTGTTGATCGAAGGCGAGCCGATATTTACCCGGCGACAACAACGTCTACCTACTCACCCAAATGGCGAGTTTCTGGAATAACCTCGTCGCGTAAAAACCTCATTGTCTGGTACACTTTTTCGTCGGGTATATTGCCGATCTTGATGCTAAGATTGGTGACGCCGTGGCCGAATTCTTCATGCAGCCGAGTAATCTGTTTGATCGCCATTTCCGGGGTACCACACATTACAAGACCGCGTTCCATGCGTTCTTCTAGGGTGAGCTGTTTGTGAGCTTGCAGCTTATCCATTTGCCGTTCCGCATCTTCTTTGTCGCCGAAATAGCGGGTCTTTTGAACAACCAATTTTTGCGCTGTTCGAATGCCGCCACCCAAGACATTAAAGAAGTAGTCATAGCCTCCGCGGAGAGTTTCCAGTGCCTCTTTTTCAGTTGGGGCGATGCAGCAATTCATAGCAAACATGATTTTTCGAGGCGTTGGCTGCCAGCCATGTTTGTGAGCATGGTCTTTGTACACCTGCAATGAATGATGGGCCGCCTCATAGCTCTGCACCCGTAATATGCCCATCGTTGCTTGGTGTTCGGCGGCGAGCTTGGCCGACGCATCACTACTTGCAGACATCAAAATCTCTGGGTGCGGCTTTTGTGCTGGTTTTGGCCAGATGGAAACCGCTCTATATTGATAGAATTCTCCCTCCCAGCCGAAGGGTTCTGGCTCAGTCCAAGCTTTCTTAATGAGTTCGATAGCCTCATTCATCCGGCCATAGGATTCGCTGGGAGCGACGTTATAGGCGACATATTCATGGGGAATACCGCGCATGAAACCTGCGATCAGCCGCCCGCCGGAGATCATGTCGAGCATGGCATACTCTTCAGCGACCCTAATCGGGTTAACGATGGGAACGATGTTACCGGATTGTAGTATCTTTGCCGTGCTAGTGCGCTCGGCAACGCAGGCGCCAATCAAATTCGGGTTGGGCATAAGTCCGTAAGGGCTCATGTGATGCTCGTTGTTGCCGATCCAATCGAATCCGCATTCTTCAGCGAAGACCTTATTGTCGATTCCATCGCGGAAAATTTTTATGCCCAGTTCAGAATCAAACTGCTTGTTGGGAACGGGCCAATCCTGATCCGCCTGACTAACGCCGGTATAGGGCATGTGATGCGTGTAGGAGAACTTCATTTTAACTCCGGTCAGGGGCGCTTTTCCCGTTTTTCCTTACAAGGGGGTAGGGTACAACTCCTAGCCCAATAGTTCGGGTTCTGCCGCCTCGTTTTACTAGTTAAGTTTGGGCTCTTAAGCCTCGAGTGCAATAGCGTTTTGCACTATAGGTTGAATAGTTATATACCTATATGTTTTGTGGTTTATTGATAGGTTATCATGTACTCGGTTACGCTCAGACAGCTGGAAGTTTTTAGGGGTGTCGTAAATATAGGCTCGTTCAGTGGTGCAGCGCGGCAACTGAGAATCTCCCAGCCATCAGTGAGCATGCATATCCGCGCCCTAGAAAATCGTTTACGGGAACCAGTTTTCGACCGGACGCGGGGTAAAACTCCCGTACTCACAGATGTTGGGCACCGCATCTATGATCATGTGGAAGACGTTCTAGAACAACCCGGCGGGACCCTTGCCAATGTCGATACGTTAAAGGCCGTTAAAGAAAACGTGCTCTCCTTTGCTGCGCAAAGGTTCATCGGCAACCATCTTCTGTCTAAACCATTGGCCCGCTTTGCGAAGGAAAATCCTGGGATTAAGATCATCGACAATATCGGCGCACTTGATCAGGTGATTGATAAAATTCACAACCGTGATGTCGATTTTGGTCTTTTTCTCGCCTATGGTGAGGTTAAAAGTATCCGTTCTGAGGTGTTGGGCCGTCAAAAACTTGTCTTTGTCTCAGCTCCCGGCCACCCGCTCGCCGCGTGCCGCGATCTAACTTATCGCGATCTCGCTGACCATCCCTTTATCAGTCCAGTTAAAGACACCCAGTATGGGAATTTACTTAAGAGTGTGTTTGCGGATGCGGGATTTAGTAAACAAAACACGGTTATCCAGTCACAGAACACTGTTATCCGGCGGGAATTAATCCTGTCCGGTGTCAGCATTTCATGCGCGCTGCATTCGGGTTGGACTGATGACCTTAATAGTGGAGAGCTGGTCACGCTCGATATCTCCGGTGACCCGCTGTATCTCGAGGTGCGTATCGGGTCACTTGCTGACAGAAAAATCAGCGAGGCTTCCCTGAAGTTCGTTGACTTCCTCCATGTCATGAAAATCAAGGGCACCTTCGACAGTTAAGCAATCACACTGTGGAGCGATCGGCTAATCGGACCGCCCACCCTTCGCCACAGCTCCACGCGAGCAACGATTCTGCGCTAGGGGTGTTGCCCGAGATATGTTCGACGCATCGCCAGGCAAGACACAGCATGCAAGACAAGACCGGTGGACCACCGTCGCCAACGACATCAGCGATTGGTTTCAGGGTTGGCATGCCGGTGCCCAGCATCACGATGGCGTCGTGGTTAGATCCCCGCAGTTGCGACAGGGCTTCAGAAGCGTTACTTGCGCGCAGACTATAAATCGGATGGAAATCACTTTGATTGTTGAATGATCCGGCAATCTCCCCGACCTCGAATCCAAAGCTAGTCCAATAGGCGCTGCTCGCCTCGGTCAGCGCTGGCGGGTAACACGATACGAATCCTACCCGATGGGCGCCAAGAGTGTTTAAGGCATCTACGACCGCAAGGCCCGTAGTGATCGCGGGAACAGTCGCCCGAGCACTCCAGCGGGTTACCAACTCTGCCTCATGCTCGCGTCCAACGAGATACGAAGCACCCGTGCAGCCAATTGCAACCGCATTGATCGGAGCATTCGCAAATTGATCTAAGGAGCCTTCGAGCCTATCGTAGTAATCAATAAGCCGCTCCTCAATGGTCGCCTTGGGGCTGGTCAATCGAGCATTGATGGCGATAAACCCCGGCGGCAATAGGATCTGCATCTCCGGTTCAACGGTCGTGTTGGCCTGTGGCGTGAAAACACCAATCAATCCATTTGGAGCATACTCAAGTTTCACAACTATCTCCGTCTGCCCTAACTACAGAAGCAACGATACCATACCATAAACCGTTGGTTTGGGAGCGTCTCTGGCGGGGGGATGGTGGGCGATGCCAGGCTCGAACTGGCGACCCGCTGTATCGGGGCACGGTCAGGGTTTGGCCCAAAGGGACCCAACCCCACGAACCGTGCTCTCTGATCCGGGGCGACCGATCCGTTGCAGCAAAAGCTTCTAACGATGGAACAAACGAATAACTTGAAACGACACCGGACATCCGGTGCGGAAGTCTCTACCGATCCGACCGAGTAAAGAATTAGTGCGCAATGTTGAGACAATGTGAGCAACGCGAGTATTATTTGTTTGAAATTTCACAACTCCGAATTGGTAACACTTAACATCATCGTGACGCCGCAACAAAATGGGGCAAAGATATGCGCCGCGCTAACCAGGGAAAGAGAATTAGGCAATGGCCCAACTACCGGTATCCGTATGCTTCTGGAATTATGACCGTACCATGCCCATGGCAGACGGGCGGGTAGAGATCGAAGGCTGCGACGCGACCTTCCACATACGCCGCCCGGAAGATGCTTTCCACCGCGCCTTCTACCATGCTGAATATGATATTACCGAATTGTCCTTCAGCCGATTCATGGCGCGCTATTCGGAAGATAATGTTGCCTATGACGTGATCCCGGTGTTTCCCTCCCGCGCGTTCCGCCATGGGGCCCTGTTCATCCGAACCGATCGGGGAATTAAAACGCCTGAGGATTTAAAGGGAAAAACGCTCGGGCTGATGGATTTCGAGATGACTGCCGCCTTGGTGGCCCGCGGCATGCTCACCGACGATCACAATATCGCGCCGCGCGATATTAGCTGGGTGGTAGGCGCGGTCGAGGATAACGGTGATCATATCCCACAGGGTGCCAGCAAATCGACGGCGGCGGGGGTCGAGATTAACCTCGCGCCCGAGGGACGCTCACTCAATACCCTACTCGCGAACGGCCAAATCGACGGCATCGTCGGGCTCTATGAACCGTCTTGCATGGCGGGTGGTGCCCCGGTCAAGCGCCTGTTCCCCGATTGGCGTAGCACCGAGCAGGATTATTTCCGCCGCACAGGCATTTTCCCGATCATGCATACGGTGGCTATTCGTAAGACCCTGCTTGCCGAGAATCCCTGGATTGCACGGGCGGTTTATAGGGCGTTCTGCGATGCCAAGGAAATTGCCATCACGGAACTGCAGGTGCCGCAGGCAAGCAAGGTGACGCTGCCCTGGGTGGTTGCCGAATATGCCGCGACCGCGGAAATCATGAATGGCGACATATGGCCCTATGGCTTTGCCGCCAACCGCACAGTAATCGAGGCCATGATACGTTGGTCGCAAAATGACGGGCTTCTGGCACGCAACCTCACGGCTGACGAGTTGTTTGCGCCGGAGTTGCTGGAGACCTAAACGCCTTTTGGTCGGCGAATATAGATTTTTTGCGCTTTGGGTGCTTGCGGCGCTGCGCGGGTTTGTTGACCTCGGAAACGTTACAAATTTCCAGTGTACAATGGTTTAAAAATTGTTTTCCTACTTTACCGCATCTTGATAAAATAGTTATTTTACCTGATAGGTGACGGGAAGAACATTTATGGCCAAAAACAGATGGGACCGTGAGGTAGATCTATTGGTTGCCGGCGCCGGACCGGGTGGCATGACCGCGGGGTTGGTGGCGGCGCTCGAAGGTCTGGACGTTTTAATTTGCGAGAAGTCTGAGCAAGTCGGCGGCACTGGCGCCACCTCGGCTGGAACGCTTTGGATCCCAAACAATACCCAAAGCCGCGACGCAGGTTATTCCGACAATGCCGATGACGCGGCAGCCTATCTCGATGCTCTGATTGTCGATGGTGGTGCCGATGCGCGGCGTACCACTTTCCTCGCTGACGGCCCCCGAGTGATCGACGATCTTGTGGCTCGGACCGAGCTCTCTTTCTTAGCCTGTGGCCCCCATCCCGACTACCGCAGCAACCTGCCAGGTGCCGCAATCGCCGGCCGAGCCATTATTCCTGAGGTTTTCGACGGCCGACTACTGGACCGCGACTTCGTGCGCATTCGGCCGCCTATTAATGAGTTTATGCTACTTGGCGGGATGATGGTGGCAAAGAACGATGTCGTCCGCCTACTCGGCCGATGGCAAAACGTCGGGAATTTCACGCACACGGTGAGGCTAGTGCTGCGTTATTTCATCGATCGGCTGAAATATGCACGGGGAACGCGGTTAGTGATGGGAAACGCGTTAATCGGTCGTCTCTTTTACAGTCTTAAGCAGAACAGTGTGCCGATCCATTTCGGAGCAGCGCTGGACGACCTATTGATGTCGGAAGGGCGTATCGCCGGCGCAATGCTCAAAACCAAGGATGGAATTTTACGGGTGCGCACCCGACGCGGCGTCGTACTGGCAACAGGCGGATTTTCTCACAACCAAGAAATGAGGGAAACCTATATGCCGGTGCCGGTTCCACTCCATTCCATGGCTGTCGCAGAGAACACCGGCGACGGGCTTGCCGCAGGCAAACGAGTCGGTGCAGCTCTCGATCCACCGACCGATCGGCATGGCGGGCTCTGGACTCCGGTTTCTCGTGTCCCGCGCAATGATGGCACAC
>Ga0115002_10006325_pt1 | contig 13663 bp, 12 predicted proteins | sample ArcticOcean_MG_C_8_FD_89576 | JGI IMG/M metagenome (GOLD analysis project Ga0115002, IMG submission 89576) | Marine microbial communities from western Arctic Ocean - ArcticOcean_MG_CB11_86 | ecosystem: Environmental > Aquatic > Marine > Oceanic | place: Arctic Ocean: Canada Basin | collected...
TAGTCCTTGTATTCAGAGAACTGCATTTCCTGCTGCGTCTTCACGTCCAACAGCACGCTCTTGCCTTCGTCGAAGTTGATCTGTCGAGCTTTATTGATGGCTGCACCGATCTCTGACGGGTCGGTGATCTTGATGCCCACTCCACCAAGGTCTTCGGCAATGCCGGCGTAGTTACCAGCCATGTTGCCGGCACCGTACTCGCCCATCGCGGTCGGCATCCCACGGTTGTAGCCACCCATCGTCCCATTGTTCAGCAGAACTGTGGTGATAGGCGCACCGATTCGATTTGCTGTCTCAAGATCGAGCCCCGACATACCAAAGGCTGCGTCGCCCATGAAGTTGATGCACTGCTTGTCGGGCTGTGCGAGCTTCGCACCGATCATCAACGGAATTCCGTAGCCAAGATGGGTGCTCTTGCCCCAGCCGATGTAGCTGTGCGGCACGGTGGCCGTGTAGAACGGCATCACCTGATCACGCGGGTGACCGGCGTCGTGAGTTAGCACGGTGTTCTCGTGATCGACCGCCTTGTTGACCTCGTTGACGAGTCGGTACGGGTTAATCGGATCCATGTCGGAATTGAGCAGCTCTGCCCAGTCGGCAAGCCACTCTTTTTTGACCTCGGCAACAGCCTCACGGATGGAGGTGTCGGCCTTACGACCTTCCTCACCGATCTCCGCTTTGACCTCGTCGACCATCATGCACAGCGTCTTCATAGCGTCACCGACCATCCCGATATCGGTGGTGTATTCCTTATCGATATCGTCGGTGTTGACCGTCGAGTGAATCAGGGTCTTGCCTGCCGGAATATCGATTCCAAAACTGGTCTTTGTAAGGCTGGCACCAATTGCAAACAGGACATCGCTCGACTTGAGCCACTCCCAAACGCCCTTGGGTGCAGTTTTGTTAGCAGCACCGAGCGAGAGCGGGTGTCGTTCGTCGATCGCCGACTTGCCGGGCATCGTGGTGATAACAGGAATCTGGGTGAGTTCAGCAAGCGCGGTCAGCTTCGCCGATGCACCTGCGTAGAGAACTCCCTGACCCGCCCAGATCACCGGTCGTTTTGCGGCGAGTAGTTTTTTGACGGCTGCACGAAGTTCTGCCTTAGAAGGAGCAGCAACGTACTTCTGGGGTGATCGGAAATCGTCGAGGCTCGATACTTCGTCGCCCATCACGTCACGCTGCATTTCGAGCATTACAGGGCCGGGACGACCGTTCTTCATCACCGATAGAGCCTGTCGCATCAGCGAAGGTATACGCTCCGCAGCGGTGACCGACTGCGCCCATTTTGTGATGTTTCTGAAGTTGTCGGGTCCGGAGAAGTTCGGGGCGGTTCCGGTAACGTTGTTTCCGGGGCCGTCTGGCAAGAAGATTATTGGAACGCCCTCGGACGATGCCTGCGCTATTCCACCGAATGCGTTTTCAATTCCGGGTCCACCCTGGCAGGCGAAGACGCCGTATTTGCCCTGTTCGGACATCAGACGTGAGAAGCCATCTGCTGCCATGATGCCGCCACGTTCTTGACGGAACACGAAAGGTCGAATGCCTTCTTTAGCGACTGCTTCAATTAGCGGGTTTGCCGGAAAGCAAGCCATCCATTCAAAGCCTTCTTGTTTCAAGATTTTTGCGATCGCCTCGTAGCCATTCATACAGATTGTCTCCTGAGATATTTTTGGAAGCGCCAGACGTGGTCAACCGCTTCGCTAAGCGTGCGTGGGAAATCCCGGCAAGTTTAGCCCCGCACCAACCCCGATGCAATTGATAACGGCTCTCAGGCGTCAATCGGCGAGTCGAATTGGGAAACAGACCAAATCGCGCACAAAATCTTCTAGGAAGTATCAGCATCGATACAGGTACAGTCCGAACATCTGCCACATAACAATCGGCAGTCGTGAACCGAAAACCCGAACCTACCTCGGTCACATACGCTGTCCAAGCCCGCCTGAAACGCCGGGGAGATCGATCGAAAATGCCTGACCACAACTCAATGCTTCCAGAAAGCTCAGTTGGCACCGCAAACATCAAAGTTGTTGGTGTCGGCGGTGGCGGCCAAAACGCCGTCAACCGCATGTACCGTGAGCGAGTCCCGGAAGTCGAATACATATCTGTTAATACCGATTCGCAGGCGCTCGACGCTGCGGACGTTCCAGTTCGACTTCGTGTCGGCGACCAGACGGCTCGCGGACTAGGTGTTGGTGGAGATCCTGCGAAGGGTCGACAGTGCCACGAAGAAGACCGCGATGAAATCAAGGAAGTGCTCAAGGGAGCTGACCTCGTATTCGTCGCCGCCGGAATGGGTGGCGGAACCGGTACAGGTGGTGCACCTGTTGTTGCTGAAGTTGCGCAGGATCTTGGCGCGCTCACCATTGGTGTCGTAACCAAGCCTTTCGGTTTTGAAGGTGCGGTACGAAAGAAGAAAGCAATCGAAGGCATCGAGTTGCTCCGCGACCAGGTCGACACACTTATCGTTATTCCTAACGACCGACTCATCGCCATTTCCGACGAGCAGCTAACGATGGACCGTGCGTTCAAGTTGGCCGACGATGTTCTGGCTCAGGGCATCCGATCCATCGCCGAAATCATCCTGCAACCCGGTGAAATCAACCTCGACTTCGCCGATGTACGCGCAATTATGGAAAATGCCGGACCTGCGTGGATGGCAATCGGTTCAGGCTCTGGAGAAAACCGGGCATTTGACGCAGCCGAACAGGCGATCAATTCCCCACTTCTCGAAGTAGAAATCGCCGGAGCCAAAGGTGTTCTTTACAACATCACCGGTGGTTCAGATCTCACACTCGAAGAAGTGCAAAAGGCGTCAGAACTGATCGCTTCGACAGTTCACCCAGATGCCAACATAATCTTCGGTATGTTTACCGACCCGAAGATGGAGAATGAGGTAAAAATCACGCTCATCGCTACCGGATTCCCGGTCGCTGGTGAGGTGGAAGAAGAAGAACAGTCGGTCGCTCGTAAGGCTCTCGAAGATCCAGGATCAATGGCGATTCCGCCGTTCCTCCGACTCCACCCGGCAGCGCGTACACGCTACCGAAATGGCGGGATGTATCGAGATACTCAAGAGGCACAACCAGAAGAAACTCCGGTAATGGCCGACGACTAGGTGCCATAGGCACTTTTTCTGCGGCAGGTTCTTGAATCACTGATTCGCTAGCACAATCCGCAGATCACCCACACCCGGGTAACAAAGTAGGGGCAGGATTTTTCCTGCCTCTACTGCATTTAACTCGATCCCCTTTCTGATAGCACGACTAATACGTACCTGCTGCTCGGCGCTGCATGTACCGCAGAACGAGGCGAAAAACTGCCGTTGCGAGGAATATTGCGAACACGGTAACGGAGATGATGTTGCCGATAGGGATCTCGTTCGGGCCGACTGAATCGTCGAATGTGATGCTTCCAATTACCAGCCCTATCGTGATGTTCAGCAGCATATAGACACCGGGAGCAAGGAACAGGTCGACCGGGAACTCGGTCGGCCGCTTTATCCCCAATCGCTTGAAAGTCCGGGCTTCGATTTCATACGTGCTCTGGGTTGGCCAATTAGCTGTATCGGCCGTAATTTTGGATCCAATAACACTTGATGACCCTGCGAACAGCGCCCGTTTCCATCTGAATCCGAAGTGAACCAGCAATGGATGAACAAATAAGACGATCAACGGCAGCAGGCCGATTAGTTGCAGCAATAGATCGGGGGTGTCTTGCAAACTGATACCCACGGTCACAATACCCATCGAAAACAGTAGACCGATAATAGGTACGAAACGTAAAAGGGTAAGTAGGACGATCCACCCTGTGGTGACGACCTGCAGCCGCTCAAGTGTCTCGATCGAACGATCAAGGCCAGCCGCTTCCAGCTCGTTCAGGCTGTCCCTTTGAAGTCTTTTCTTAATCAGGGTTTTGCTCAGCTTCGAAACACTGCTGTTGATGTGTGTATTGACGTACAGCGATATAACCGGGCCAAGCATGAATCCGTACCACCAAGGGCGGACAGGGCGAAAGATCAATCGCAGCGGCCACATCACCAATCCTGGCCAGCCGAGCCTTTTCACAGCAGTCGAATCGTTGTCGATTACAGCGAGCTCGGGATTGCCCTGCCCCGTAGTGGGCGACGACCACGTATTTTCAAGAACGCGTACGTATGCGCCGGTAAGTTCATCGACCTGCTGGATTTCAGATCGCTCAGCTGATGAGGCCACTAAGCGCATACTCCGTAGTCGACAATCTCACTTCGAGATATCGAGTTCACTGCGGCAGTGCGTCTAACGCACGGTTTGCAAGTGCGCTGGGGCCTGCGTAGCGGGTGTCGGCAACGACGTTGAAGGCGTCGGCAAGCTGAGCCAGCGACTTGGCAGGCGCGGGTGCCACTCGATAACGGAATTTTTCGACTCGCTTGGAAATGCGTAACGCAAGCGGTCCCGATTTGGCGCGCTGGGCTGCGTTTTTCATCGAAGCGCCCATTTCGATGACCCCGACCATTGTCCGGAATTCGCACTCCGCTCCGCCTTTGATGTAGCACTGCAGAGTCTTTGCGATGTTCGTTGAAGCCTCGATGTAAAGCGGCTCGTCATCCTCGAACACGCACACGAGCCCCGACTTGTCGCCGAGCATCCACGTGCCCTCTTCCGTGAGCGCAGAACCCTCGCCATCGACTAAGTCGGTGAACAGTGTTTCCCATTTTCCAAGATGTGTAGACGTGAATGTAGGCATCGAATCTCCTGAATGAACTACCAGCATTCTAAGCGGGAATTGGAGTCAGAGGGGATTAGGCGTCACGAATCAGCAATCGGTTAGAAGCGAATACAACAACCCCCCGCCAACTAGAACTTGTCGGGCAAACACTTAACGTTCCATTGACACATGACTTGATTTACATGTATTATTATTCATGTAATCACTTACATGTGAATCGTTTGATTGAGTAGACAACATGGCAGAGCCGCAGACATCCTGGACGTTCCTCACGAATCACTCCCATGTTCTTTTTGCGATTTCGAAAACGCCAGATATTCGGATCCGCGAGATATCAGCGCTTGTCGGCATTACTGAGAGAGCAGTACTCAGGATCATCCAAGAGTTGTCGGACGCAAATTTTGTCTTGATCGAAAAGGTCGGAAGAGAAAACCGATATTCAGTCACATCAGAAGTCCCGTTACGTCACCCTCTTGAGCAACACCGCAAGGTCAGTGAGTTGCTGGAGATGCTTGCTGAAGATAACGACGGCGACGAACGACAATAAAAAATTATTGAGGAATATTACGAATGCTATTCATGGTTGAGCTAAAGCACAGCCCCGAAACATGTATCGCTGCTCGAGAGAATAATGCCGATCTTGACGCACAACGGTTTCGAGAACTGCGAGAAATCGCTGCGAAACACGACTCAACAGTTGTCGATGGTTGGTCGTTCCCGGTCGGACATCAACTCTGGTACGTGATCGACGCTCCCGAATCGCATTTAGTTGCGGACGTATTTTTCGAGTCTCGGGCGTTCAGGTGGAACACGGTAACCATCAATCCGGTAATGAACCATGATTCATTTATCAAGCACGTGCTCAATCCGATCGCGGACGGAAAAGAATCAGAGGAAGCATCAAGCCACAAGGTGGTAGCACTTACCTAGAACATCATCGGACACCACGGCGCCCGGACATGGGCAAACATGGCGTCTGCAATTGCGATCGATCCTTCGGTGTTCTCTTCAACTCGACCCGCTCGTTCCAGATCAGCAAGTTTCGCGCCGCCAAGATAAATCGTTGCCAGCGAAGCAGTTGGAAGCGTGATGTTGGCTGCCTTCGTCGTGGGCACGCAGGTCGCACCATCCGGACCTCCGGTAAGTTCGAACCGGCCACCCCACTCTGGGATGTACGAGTCCTCGACTTCAAACACCAGGCTGCCTTCCGCCTGATAGGCACGAGTCGCAAGTGCCTCGGCAACATCGAGCAACCGGTACCAGACTCCGTCATACGGCATCCGCTCAAGTTGGCGCTGGTCTGCGAGCATCCACGGCAGGCTGTCGTCGGAAGCTGAACACCAGGTGTTGAGCGTGTCGTAGAGATCGATATTCAGCAAATGATTCCACAGTGCAGCGTGCGCAGCCGGGGTCGAATGAACAACCTGATCGGCGCTGATCAGACCGTGAGTCTGCTCGCCGAATACATGAAGCTCTTTGAGCTTGTATTTGGCGTATCCAAGAGGGACACCGTCTTCTTCATAAATAATCAACCATGGCTTACCCCAACCCCCGTCACCATCGTTCGCTTCCATCATGAAAGATTCCCACGACGGATTATTTCGACGAGGTATGCCCACGTTCGAAAGAACCGCAGACTCCCACGCAAGAGGAATGGCCTTTGCTGCATCGTCGCCAGAAACGAACCTGATTTTGCCGTGGACTTCGGGCATCGTCTTCAGCGCAGCTTTTCGGGTGTCAATCGTAAAATTCTCGTGCTGGATCGACATGCCGTAGCCGTAACGGCCGTAAATGATGCTTTCGGATGCCCACAAGGATGCGACTGGCTGGCCTTTTTCGCGCTCCTGCTTCAGCAGCCGACCCATCATTCCATTTAGCAGGCCCTGACGACGATGAGTCGTGGCGACCGTGACCCCAGTCACCCCTGCGTTCTTGATGATCGCTCCACCCGGCACCGCTGTCTCAAACGGAAACGCAGCGGACGTTCCAACAATTTCACCGTCGTCAATCGCAGCCATCGTCATCGACGGCAATAGTGTCTCGCGAGCGATACGGTAGCTTTCCTGACTCGGCGCGAAGTGAGAACCGAATCCCCGATCGATAATCACGCCAAACGAACGGTGCTCAGCCTGCGTAATTTGTCGGTATTCGATGGTCATGGTGTGGTTGCTGAATCCTAGTGTCTAGTAATAATGCGCACACCACGGCGCTGAATCGGTCGAAAACATGCCGTGAAGCTTGGCGAGTGATCCGGTCGTGATCGCGTCGATTCGTCCGGCCTCAACAAGTGGGCCCGGTGTCACACCGCCGAGATAGATCGACGCGAGGTCGTCCGGGGTCATCACGACATCCGGCTTGTCTGTCGTCTTTTTGACCGCGGCCTGTGAATCATCTATTTCAAGCACATAGGTTCCTGAAATCGCCGGCTGCGATTCGGAAACGAGTCCGATCTTCAATCTGCCACCAGCGTTGTACGTTCTCGCCTCGAGCGCCTTCGGTATGTCGAGCAACCGGAGCCACAGCGAATCGTGAGATTTACGGCTCAGTCGGCGGGGATCTGAAAGCATCCACCACAGAGGGTCGTCGGCAGGCCGATTCACGGCGATTATCTTGTCAACAAGTTCGAAGTTCAAGAGGAATCGCCACATCGTTGCGTGGGCCGTGTCGGTTACGGAAACCTGCTCCCAAACTTCGAGCGTTGCAATGTCGCTATTACCTATCCGACGCATCCGGTACGCAACATACCCGGTCTGTTCGCCTGCCTCTTCGCAAACGGCAAAGAACAGTGGACCCGCCCCGCCACGAACTCGTTCCTCGTCGAACAGTTCGTAGCGCCAACGGCCCGAGTTGCGATCTACAGATCCTATGGTCTGCTCGTGCATCTGCTCGTAGATACCGGGCAGGATCGCCGCTGCTTCTTCAGCATCGACGAAGTAAACATGGGCGTCGGACTCGTCGTCTTCAGCGATGGGCGAGTGCGTGAAATCACCGTAACTCGGATCGATTTCCCAATCGTAGGAGTTGATCGCGAGCCCGTAGTCGAATCGACCGTAGAGGTGCGATTGCGAAGCCCACAGCCCACTGATTACGTCACCACGTTCCCGGGCTGAATCATGGATCCTGCCCATTATTCCCGAGAAAGCACCCTGGCGCCTGTGGGTCACTGACGTGGTCATGTACGCCACTCCCGCCATCGGTACGGTTGCACCGCCCGGAACGGTCAAGGAGTACGAATCGGCACCACCTGTACCGACTATCCGGTCTGACCCGGTGTCGACCGCTGCGACTAGCCGATCAAGCTCGGCACGATCGTTTCGCACTCGCGCAATGTCGTCCGGGTGCACTTGGTGCCCGAATCCCTGACGAACGGCTTTACGCCACTCCACGAAATTTTGGTCTGTTACTGGTCTTAGTTCGATAGTCATTGGAATCACAATTCGGGCATCTGATCAGCCCGGCGTCGTATGCTACGTGCAATGACCTCAGCGAGCCACTCGCGCCAGTAACAATAAAAGGTACTTATCGAATGACTGCTCTTCTGGAAGACAAAGTTGTACTAGTGACAGGAGCCAGCTCTGGCATCGGACGCGAGACAGCGAAAGTTATCGCTGGGCACGGTGCGAAGGTCGTGGCGGCTGCTCGCCGTGAGTCCGAGCTAGCCGAAACCGTCAGCCAGATCGAATCGGCCGGAGGTATCGCAAGTTACGTCGTCACTGATGTATCGCAGGCCGATCAGGTTGCACGAGCGATTCAGCATGCGGCAACGACGTACGGTGGTTTAGATGCAGCGTTTAATAACGCCGGAATTCTTGAGCCGAGTGGCCATCTTCATGAGCTCGCTGATGATGCATTCGACAACATCATCAACGTCAATCTCAAGGGAACTTTCTTGAGCATGAAGTACGAAATTGGCTACATGCTCGAAAACGGTGGCGGTTCGATTGTGAACGATTCTTCGTACATGGGTCTGGCTGGCGGGACAGGCCGACAACCCGCTTACACGGCGAGCAAGCACGGTGTGCTGGGGCTCATGAGGGCAGCGGCGCGTGATTACGCACGACGTGGCATCCGGGTGAACGCTGTCTGCCCCGGGGTGATCGACACGACGATGATGCATGGCCTCGACAACGATGGTGACCCTGAAACAAGGGCAAAAATGGAACGCTGGGTGCCGATGAGTCGATACGGCGAGCCATCTGAAGTCGGCCAGGTCGTGGCGTTCCTTTGCTCGGACGCCGCAAGTTATGTCACAGGACAGGCAATCCCCGTCGACGGCGGCGTGACGAGCTAGTGGTGATCTGAATTTCCCGACCTGAGCAAAGCGAAGCGGAGGGATCTCGGCGGATCCACCGTTCATTCCAGTCAACGATCCCGACCCACCCTCTAACTCCCTCCCAGTCTGGGAGAGAGAACCTACACGACCCTTAGCTCCATTCGATTTCCCGAGGGCCGCAGAGGGATCTGGTGTGGGGTCGTGCTCGTGCGAGCAAAACCCCACATCTTCCCAGCTACCGAAGATCCCTCCGCTTCACTTTGCTACGGTCGGGATATCAGCGACTATGCAATGTCCGCCAGAAGCCCACTCCATGAGGGAGAGGGTTGGGTGAGGGGGAACGGACGCCCTACTGACGACACGAATTCGCTGTGCGCACTCTAGATCCTGAATCTAGTTCAGGATGCCGTTGGTGTGATTCGATCTGCTCATACAACGATAGTTCAGCCCTAATAACGACTCTCCCTCAACCTAACCTTCTCCCGCTGGGAGAAGGAACGTACAACCCAACCTAACGCGTCCACTGTGCCTTGTACGGTGCTGGAGTTGCGTCGCTTACCTCAGGGTCTCGGACCGTGCCTTCACGCCACGATTCCACAGGGATCCAACCCAGTAGCTCCTCGCCTTTTCGAACCGACAACGGACTCTTAAATCCCGGTAGTGGTTCACGAATATCAACACCGGGATGAACCGCCTCGAGAGCATCCATAGTCGGAATCTCCAGAGTCGTGTCGGTTGCATTGATAAAGAACGCTTCGTGACCGCCGAACTCTTTTTCGATAGACAATCGGCAGGCTCGGGCTGCGTCGTGTCGACCGACCCAACCCCAGAATCCCATCGGGTTGCGACCGTCGAGCGAGGTCTTGTCTCCGGCTTCGAGGTGATGTTTCGCCGTTGCTGGGTCCCATAAAGCATGGAATCGCATATTGGCGATCTGAACCTTGCCGGGACGGCGTCGAACAAACGCCTCACCCATCTGCTCACCGAGCCACTTCGACTGCGAGTAGGCGTCTTCAGCCCGTGTCGGGTGGTTCTCGTCGACGGGATAGTACTCAGGGGTGTAGAGCTTCGATCCCCAACCGGCACCAACAGCGTTGATTGACGATGCCATGCATATCCGCTCGATACCGTGAACCTCGGCTGCTTCAAGCACGTTCCAGTTGGCCATCATGTTGATTCGGAACAGCTTGTGCTCCGGGTCTTTATTAGGCGCCGGAATCGCCGCCATGTGAACCACGGCATCGGCTCCTGTGAGTACGTTCAGCACTTCACCGTAGTTCGTCACATCGATGTCCCACCACTGCGCTGCTTGAGAAGCTGACCCCTCGCGCGGCGGCACGGAATCAGCGTTGTAAACGTCGTAGCCGTTGGCAGCCAGCTCAGCGATTATGTATTCGCCTGCCCTGCCCGAACCGCCGGTAACTACTACCTTCTCCGCCATTCAATTCTCCAAAATGTTTCGACAGTTCGTCTGTCGTCAGCAAAAATCTGGCATCCAGTATGTACCGGGAATAGTGCAAATGTTCGCCTGTTGATCGGTGATCGCTCTTTCATCATGCTGAACTAGATTCAGTATCTCGACCACTGGAAACAGTCGTTCATATCTGCCTGGTTTAGTGCTTGCTGAGTAGGTATGTCGCTCTCACGCCCGAGATCCTGAATCAAGTTCAGGATGACGATGGGTGCGGCAGGATGACGAATTCGACTGTTTGAGACTACCACTGCCAATTAGCAGCTATCATTCGCCACCATGACATCACTATCTGGAAAAACAGCCCTCGTTACGGGCGCTTCAAAAGGCATCGGCAAAGCTATTGCTATCGCATTCGGTGAAGCCGGGGCGAACGTCGTCGCAACTGCCCGCACGGAATCCGAAATCGAAGACGTAACCAACACCATCAAAGCGTCTGGCAGCAATGCCCTTGGCGTCATTGCCGATCTCGGTATCGAATCCGATATCGAAAATCTAGCGAGCGCCGCCATCAAAGAATTCGGCGGTGTCGATATTCTCGTCAACAACGCCGCCATCATTCACGGCCGAATTCCCATCTTGGAACTCAGCCCCGACCTGTGGCGTGACGTGCTGAACGTGAATCTAACTGGTGCGTTCATCATCACCCAGAGGCTCCTACCCGGCATGATCGAACGCGGCTATGGCAAGATCATCAACATCTCCTCGATAGGCGGGCGCAAAGGCGCGGCTGGTCGGAGTGCTTACAGGGTGACGAAGACCGGTCTTATCAGCTTCACGGAGTCGTTAGCTGCCGAGGTTTATGAGCACGGTATCAGCGTGAATGCCATCTGCCCCGGCGGTACCGACACCGAAGGATTCCGCGCAGCGTTCAACACTGCAGGTCGTTCCGAAGATCCGAAGCTAATGGATCCAGCAGAAATCGCCGAAGTGGCGTTGTTCCTGGCATCTGAAGCCAGTTCGGCGATCACAGGAACAGCCATCGATTCGTTTGGCGGATCGAATCCGCTGTTTGCTTAGTCCGGTTACGACCGCATGAAACCCGGCAGTTACTAGTTCGCCAGAAAGTTCAGGTTCCACACATGGTCCTCGCAAAACTCAAGAACGTTCCAGACCCAACATACGTCCACGCAGGACCGCTGACCGAGTTCGTCACGAACCTATTTTCGGCGACCGGGATGCCAGCCAGCGAGGCACGCCTCTGCGCCGAGGTTTTGGTCGATGCCGACATGAACGGTATCGACACTCACGGTGTTTGCTACAACCTCGACCTGCACTACCTGACGGGCCTGATGAACGGCTATATCAATGCCACACCTAACGTTAAAGTGACTTACGAAACACCGGGAACTGCGGTTATAGACGCCGACGCGGGCATGGCGATGATCGCCAGCGTGAAGGCGATGGAGCTGGCTATCGAAAAGGCGAAGACGACTGGCATGGCGTCTGTTGCAGTAAAGAATTCTTCGCACTACGGGGCCGCAGGCTACTACGCACGACTCGCCCTGAAGCACGACATGATCGGCTACTCGGTATCGTCGGGCGGTGGACGCGTGATTATCCCGATGAACGCCCGATATCCGTGGATGGGCACGAATCCTATGGCGTTCGCTGCTCCTGCGGGAGAAGAGCCGCCGTTCGTGATAGATATGGCGTCTTCGATGACCTCGTACGGCAAGGTTTCGATCGCTCAGGCGTTCGGGGTTGATATTCCCGAAGGATGGGCGCAGGACGCAAACGGCGAGCCTGTAACCGATATTTCAAGGCGCAGTGAAGCCATAGGTCAGCCACCGCTCGGGGGCACCTACGATCAGGGTGCGCACAAAGGCACGGGAATCGGCGTTATGGCCGATGTGCTGGGCGGCATCCTGCCGGGCGAGAAGTTATCGGGTCTAATGATGGACAACCCGAAGGGCGGACGTTTCTGCCACTACTTCCAGGCAACTCGTATCGATGGCTTCAGACCTGCCGACGAGTTCAAGTCTGACATGGACGAGATGCTCCGAGCGTTCCGTGCCCAAGAGCCAGCTCCCAACGCAGCAGGCGAAGTCCTCTACCCCGGCTATCCCGATGCTGGCTACGTAACCAAACGCACCGAATCGGGAATCCCGCTCCCACGCCACACAGTCGACTACTTCAAGAAAATGGCCGACACGCTGAATGTGGAGTTCACGATTTAGGACCATGCGCTGGTGCTATGCCTGACCGAAATCGAGTGTTTCCCAGCGCCTGCAAGCGACACCCACGTTCTGAATTTAGGAATTTACGTACTCAAGAATCGTGAATATCGCGAATTATGCAGAATGTTTCTGGGAAACGCGCATAGACTGTTAATTCTGTGATTCAGTACTTCCTGAACCGCATAAATGCGGAAGCCCCGCTGACACGGGGCTTCTCAAACAGGTCGTTTCCTTGGGTAGGCTCCATCCCGTTTTACGCAAAAATGATTGTGGGACTGCCCAACGGAAACGTCAACTTCGAACAAGGAGTTCGACATGGCTTTCCAAAGTCTGTAAAAGATGCTGCGCTATTACGATCCGGCGGACGGTGTGAATGTCGTCGTAAACATACATACGACACGAACCCACCCCACAAAGGTGGTCGCTGCCCGCAACGAATCCGGCAAGGTCAATGGGAGGCTCATCACAAGACGGCACTAGCGTCTGGTGGTCCTGATACGCTGTCAAACTGCGAAGCTCTTTGTATTCGTTGCCACCACCTTACTGGCTCGTACGGCGGATAAAAAGGAATACACATTGGATAACAAACTTCCGGGCGAACTGGCAGCTGATAAATTCGATTCTCTCGTTGTTGAAGCAGCAAAATCGAATTCGATTGGCGAGAAGAACCATGCTCTCGAAAAAGCAGCGTTATGGGCGCAAGTCCTATCTGCCTATCGGATCAACATGATGGCTCAAACGATTGATGACATCGCCTACACCATGCGAAATCAGTCAGATTCTAATCAGCAATTTCGTCCTTAAAAAGAAAAGCCCCCGGTGTTGCCGGGGGCTATTCACGTGAAGTAGTCACGCCGCGAGGCGGACTGTAAGCCGAGTCCTGTACTGATTCCGCAATAAAGCGAAGCCAGTGACGGCCATCCATCTAGGCCTGCAGTTGCCCGCAGGCTCAAGCGACCAACCCGGAAGCTACCCGAATCCGGTCACAGCTTCCCTATTTGGTCTTGCACCGAGTGAGGTTTACCTTGCCCCGCA
>Ga0115002_10006330_pt1 | contig 13657 bp, 13 predicted proteins | sample ArcticOcean_MG_C_8_FD_89576 | JGI IMG/M metagenome (GOLD analysis project Ga0115002, IMG submission 89576) | Marine microbial communities from western Arctic Ocean - ArcticOcean_MG_CB11_86 | ecosystem: Environmental > Aquatic > Marine > Oceanic | place: Arctic Ocean: Canada Basin | collected...
GATCAAGATCGGCGCGGCGCACCGTTTTTTCAAAAAACCGCCTCGCGCGACTCGCGAATGCTGTCGATACGCAAAAAACTCACATCCTCAGAGGCACGTTCCCTACAGGCTGCTGCGCATCCCGCCACACCATCGGCACGGCAGCGCCCGGCTTCCCCCCGGAAGCCCAGGGGCGAACAAATCTTTTCGGTAGATGGTGTACACACAGAGCACGAAGTACGGAAAGCTCCTATATAGCAATCCGAAAAGTTTGGCTTGCCCCCAGAAACTGAAGCCCAGGGGCGAACAAATCTTTTCGGCCGATGGTGTACACACAGAGCACGCAGTACGGAAAGCTCCTATATAGCAATCCGAAAAGTTTGGCTCGACCCCAGAAACACAGCGATTGGCTTGCCCCCAGAAACTGTCTCGGCGTTAGTCAACCGTTTTCCGCAGATTCCTCGAGTATCTTTTGAGCCCGTTCGACGTCTTCATCAAGTACGAGTAAGTCAACTCCATCGGAAGTAGGCAAAGGCACCCCGACGTAATCGTCCGCAGATACCATGGCATGGACGCCATTAGCTTCCAGTAAACTCTTGAGGAACTCAGCTTCTTCTTGGGATGCACAAGATCGAATGCGAATCGAGTCTGCCATTTTATCCCCCTAGATTTCGTTCACGGCGGAGTAGAAAGTTGATTTGCTTGGCGTCGGCAAGATTGCAAAGCTGGGACCTAGCTGTCCTAATTCAATTCGCTTGTCTCCAACATGGAGTTGAAGACGGACATTCGCTGAGAAAGTCGAATCTTGGGAAATCATGACTACGCCTGATGAAGTGCAAAAACGAATCGAGCGGTTCTGATTTAGCCGAAGTCTTGAACTAGACGTTTGCCTCGGTGCAGGAACTCAAGGTAGCGTATATTTGCTCACTAATCCATCCCGCTCCGAGCGTTTCGCAGGCAAGTTTCGTTATCGCCAAGTCGCTTATGAGCGAGAACGCGACGTTTATGCACGCTTAAAGGAACTCGAGATCGTAGAAGCGGCCAGCGAGAGTCCCAAAACGAACCTCTTTGAGAAAAAACTCGAATTCACAGTAGCTACCTGTCGTCGAAAATTTTTTCCAAGCGGGGATGATGGTTCCTTACATCCGTTATTCCGAACTGGCCAATTGGCGTCTGTACAATCGATCATAGTTTAGAGGCTGCTAGCAAATAGTCCCGGCGCGCGGGGACCGCACTCCACAGAACGGCTACTGAAAGACTTCGGTCTCGGGGTGCATTGCGTACCAGGCGAACCATAGCGAGTACATCCACTCCACTCCATGTTCGGCCTCCGCCACGCGCAAACTCCCGGCGTCGGGAAGGTACTCGACAACCAAGCGTTTGCCGTCGATACGACCCTCAGCAACTCGATTCTCTCGACTAAATGCCGACAGCGAATAGGCCCGCACGGCATTGCCGGACCATACACCTAGGACACGCTCCTTCACAGGCAAACGGTCACTCGTAGGTTGGGCGGGAAACATCAGTCGGTCATTCTCGAAGTAGCTACCGTAGGGGCTAAAGGCATAGTTGCGATTGTGACCCGTCTCTGTCGAGAGCACCAAAGTATCTGGGTAGCGGCCCAGCCAATTGCTCCAACTTGTGAGTTCCAGGGGCAACAACTTGAGTCCTTGGTTTGCGCCCGGGCCCGAAATGCCGGCGGCTTTAAGTTGCGACCAAAGGCTGTCGTTTTTGCCAGAGCGGTCGTACATGAGCACATTGCTGTTATACAACAGTCCGGAAACGCCGAATTCGCGTTCCCCCAGTACTGTGCGGCGATCGAATACGGCCGCTGAATCGCACAACGGACAATAGGTGATCGCCACCGGAACAGGGCCCAGAGAATCGTTGACGATTTCATGATGGTTGAGAATCTTAAGCGGGTAGGCGCGGGCATGATCGCCGATCACGACGCCAATGATGCGATCCTGTGGCGCAAGATAGGACGCAACTTTGCCAGCGATCAACTGCGGCCGCGAAAGGGCAGGAATCCCGTCTTTGGCTGGTCCGCCCGAGAAAATTTGGTCGCGGGGAACAGTAACTTGAGCGAGGTCGAAAGCCGCGGGCATGCGTCTTGCAGAACCCTGCTGGGCAAACGCTCGGTTTCCATCACGGCCCACCGGCGGATGACTGCCTAACTCAAGATAGAGCAGAGCCGGCACGACTAGCAGCGTGGCCACGACTACCGCACGAGCAATTCGCCACCAGGAAAACGTTCTCTGGGGTGCGCCGCCGTCGTCCCCAAGTAATTCTTCACTCGCTGCTTCAGCCATTACCGCGTCCTCCGTCGCCGACCGGTGACAATTGCTAGATCGGCAATTCCCAGTTTAACGCAATGACCATCCGGTACTGTGAGATGGGTAACACTTCTCGTGCTCTGTGATTACCCATCGCATTGTTTCTCTATAGAATTGACTAGGAGCCCTTTAGAATTGACTATGACGTTGTGGCAAGTTTCTGCCGGAGCGACGTCAAAAGTTGTACGGCAGCGCCGATCTCACGCTGCTGTCGCTCAGGCTCTTGGGGAATCTCTCGCTCGATCGTAAGTGGGCCCGTGTAGCCAATGGAATCAAGCGTGCGCAGATAAGCCGCCATGTCTACATCCCCTTCACCCAGTGGCACTTCGAGCCCCCAAGTTTTGCCTGGCTCGTTCGACCATTTGGCGTCTTTGCAGTGGACACTGCGCACGTAGGGGCCAAGCATCTCAAGACTCGGCAGTGGTTGGCCGGCCCCGTACAAGATCATGTTGGCCGGATCAAAATTCACAAACAAATTATCGCGATTCACGTGCCGAAGAAAATCGAGCAAGGCCTCAGCCGTTTCTTGCCCGGTTTCCAGATGTAGATTTTGCCCGTTCTCTCCGCAATAATCGGCAATCTCTGCCGTCACGTTCACGACTTCGGAATAGCTCGAAGCATGCGTATCGTGGGGCACAAACCCAAGGTGAAGTCCTACGGCCGGGACATCCAGGAGTTTGCCGAAGTCAGAGATGCTATTGAGTTCACTCACGCGCGCATCGCGTGTTTCCGGATTCACCAAACCGACGGTTCGCTCGACGGTAGGAATATCTGCATAGCTTTCGCCAGCGAAGCCCGCGAATAGACACGTCACTTCAATTGCGTGCTGAGCAAGTTGATTGGCCAGCTGCCCTGCATACTCAGAACTACGTGCATCCCTATCGGGCGCATGGAGGTGAATCGTGGAGATCCCTAATTCGGCCGTCGTTTCTAGCGGCAGCCCGAGACCGGCGCCGACACTCGTAAAAATCCCAATGGGCCATCGACTCATAATGTGCTGATCCTAAATTTTTAAAGTGAAATTGCTTGCCCCTCTAAACCGCTAGCGGCGACCGCTGACGGCTTAGAGGGGAACCTAAAAAAACGCATCCTATGATCGTTAAATTCTAGCGTTCCTGGTGGAGCTTGTCGATTTGCCATGAATCGTGCTACTTTTCTGCAGCTAGCTGCAGGACTCCGCTGGAGTGAGTTTTCAATTTTTTCCATAATCCTCGCAGCGTATTGTTTCACCTTCAGTACGAAAACCGAGAATAACTGATGAGCACGATGCAAACATGGATTGACGATCTAGCGCAGAACGATTTATCTGCGCAAATTTCTGCCGCCGAGGCGTTAGCCGGTTTGGGCAAAGCAGCACAGGGAGCGATTGTCGCGCTCGTTGAGGGCTGTGGCTCGAGTGATGAAGACGTGCGGAACTGGTGCACTGCTGCACTCGAGGAAGTGGGCCCACCGGCCGCCGGACAGATTGAAGATTTGAAATCTCTGGCCAGTGCGGCAGAAAACGACATTGCCTTCTGGGCCGTGACCATGTTGGGCCGCGCCCCAGCGGCAGATGCCGTGCCGATTTTGACAGAACGCCTGCACCACGCCTCAGCGCCCGCTATGCAAAAAAGAGCCGCGTGGGCCTTAGAAAAAATCAACGCGGCCCACGGCCTCTCCAACAATTCGCACCTGCGCAGGATGCGCAGCAGCCTGTAGGGAATGTGCCTCTGTGCCGTTCCGCGCCCCGGGTACACTCGCTCCACACCGCATCGCATTGATGCGTTCGCGACACGCTTCTAAGGGATGCGATTATCGACCATCTCGAATCGCAAACAGCGTCTCGAACGTGCGCAAATAGATAGTGCCGTTCGCGATGACAGGCGAAGCGGCAATTTCTTCGCCAACGTCGTTCGATGCCAAAACCTCGAACTCCCGCCCTGCCCTGACGACGGTGACGACTCCGCTGCGGCTCGTCAAATAAACCTTGCCATCTGCCAGGACGGGCGAAGCGCGATGTCGATCGCGCACAGTGCGCTCCTCATAAACTTCTTCCCCTGAATTTGCATCGATGCACAGCAGGTTACCATTTTCGCGGCAAAGATAGACGAGACCCTTATGCACAAGGGGTGAGGAAACATCGGGCGTGTTCTTTGGATACGTCCATGCGACGAATTCCGAATCGGTAATGTCGCCCTCCCCGAAAGGCCGCAGCCCCAGCACCGGCCCATTTTTTGCCGTAGGTACGACAATCAGATTCTTGGCAATTGTCGGTGAAGCCACAAAACGCAAAGTGGGATGATAAGTACCAGGTGGGTTCATCCCTCCGCAGCGCCACAATTCGTGGCCGTTGGCCAAGCCGTGGGCAACAATATAATCGGCACCATGGGTCAGCAAAAATGCTCGCTCGGGGCCATGCTGGGAATAAATGACAGGCGATGCGTAAGAATGCTCGCACTCCATGTGAGCGTCGCTGGGGCGCGGCTGTTGCCAAACTTCTTTGCCAGTCAAGGCGTCCAAACATATCACCATCGCTTCTCGCGTAACCTCGTCTCCGTCGCCGTGGATCAGTTGCAGAAAGAGTCGTTGGCCAAAGAGTACCGGAGTTGACGTCATGCCGAACTGAATCTGGAATTCGCCGTAGCGATCTTGCAGATTGAATTTCCAAACTTCCTTACCCGACGCATCAAAACACGCCAGCTCGCCTGTGCCGACCATCGCCCAGACGTGCTTGCCATCGGTACTGGGTGAAGGCGAAGCCATGTTGCCCTCGTCGCCCCGCACGGACCGGTCTCCAGCGGAGAGCGTTCGTTGCCAGAGTTTTTCGCCGGCCGTCGATACGCACCAAAGTTGCAATTCGGCGGCGGCGGCGGTTGTCAGATAGATGCGATCTCCCCAAACGACAGGTGTCGCTCCGGCCTGCCCCGGCAACGGCAAACGCCAGGCGAGGTTTTCATTGGCAGACCACTCTAGCGGAAGGCGGCTTTCGGTGCTGACCCCTGAAAACTCAGCGCCACGCCATTGGGGCCAATTCTCGGCTTGCAGAGTACCGACGCCGAGCATCATCACGATTGGGGTAAAGAACGCCTTCGCGACACGTACCCCTGCGACAAGTACCCTTGCGACATGGTATCGATGGGACATATCAAGGTGTGCTTTGGTGAAGTGTATTTAGTGGTCTAACGATGCTGCACCCCGGCAAGACACTTAAGGCTCTGCTCGTTGCCATCGGTGCCGCTCCCTCGTTACAATACAGCACTGTTTGCGGCTAAGCAAATTGACCCTCACAACTCCACGTTGCCATGCGAATCAGCGCCATCCCTCAGATCTATCGCAACGTCAATCGTTGGGGAGAAATCCTTTCAACCTTGAGTAAATATGGGCTGGCTGGGTGGCTTAGCCAATTCGATTTTGCACTTGGCAAGTCGCTCCTTAAGAACCGCAACGGGCAGGTACTCGCCAACGAGAGTCGCGAAACTCGCATTCGACTGGCTCTTGAAGAATTGGGCCCCACGTTTATCAAACTCGGGCAAATCATGAGCACCCGTCCCGACGTCGTGGGAAGTGAGCTCGCCGATGAATTGCAAAAACTGCAAACACGAGTTCCTGCTGATCCGGCAGAGCTCGTTGCTGACATCATTCGGGAGGAACTGGGGAAATCGGTCGAGGAACTGTTTACCGACTTTTCACCCGAAGCGGTAGCTTCGGCATCAATAGGTCAGGTGCATCGCGCGCGCTTGCACACCGGCGAGGAAGTGGCGGTAAAAGTACAACACCATGATATCCAGGCGCAAGTTCGCGTCGATCTGGACATCCTCACGGGCTTGGCACAACTGGCCGAGCGATTGCCTGAGTTGCACAGCTACCGTCCACGCTCGACGGTTGCCGAGTTTCAGCGCGCCCTGCGACGGGAGCTTGACTTCACGCGCGAGCGCCGTCACCTAGAGCAGTTTTTTCATGCCTTTGAAGGAGATGAAGGAGTTCGGATACCACGTGTCTATCCGGAACTTTGTACAGAGCATGTGCTTGTTATGCAGTGGCTCGAAGGTATCCCACTGACGGAGCCCGACGAGTTGCGTGCGAGTGGTATCGAAATGACAGAGGTGACCCTTCGCGGCGCCGAAATGTACCTGGAGATGATTTTTCGCCACGGCCTCTACCACGCCGATCCGCATCCGGGCAATTTGTTGGTCATGCCAGACGGCGCGATCGGCCTCCTCGACTTCGGCATGGTGGTGCGCATCGACGAAACCCTGCGTGAAGAGATCGGAGACATGCTACTCGCCATCATTGAACAAGACGCGAACCGGCTAGTCTCCGTGGTGATGCGCGTCGGCGCCGTTCCTCCCCGCCTGGACGAAACGAGCCTTTCGCTAGATTTGACCGATTTCGTGTCGCACTACGCCCACCAGTCCGTGGACCAATTCGAGCTCGCCGCGGCGCTGACCGAAATGTTTGAGCTTGTGCGGCGCTACGAAATCGTCCTGCCCTCGTCGATGGCCCTCCTGCTTAAAGTGCTGATCATGCTCGAAGGGACCGCGCAAAAGCTCCAACCCAATTTCAGTTTAATGGAAGTCATCCAGCCTTATCAGCGGAAAATCTTGGCACAACGCATGTCGCCTAGTTGGCAATTACGCAAGGCCCGGCGTATGGCCTACGAGGTGCAACAACTGGCCGAGTTCGTGCCACGCCGACTGCGCGACATTCTGCATCAAGTGCAAAGTGGGCGGTTCGACGTCCACCTGGATCACCGGGGCTTGGAACCCTCGGTGAACCGCTTGGTGCTGGGTATGTTGACGAGCGCTTTGTTTATTGGTTCGGTACTGCTCGTGACCAATAATGTTTGGCCGCTGAAAGAAGTCTCGGTGCCCGGAGTCTTGGGAATGGGACTCAGCGCCGTCTTAGGGCTCAGGCTGCTCCGAGCCATTAGTAAGTCGGGCCACTTGGATCGACGAAAGTAAAGTCGCAAGGGGATCGACGAAAGTAAAGTCGCAAGGGGATCGACGAAAGTAAAGTCGCAAGGGGATCGACGAAAGTAGCCAAACGATTAGGCTGAAACTCCCTGCCGCTGTTTTTCTTCAACAGCCTCGACAACTTCCTCCGGCTCGCTGGGCCGAGCGAAGCTATCCAGCGCTTGCTCGAGCCTGGCGTTGAGGGCATCCAGCTCGCAGATGAGCTCTTCGTGCCTCTGCTCTAGACGCTGAATAATCTCGCTGGGTACTAGCTCAGACATCGGATCTGCTTACGGGGCCACATAGGGGGGTACATGGGTACATACGTCCCATCGGCGCCCAGATCCGATAGATCGAGTCGCCGACCTCCAAATGCCCCTTATCTTGATGATCGGCCGCCGGTCGTGCCGAATATAACGGACGTAGGCGTGGAAAATGAGCAAGCCCCAATGACCAATGCCCCCATGAGAACGCCCTAAATATTGGTCATTGGGGCTTGGTCATTGGTCATTCGGATGATACCTTACATGTTTCCAGATAAGAGGTTGCGCCCCATTTACGCGGCCCAAGGCACTATCGAAAGGGAACTGAGTTGGTCAAATTAACTTTACGGGACAAAGAGACTGCACAAGAAGCCGTGCGTCGATTCCGCAAGCTGGTCGAACGTAGCGGCATCAAGAAGGAAATTCGCATCCGCGAGTTTTATGAGAAACCAAGCGAGACCAAGCGCCGGGCTCGATTGCGAGCAGAACGTCGTTCGCGTCGCGAGCGATTATTGGGCCGCGCCTAGATCGACCGGTTTCAGTTATACCGTTTTAGTCATGCAGCGGCAGATCCGCGTTCTATTCTTGAATTGAGTTCAAGATCTCCGGCAACTTCTCAACGAAGTCGCGAATCTCGTCGCGCACGCGTCGGTAATGCTCCAGCGCTGCTTCCTCCGTCGCTGCGCCGCGTGCCAGAGCAGGTGGGTCGTCAAAGGGCACATGGAGCTTTCGGCATTGCCCGGGAAGCACGGGACAATTCTTGTCGGCATGGCCACAGACCGTGACAACCAGATCGAAGGCGACATCTGACAGTTCCTCCAGCCGTTGCGATTGATGGCTGGTTATATTGACCCCTGCTTCTTGCATGACGCGGATTGCATGAGGATTGAGTCCATGGGCCTCGATCCCAGCCGAATAACTTGCGAACTGATCGCGATAAAGCGACTTCGCCCAGCCCTCTGCCATTTGGCTGCGGCAAGAGTTTCCGGTACAGAGAAAGAGAACAGAAGACGAAGCTGAATTCATGTTTGAATCTCATGTCGCAACCAGGCATTTCCATCTGCGGTACTTGTAAGACTGCGTGGCATAGCAGAGCGACGCCGTGGGAGCTTACGAGTATAACGCAACAAAGCCTCGCAGGACGAGCCCCGAGACTTTGTTGGTCTATTGGCGTGATGGGTCTCGATCTTTAGAAAGAGAACTCCGTTCGGACGAAGAAGCCATCGAAACCAAGAATATTGGCGTCGTCAAACGTAATGTCCGTAGGATCTTGCAGCCCAGGATCGTTCAACAAAGCGAACGTGTCTCGCATCCCCAGGTCGTGCCAAGCCGAGAACAAGTACCCACCTGAGACAGTCAACCTATCGGAGAGGTAGGCCGTACCGCCTACGACAATGTCGAGCACTGGAATAATCTGGGTCGAATTAAAGATTGTCGTGTTGATGGCGATGGGGGCACCAGCAACGACGGCCGTTCTGGTATTCGTGATTCCGACGTTACCAAGCAGAAGAGAAATATCACCTTTGAGAAACAAGTCGAAATGTTGCTTTTTCCCAAGATAGCGGCGTCCCTCCAGGCCCCAACGAGGCCCACCCCCCTCAAAGTCAAGTACGGTAGAAGACGTGTTACCCACCGCTCCCGTATCCACCTGAGCATGGTCACGATTCCAATCGACTTCGGCGTAGCGTATGCCAGCAGACCATGTAATATCCCACGCGGGATACCATCTATAGCCACAACATGTGCTAGGAGGGCATCCCAAGGGAATAGTCTTAGAAAATGCCAAATCATAGGATTGGGCACGAACGCCACTGTTGGTAATTACAGATGTCTCAGGAGTGAGAGAGGTGACTCTATCGGGAGCAATTACGACAGAACCAGGTTGTGCAGTCCCTATGGCAGCTGCACTGCTGTCATAATTTGTGTACCCAAACTGGATATCTCCGCCACAATCACATAGGCGGTAACCACCGTATATGCGATAGCTGGGTTCGTAATCGTATTCCAATTCGGTAAATGTGTTTGTGAGTACGGCAGTGTTATTGACCACTGTCTGAGTTTGGGTCAAAAACGCAACCGACTCACTAAAAGTCGCACGAACTTGCAAATACTCTGCACCGACGTAAAACAGCCCAGGCCGGTCCAAAAGACTGTTGGATCCCAAGCATCCGCAAGAACCACTGTCACACCCACAAGAGCCGCTATCGGAGTCGCAATAGTTACAGTTGCTGCCGCTTGAGTCGTAGTCGTCGCTGCAGAAGGCATCAAAGCTGTTGTAAGAAGCGAGCGACGCCTCCGCCATTGCAGCGGCGTCGTTCGCAGTCTGGTATTCGGCAGTCTGGCGATCGGCTGTCTGGTATTGTCGCTGGCGCTGCGCGTTTGCCGTTTGCATCGTGTAAAAACTAAGGCATACGACGAGCGCAGCAATCTTTCTTAAATCTAAATTCATCGTGACTTCCCCCCTCAAGAAATGATCGAGCAGCGAGCGGCGAGCGGCTCATCAGCAATTAGCCGCTTTTCTCCTAAGAACCAGGCACTCGTCGCATGTTCAATACTTCGTTCACAGCATTCAATCGGTACCCGGATGATCCAACCTTTCGTTTTTTTCCGAATTATCCGCAGATCCACTACAAGCAGAGAAGTTTCCACAAACGGCACAAACCTCCGTCGTCCAGATTGCGGGCTAGCCCATATTTCATCCGTTTCTGCTCCGGCGGCCGCAGAGTCTATAGCAAATTGGCCTTCCATGGCTGCGTTATGCTTCGGCCCGCGATCCTCAACGTGTAAGAACACGCCTGCGCAGCGCGAACCTCACGTGCCTTGCCATGAAACGACTTAGACCACCTCGCGACGAATCGTATGAAATATCCGGGCTAGTGCGTACGGCTGACGGTTTGAAGTTCGCAGTATGAAAGCAACTCGAACGAACTGAACGAGCCTGAACCAGCGAGAAACGCCGAAGAAGGTTGAATTGTTGAGTGCTAAGCAATCATGCTAGCACTTTGACTTACGGTTTGCCAATTTTGCTGATCTGGCAATCAACTCTGAGGATGACTCACACCAGCAGTCGCCTATTAGCCCAAGTTCAACAGTTGGCGGTCGTATTTCTCTGTTGTTTCTGGCACGCCTCGGTCGTCTGCCTAGTGACTCTAGTCTTGATGGCCCTTGGATAGTAATGCCGCATTCATTGAACACTTTGGCGACTCATCAGGCAAGACGCTCGCCGTAGGCTTGCCAATCCGGTTAGGCCAGCCAGAAAAAGGACCAGCGTCGCAGGTTCTGGAATAATTCCAATGCTGCCACTAGCTTGAGGTGTGATGAAATACGGCATGGGATGTGAGGGGTCTACAAAGGATGTTAGTGCCACACTGAATTGATCTGGGAGCGACTGGGGCACCGACTGCTCACCGTTGGCAAAAGTCACGGTAACCGCCGCGTTGTCGGATAGATCGACTAGGTCTATGAGATCACTAAAGAAAGGTAGATTGGGTGCATTCGTATCAAAAAGAATTCGCTGATACGAAGGGAAATGCTGAGGGAACATGCTATTGTTGATTCCCAACAGCGGTTCGCTCGTGGGACGATTTTCCATGGGGATGGCGTCGTCGTACTCGAACCTAAGTTCAAACAGGGCCGAGTAGCCCGGCTTAATCCCGCCGTTCCCGAAATCAATAACGACACGATCTGCATTATCAGCTCCGGCGGCTACTTGTGAAGGATTGGGGCCGATTGTCGTCGCAATAGCACTGACATTGTCTAGCGGAATAATAAGGTCATTCGTGGCGACCGCCCCTGCCGCAATATAAGTATTATTGGGCGGCAGTAATAAATTGTTGGTTTGAAAAAAGTTTGCAAAATTGAATCGGACATCCCCAATCGTGAGCGCAAGCTGCGTAAGATTCGTCGTTGAATTGGCATCGTTAAAAACGCGCAAAGCGACGGAGTTAAAATCCACCGTTAGGGCCGATTGAGTATTCCACCCTGCACTCATGAATGCAGTGGCACTGCCATCGGTGGCCAGTATGCCGGGATTCGCATTGAAATCAATGTTAAAGATCCCGACCGATCCTTGGGCTCGGACAACCGAGCCACACCCCATTAGCACCGCTACAACAAGCGTTGCCTGCAAAACGGTCCATGTTCTTGTTCTCATGATTTTTCTCCTGATCACACCACCATGCATTTGCATACAAGGCGATAAATGCGATCTCCAGGTCAGGAGTAAACTTCGAGAAGGTAGGCCAAGCGGAACTACCGATTGGCCTCATTCGAAAGGCGATTCGTAGCAATGCAGCGCAAAGTGGCGGAATCCCGCACGTTATGCGACTACTTCTTGCGCATTTTGAGCGTGTCAAGAGAGCTATTGGGCTGGCCGAGAGAGGCTCGAACGTTTGCCCTTTACGATTGCGATTTGCAACGAGAACAAACGATCCACCTTAAGGCTACCCTGGAAATGTTCGCTAACGGAACAAACGCCTGAGAGAGAACCCCATCGGGAAAGCGACTGACCAATAGCAGAGCCCTCATGAGGCAACTGGGGGTCAGTACGAGAGATGGTGTTGTGAACTCAGGCGTCTAACCAAGACAGGCCTGTTCGGACAGCGATAGAGCCAGCTTGACCCTTCGCCAGTCGAATGTTCATGAAGTCCACAACCCAATAATAAAGTGAAAATGTACTGATTACGCAGAGAAAAAGCCCTACAGCCCTGATTCTAATGCGATCGGTCCAACCTGTCAAACTAAATGTCTTGAAAAAGTAGAATTTGTGGGCCGGCAGCTAGAAACCCTCGGTTACGGGCTAAATAAGCCACCGGCAAGACCGTAAAAAACGACGCGGAGGGGGTGTGCCTCTTTTGCTCACTAGGTATTGCGCCAACTCGTTGCAATCAGAACTGCCAATCCAAGCCGATGTCGAGTGAACGTGCTGAATGGGTTAGAGCGCCCACGCTGATTCGTTCAACTCCTGTGGCGGCGATTTCTCGAGATGTTTCCAAGCGAACCCCGCCAGAAGCTTCGAGCTCTATCTCCGGCGCCTTTTCGTTGCGGATTTTCACTGCCGCGCGCAGTATGTCGAGAGACATATTATCTAGCAGCACGATATCCGGCGTGGCAGGTAACACGGCTGCCAGCTGATCCAGAGAGTCAACCTCGACTTCGATCAAGACTCCCTTTTTCGATGATTGTTCTAACAGCTTACGGGCATCTTCGACGGCGCCGGCGACATCACTTGCAGCCGCGCCGCATTGGGCTAGATGATTGTCCTTGATCAGGACTGCGTCATAGAGACCCAAGCGGTGGTTACACGCTCCGCCGCAGCGGGCGGCATATTTTTCCAAAAGACGCCAGCCAGGCGTTGTCTTGCGCGTGTCGTACACGCGTGCCTGTGTCCCGGCCACTTCGGCCACATAGCGACTCGCCAGCGTGGCAATTCCCATCAGCCGCGAAAGCAAATTCAGCAGCGTTCGCTCCGCAGTCAGCAGGTGACGCACGTTGCCCTCAAGCCTGATGAGTGTCGTCCCCGCGTCGATCTTGTCACCATCGGCAACGGTGCTGGTCGCGGTAAGATCGGCCTCCAGCTCGTCGAGAACCACTTGCACTGAAGAAATACCTGCGACGATACCCGGCTCCCGGCTCACCACATTTGCCGCCCCCTGCCGATCAGCGGGCACCAAAGCGACGGTCGTCAAGTCCTGCTGCCCGGCCAGATCTTCTTCGAGGGCCAGCTTCACTATTCGTTGGCAGGCCTCCTCCAACTGCCGGTCCCACTCAAGTTGCTTGAAATCCGGCATGAAGTCTTGTTCCTTGAAATTTGGTATACTTCGCCCACTCGGTCTTGGGGCACCAGTAGCTCGACGAGTCGCCGCGAATGCCGAAGACTCAAGGCCTACTGCCCACGACCTCCCAATATCCCTTTTCCAATGCGCAAGACGCAACCCACCATGGAAAAAACAGCGGGCAAACAATCCTCGCGACCCTGGATTAAACCGTCGGATCAGGGCAGCATGCTGGTACTCACCCTGGCACTGCTACTGATGAGTCTGAGCTATTGGTGGTACCTAGGCGGTTCCAGCGGAGATCTCATTGAAATCGACCGCGCCGAGCCGCTCAGCGCCCAATACCTCGTCGATATCAACCATGCCGACTGGCC
>Ga0115002_10006331_pt1 | contig 13657 bp, 15 predicted proteins | sample ArcticOcean_MG_C_8_FD_89576 | JGI IMG/M metagenome (GOLD analysis project Ga0115002, IMG submission 89576) | Marine microbial communities from western Arctic Ocean - ArcticOcean_MG_CB11_86 | ecosystem: Environmental > Aquatic > Marine > Oceanic | place: Arctic Ocean: Canada Basin | collected...
AATCAATGGTATTATCAGGAGGTGAAAGAAGAAGGCTAGAAATAGCCAGAACTCTTGCATGAAATCCTAAATATTTATTGCTGGATGAACCACTAACAGGTATTGATCCTGTATCCATAGAAGAAATAAAATTAATAATTAAAAATTAAAGAATAAAAATATTGGCGTATTGATTACTGATCACAACGTGAGAGAAACTTTAAAAATAGTGGATAAAGTTTACATAGTAAATGAAGGTGCAATATATTTTGAAGGACTTCCTGAAAATGCTATCAGCAATGAAAAGATTCGTAAGTTTTATCTTGGATCAGAATTTAATTTATAGCATGCATCAAACACACGGACTTTAAATGAATAAAATGATTATCACTGTTGATGGACCTGCAGGTTCAGGAAAACAGCGTATTGCTAAATATATTGCAAGTAAATATAAATTTTTTCATTTAGATTCAGGAGTTTTATATCGTCGATTAACTTCAAAGATCATTAAAAATAAAATTAATATAAATAATTCAGTCAGTATAAAAAAATTTATACAATCACTGAGCACTCTTTCCTCAAGAAATCACTACACTCTTAGAAAAGAAAATATAAGCAAAGCATCTGCTAAAATCGCTAAAATTTCTGCTGTAAGAATTTTTATCAACAATCAGCAAAAAATAATTGTTAAAAAAATGCTTAAATTATTTCAGGGTTGTGTAATCGATGGAAGAGATATTGGATCAAAGGTCTTTATAGAAGCTCAAATTAAGCTTTTTATTGACGTTAAAGTGCAAATTAGAGCAAAAAGAAGACATAAACAGTTGATTGAAATAGGGGAAAAGTCTATACACGCCCAAATTTTGAAAGAAATACAGTTGAGAGATAAACTTGATATAAATCGAAAACACTCACCTTTGATAAAACCAAAGGGGTCTATAACTATAGACAATTCTGAAGATTTCAAAACTACAATCATTGCGGTCAATATTGCGCTTAAAAAAATTAAATAATATGCAACAAAATATTTCAAATACTCAATACGAAGAATTAATTTCAAAAACAATAAGTACGGATAATAATAAAGAAAAATCGATAGTTGATGGAAAGGTAGTTGCCATTGAAAATGATATGGTAATAGTTGATGTTGGTCTTAAAAGCGAAGGCAGAATTCCTTTAACTGAGTTTACGAGACCTGGTCAAGCTTCAGAAGTAGAGTTGGGTGAAACATTAAAAGTGTTTTTAGAAAATGTTGATAGTGCTCAAGGAGAAACTAAACTCTCTAGAGAAAAAGCTGTAAAGCAAGGTGCGTGGAATTATTTACAAGATTGCTATGATAACAGCAAAGTCGTTAAAGGCGTTCCTTTTAATAGAGTAAAGGGAGGGATGAGTGTTGACTTAGATGGTGTAACTGCTTTTCTACCCGGCAGTCAAATAGATTCAAGATCAATAATTAAAGATACTAAAGAACTCTTAAATCAAACTCTTGAATTTATGATTCTTAAAATGGACAAGTTTAGAGGCAATATTGTTGTGTCTCGAAAAGCTATTTCAGATGTTGAACTTAAAGAACAAAGAAAAGAGCTTTTATCTCAAATTACAGAAGGGTCTATTATTGATGGAAGAATAAAAAATATTACTGATTATGGAATGTTTGTTGATTTGGGAGGTATTGATGGATTAGTTCATGTAAGTGATATCTCGTGGAAAAAAGTTAATCATCCTTCTGATATTTTTGAAGTAGGTTCTACAGTTAGTGTTAAAATTCTAAAATTTGACGAGGAGTTAACTAGACTGAGTTTAGGCATAAAACAACTAACAGAAGATCCTTGGGATAAGGTAAATGAATTTTACAAAGTGGATCAGATTTTTAAATCCAATGTATCGATAATCAGTGACCAAGGTGTTTTTTTGTCTATAGAGAATAATTATGAAGGCTTTGTTCCATTAAATGAATTAACGTGGTTAAAAAAACCACCCCATCCTTCAAAAATTGTTGAATTAAAACAGGACGTTGAAGTTAAAATTACAGATATAGATAATGACAAAAAAAGAATTATTTGTAGCCTTAAACAATTAAAAGAGAACCCTTGGGATCTCTTAATAAATAAATACAATGTTAATGATAGCTTTGATACAGAGGTTGTAAATGTAGTTGATTTTGGAATTTTTGTTAAAGTACATGAAGAAATTGATGGCATGATTCATGTATCCGATCTTAACTGGAATGAATCCGAGTGCCCTAAAATGTTAGAAAATTTTAAGAAAGGCGATTCAGTAAAAGTCAAAATACTTGATATTAATACTGAAAAAGAAAGAATAAGCCTTGGGATAAAACAACTATCGAGTGATCCAGTAAGTGTTTTTTTGAACAAATATCCAATAAATTCTAGTATTAGTGGGACAATTACCTCTATCGATGACAAGGGAATAACCGTAAATCTTGAGTCAAGTATTAGTGGCTATATTAAAAGAATCAACTTATCTAGAGAGAAAAATGAACAAAAAACAGAAAGATTTGCCATTGGCGAAAAAGTTGATTCTTTGATCTTATCTTTTGATGTTAAAACAAGAATTGTTAATTTATCTATTAAGGGTCTTGAAATAAATGAAGAGAAAAAGGCTCTGGATAAATATGGCTCTAGTGACTCAGGAGCTTCCTTAGGAGAAATTTTAGGGTCTGCTTTTAAGAAAAAAAATGAAAGTTAATGTTAAAATCTGATTTAATCTTATTCATTAACAAAAATTATTCTTCTTTAAGCCACAACGACATAGAATTAATTGTTGATTTTTTTTTTAAAAAAATTGTTGAAAGCCTCAAAGAAGGTAAAAATCTAGAAATTCGCGGCTTTGGGACATTTTCAAAAAAAATTAATAAAGAAAAATACGTTAGAAACCCAAAAACTAATGAAAAAATATTTAAAAAACAAAATTATAAAGTTCATTTCAAAATTGGTAAGATTTTACACCAAAGAATTAATTCAGTGCAATGATTCTAAAAAAAATTATCGTAGCTCTAGATTGTGATAATTTAAAATATGCTATAAATGTTGTTAAAGCTTTAAAACAAGATGCGTTTGCATTTAAAATTGGATATGAATTTTTTTTTACCTTTGGGCTAGAGGGTTATAGAATTATTCAAAAAGAAAATATTCGTATATTCCTTGATCTTAAATTACATGATATTCCCAATACTGTAAAAAAAGGAATTTCTGCAATTTCAAAATTAAACCCATATTTTACAACCATACATTTGTCAGGTGGTGATGATATGCAAATAGCTGCAAATAAATCAAAGCAGAAAACTAAAATTCTTGGAGTATCTATTTTAACAAGCCTTAACTCAGAGCAAACTCAAAAATTTTATTTTAATAAGAATATTGAAAGCATTGTTTCAAGTTTTGCAAATTATGCATTAAATAACAAACTAGATGGGATTGTCTGCAGCCCAAAAGAAATAAAAACAATAAAAACAATAACATTAAACAAATTAATCATAATTACTCCTGGTATCAGACCCCTAAGCTACAAAGAGGTAAATGATGATCAAGAAAGAACCATGACACCTAAAGAGGCCATAGATGCTGGGGCTAATTATTTAGTAATTGGTAGGCCAATAACTCAATCAAATAATCCTTTAGAAGAATTAAAATCTATAAATTTATCACTTGAATAAACCTAAAATTAAAATTTGTGGCATTAAAGACATCGGAACGCTTGAATGCTGTATTAAAAATAAAGTAGATTTTTTTGGATTAATTTTTTACAAAAAAAGTCCACGGAATATTAGTATCGATGATGCCTTAAAGTTAATACACCATAGTAAAAATAAAAAAATAAAATCGGTTGGTGTTTTTGTAAATGAGCCTATTGATAAGTTAAATCTAATATTAAAAAAATTAAAAGTTGATTACATTCAGTTACATGGAGAAGAAGATGAGCGATATATCTCTGAAGTAAAAAAACATAATTCTATTAAAATTATAAAAAATATTCCCATTCAGGATCCAGTAGATTTATTAACTGTTAACAATTATCCTAATGCTGATATGTTTTTATTTGATTATAAACCAATGAAAAATGAACTACCAGGGGGAAATTCTAAGCAATTTTCATGGGAATTAATTAAAAACATTGAGATCGATAAACCTTGGTTTATATCCGGTGGGATCAACATTAAGAATATTAATAAAATTAATAATTTTACAATTCCTTATGGAATTGATATTTCTTCAGGTGTAGAAGAGATGCTGGGCATTAAAAGTAATAACAAAATTACTTTGCTTATAGAATCCTATGAATCAAAATAAAAATTCTTATAAAAAATGGACAGATGAAAAGGGTTATTTTGGTCAATTCGGTGGTCGATATGTTTCTGAAACACTTATGCCTTTAATAGAAGAGGTGGAAGCAGAATATAATAGAACAAAAGATGATAAGAATTTTTTAGATGAATTAGACTATTATTTAAAGAACTATGTTGGCAGGCCTAGCCCTCTTTTTCTTGCAGAAAGAATTACTAAAAATCTCAAAGGGCCCAAAATATATTTTAAAAGAGATGAATTAAATCATACAGGAGCACATAAAATTAATAATTGTATGGGACAAATTTTACTTGCAAAAAAAATGGGTAAAAAAAGAATTATAGCAGAAACTGGTGCGGGACAACACGGAGTTGCAACAGCAACTGTTTGTGCTTTATTTGGATTACCCTGTATTATTTATATGGGAGCAAAAGACATAAAAAGACAGTCACCAAATGTTTTTAGAATGAAGTTATTAGGAGCTGAGGTGAGAAGTGTAAATAGTGGATCTAAATCTCTAAAAGATGCAATGAATGAAGCTTTAAGGGATTGGGTAACAAATGTTAGAGATACATTTTATATTATAGGGACTGCAGCAGGTCCTCACCCCTACCCTAGTATGGTCAGAGATTTTCAATCAGTAATTGGTAGGGAAGTAAGATCTCAAATCTTAGAAGTAGAAAATAAACTCCCAGATCTTTTAATTGCATGTATTGGAGGAGGATCTAATGCATTAGGTTTATTTTATGATTTTCTAGACGACAAAGAGGTTAAAATGTTAGCAGTTGAAGCAGCTGGTTTAGGCTTAAATTCAGGTAAACATGCAGCTAGTTTAGCTGGAGGAAAACCTGGGGTTTTGCATGGAAATAAAACTTATCTTCTTCAAAATAAAAATGGTCAGATTGAAGAGGCACATTCTATTTCTGCAGGCTTAGATTATCCTGGCATAGGACCGGAACATTCTTTTTTATTTGAAGAAAAAAGAGTCCAGTATATGTCTGCGACAGATAATGAAGCTTTAGAAGCTTTTCAATACTGCTGTAAACAAGAAGGTATCATCCCTGCATTAGAGCCAGCTCATGCTTTAGCTGCATTAATTAAGGTTGCACCTCAGATGAATTCAGATAAAATTATCGTTATGAATATGTGTGGAAGAGGCGATAAAGATATTTTTACTGTTGCCGATGCATTAAAAATAGAGATTTGATGTCTGACAGAATTAATAAAGCATTCTCTAATAAGGGGAAAAAATTAATTACGTTTGTCACTGGTGGTGACCCCGATGAAATTACCTCACAAAATATTCTTGAAAAAATCATATTGAATGGGGCTGATATTATAGAAATTGGTATGCCTTTTTCTGATCCAATGGCTGACGGACCAACCATTCAATTAGCAAGCAATAGGGCAATAAAAAATGGTGCTAATTTAGAAATGATATTTTCTATTATTAAAAAAATAAGAATCAAGAATAATGATATTCCAATTATCCTTATGGGATATTATAATGTCATTCTTCACTTTGGAATAAAAAATTTTGTAAAAGAATGCTCTCTAAGTGGCGTAGACGGTCTTATAATTGTTGATTTGCAACCTGAAGAAGATTCTGAATTACATGAATCAATGAAATTTTATAATATAGATTTAATAAGACTCATTACACCCACAACAACGGCCAAAAGACTAAAAATTATTACGAAAAATGCATCTGGTTTTTTATATTATGTAACAATTACAGGGGTAACTGGTGAAAAATCTGCAGACATGGATGAGCTTGAATCATCTATTAAAAAAATTAGAGATTATTCTACCCTTCCTATCGTTGCTGGTTTTGGAATAAATAACAAAATACAAGTTAATGCGATTTGTAAAATAGCAGATGGAGCTGTTGTAGGGTCTTCATTAATTAAAATTATAGAAAAAAATTTAGAAAAAAAAGATAAAATGTTAAATTACATTGGTAATTTTGTTAAAGAGATAAAAAGTGGAACAGACTTATGAATTGGTTAACAAATTTTGTAAAACCTAAATTAAATGCACTTGTTAGCAGAAAAGAAGTTCCAGATAATTTATGGAATAATTGTCCTTCTTGCGGAAACATGATTCATCACAAAGACTTAAATGCAAATCTTCGAGTTTGTTTAACATGCAATTATCATTTTCGCATGACAGCTGAAAAAAGAATAGAAATTTTATTTGATAAAGATGATTTTAAAGAAATTAAATTAAATAAAGTTACCGACGACCCATTAAACTTTAATGATAAAAAAAAATACAAAGACAGATTAAAAGAATATAGAAAAAAAACTGGACGACAAGATGCGTTTATTTTGGGAATTGGTAAAATTGAAGAAAAAAAAGCAATATATGGATTTATGAATTTTAATTTTATGGGTGGCTCAATGGGAAGAGCAGTTGGTGAGGGGATAGTTATGGGAGCCAAAAAGGCAATTGAAAATAAATGTGCTTACATTATTTTTACCTCATCAGGTGGCGCAAGAATGCAAGAAGGTATTATGAGTTTAATGCAAATGCCAAGAACAGTTGCCGCCGTTGAACTTTTGAACCAAAGAAAAATACCGTATATAATTGTTTTAACAGAACCAACAACTGGAGGTGTAACTGCTTCTTTTGCGATGCTGGGAGATATTACTATTGCAGAAATGGGTTCAACGATAGGCTTTGCTGGTAAAAGAGTTATACAAGATACAATAAGAGAAGAGTTGCCTACAGATTTCCAAAAAGCTGAATATCTATATGATCATGGTATGGTTGATATTGTGGTGCATCGAAAAGATCTTAAAAATTATTTAAAAATTATCCTTAATCATATCTCATAAATAATGTCTCAAAAATTAAATAAGTTGCTTCTGCAACTTGTTAATCTTCATCCAAAGTATATTGATCTATCTCTGGAGCGATTGTCAAAATTATTAAATAAACTTGATAACCCACACTTAAAATTACCTCCAACTATTCATATAGCTGGCACTAATGGCAAAGGGTCTACTCTTAGCTATATTCGTCACATATTAATGGAAAATAATCTAAATGTTCATGCCTATATTTCTCCACATCTAAAATTATTTAATGAAAGAATTATTTTATCAAATGCAAACATTAAAACAAATAAACTACTAGCTACATTAAAATTAGTTAAAAGAATTAACGATAATAATTCAATTACTTTTTTTGAAATCACAACAGCAGCTGCGTTCTACTTATTCTCTAATGAAAAAGCTGACTTTTTAATTCTTGAGACTGGTCTAGGTGGTCGATTAGATGCAACCAATATTATTAAGGATAGTCTAATAAATATAATTACTCCAATTAGTATGGATCATCAAGAATTTTTGGGGAAAAATATATTAGGAATTGCTAGTGAAAAACTAGGCATCATCAAAAAAAAAAGTCACATTATTATATCTAAGCAAAAAAAAATAGTGCTATCACATATTAAGAAAAAATTAAAAAATAATAAAAATGATAAACTATTTTTTCAAAAAAATTTTAATATTATAAATAAAAGTAAAAATACTTTTATTTTAAACTATAAAAACAATGAACATGTTTTTACAAAACCAAATTTACTTGGCGAACATCAAATAGAAAATGCAAGTACAGCAATTTCAGCAATTTTAAAACTTAATGAACTTGGTTATTCAATTTCCAAAAAAGTTATTAATAAAGGAATTTTGAAGACAAAATGGCCTGGAAGACTAGAGATAGGTAGGCTAGGGAATATAAAAGTTTATCTAGATGGTGCTCATAATATAGATGGGGCAAAACAGTTATTAAAATATTTTAAAAGTAATAACATAAAGGTATGGCTCATAATTGGAATGTTAAATAATAAAAATCTTTTTGATTTTTTAAAAAAAATAAAACCAATTCTAAACGGAGTTATAGCTATATCCATTCCTGATGAAAAAAACGCTTTTATACCCAATGAAATTATCAAAGTGTGTGATCTTTTAAAATTACAAAGTTTTTCTCAGCCATCAATTAATAAAGCAAATCAATTGTTGTTGAAGAAAATAAAACCTAAAGTTGTTCTAGTTTGTGGATCTCTTTATTTAATTGGAAAAATTAGAGACAAATATCTATAGGTGACTGTCTATCCAGTCAGCTAATGCTGACTTAGGCAAGCTGCCAACTTTTGTATCAACTAAATTACCATCTTTAAAGAGCATCAAAGTTGGGATTCCTCTCACTCCATATTTTTGAGGAGTTTGGGGATTTTGATCAATGTTTAATTTCAAAATTAGTAATTTATCTTTTTTTTCTTCTGAAATTTCTTCTAAAATGGGGCCTATTTGTTTGCATGGTCCGCACCACTCTGCCCAAAAATCAACTATAACAGTTAAATCTGAAGAGGATATATCTTCGTCAAATGTATTATCTGTAGTTGGATTTGTACTCATGAATTAAATGTAATCATTAAAATATATAAATCAAGAGTTTAATTTTTTAACAATAGCTAAACCATTCACATCACCAACATGATACCAATTTGTTTTCATAATTTCTCCACACAATTTTTCCTTAGCGATTAAGTCATCCCAAACATCATTAAAAGAAAAATTCTTCTTGGAAAAATTATTAAAAATATCTAAGGTTGTCATTTGCATACCTGAATAAAAAAAAATATCTTGCCCTTCTTTAAATCGTAAAATCTTTTTTTTATTTAAAATAAAATCACCCTCACTTTTAAATATTCCAAATGATTTGTCTTTTTCTGCCAAAAGTAAATAAGGTAGCTTGTTACTAAGGCAACTATTTATTAAAAGTTTGGCATCCACAATATTTTCTTGTCTCCAAAAAATATCTGAATTAATTATCAATAGATTTTGATTTTTACAGTAAGGGGCGGCATTTTTAACAGCACCACCAGTATCTAAAATTTCTTTTTCGTAAATTAATTCAATATCATTAAAGTCTTTTCTTCTGTTTATAGATTTTTCAATTTTTAATGGATGATAATGGGTATTAATAATTATTTGACGGCATCCTAATTTTTTTAAAAAATCAATTGCATTATCTAAAAGTGTGATACCATTTATATCTATTAGTGGTTTTGGGAGTTCTTTGGTTAAAGGCATCATGCGCTTTCCAAAACCTGCTGCCAGTATCATTCCTGAAAAATTTAAAGTCATTAGTCAAATATATATTTATTGTAAAAAACAGTTAATTTTTCATCATTAATTAATTTAATACTTTTCTTCAAACGTTTTAATGTAATAGGGATGAAATCTAAATACCAATCTTGTTTTAATTCTTTGGATAACTTTATCCATCTTCCTAACAATCTAGTCTGTCTTGAAGAATTTAAAAAATAATATTTTTTTAAAAAATCTTGAATTGAAGTGTTTTGTGAAGTTTGTGAAAAAAAATACTTAATAAAATATTCGTTAAATTCATCTGTGAACAACACTCTAGAATCTTCTAATAAAGAAAATAAATCCCATGAACTTTCACCCCAAAATGCATTTTGAAAATCTATAACCCCGCATTTGAGGTGTTTTTTAGTATTTGAAATTAAAATAAGATTATTAATATTAAAATCTTTGTGAACAAGAGTATTAAATTCAAATTGAATATTTTTATAAGCTTCTGACCAGATAAAAATAAATTCATCATTTAAATTTTTATCATCTAAATTAATGTGTGGAAAATAATACTTAGGTAATTCAAAAATTTCTTCTTTAAAAATATTAAAGTTATATTGCGCTAATGAAAGCTGGGGATCGTATTGTATAGAATTTTTTAAAACGATTAAGGTATCAACTGCATAATGAAGTAAGTCTTTTAAAGGATATTTTTGAAGAATCTTATCAAAACGCAGATCTCCAAAATCTTCAGATATTACCATTAGATTATCATCGTATTTTTCTATAATTTTTGGAACTGAAATATTTATATTTTTCAATAAATTATATATTATTAAATTATTTCTATACTCTTTTTTGTCAGAATAAAAATCTGTAAGAATATATTTTTTATTAAGGTGTCCCAATCTATAAAATTTTTTTTTGGATGCTCCTCCTTCTATTTTTTCTATGCTGAATTTCTTAAATTTATTAGATAATTTTTTAGAAATATGTACGAGCATCAAAAGGATCTTTTAATTGAATGATATAACTTTATAGATCTTTTATCTAGATCTACAAAGTCAAATTCAATTAAATAATAATTAGTAAGAATAGAGTTACTAATCAAGATATCTGGCCATTCAATTATAGATATATTTTTTTCTATATCTTCAAAAAATCCAATTTCTAACAATTCGCTCTTATTTATTAAGCGATATAGATCATAGTGGTTGATCTCATAGTCCATCATAGGATAATTAATCATAATTGGAAATGATGGACTTTTAATATTTCCAGGACGCTTAAGTTTGTGCTTATCAAAAAGTGAGTTTATAAATAATCTTGCAAATGTAGTCTTTCCAACTCCCAATTCTCCATTTAATAAAAATATATCTGCATCTAAAGTTTTTGTTGCGAGCTTTTTAGCAAAACTACTTAGTTCAAGTAAATCACATTCAAATTCTAATAGTGTATTCAATTAACTCAAACTAAATGCGCTCTTAAAGCTATCAACCAAATCAATTTTTTCCCAGGTAAAATGACCCTCAGAAGTTGGCATTCTCCCAAAGTGTCCGTAAGAAGAAGTCGGCACATAGATTGGATTATTTAATTTTAAATGTTCACGAATTCCTCGAGGACTCAAATCAAATAATTCTGGAATTAAATTTTCTATTTTTAATTCGTCCACTTTATTTGTCCCCTTTGTATTAACAAATATAGAAAGGGGTTTGGAAACTCCAATTGCATAAGATAATTGTATTTCACATTCATCTGCTAATTCTGCTGCAATAATATTTTTAGCTAAGTATCTTGCTGCATATGCTGCTGACCTATCAACTTTTGTGGGATCTTTACCTGAAAAAGCTCCTCCTCCATGCGGTGCTGCTCCTCCATATGTATCTACTATTATTTTTCTACCTGTAAGTCCGGAATCCCCATCTGGGCCACCTATAACAAAATTTCCAGTAGGGTTAACATAAAACTCTTCATCTTTTAAATCCTGTATTAATTTTTTTGGGATGCAATCAAAAACTATAGGCCTTACATACTCTTTAATTTGCAAAGGGGTGAAGCCTTCCTTATGCTGAGTTGAAACTACGATAGATGTAACTTTAGATGGCTTTCCATTTTCATATAACATGGTTACTTGACTTTTAGAATCAGGTTCAAATTCATTTCTTGATCCATTTTTTCTTGATTCAGCCATCTTTAATAATATTTGATGTGAATAATGAATAGGCGCAGGCATTAAGCTTTCTGTATCTCTACAAGCGTATCCGAACATTATACCTTGATCTCCAGCACCCTCATCTTTGTTGCTACCAGCATCTACACCCATAGCAATATCAGAGGATTGCTGATGTAGATAGCTCACGATATCGCAATTTTTCCAATGAAAGCCATCTTGCTCATAACCTATATCTTTTATGCATGCTCGCACTTGCGATATTAATTCATCTTTTTCAATTGAAGGCCCTCTAACTTCTCCTGCTAAAACTACTTTATTTGTTGTAGTAAGAGTTTCACAAGCCACTCTAGAAAAAGGATCTTTAGATAGATAAAGATCTACAACAGTATCTGAAATTCTATCACAAACCTTATCAGGATGACCTTCCGATACCGATTCACTAGTAAATAAATAATCTCTTTTCATAAGTTCCTTTTAAAGGTGTTAATATCTATAAGAGTCCTCTTTAAAAGGGCCTTGTTTTTTAACACCTATATATTCTGCCTGCTTATCAGACAAGGTTGTTAATTTAGCTCCGACTTTTTTTAAGTGAAGCATGGCGACTTTCTCATCAAGATGTTTTGGTAAAACATAGACTTTATTTTCATATTTTTTAAAATTATTCCATAGCTCAAGTTGTGCCATCACTTGATTTGTGAAAGATGCACTCATAACAAAACTTGGGTGACCTGTTGCATTGCCTAAATTAACTAATCGGCCCTGAGATAATAGAATTATTTTTTTTCCATCAGGAAACTCTATTTCATCAACTTGAGGCTTAATTTCATCGGACTTATAATTTCTTAAAGCTTCTGTTTGGATTTCATTATCAAAATGACCAATATTGCAAACTATAGCTCTATCTCTCATTTTTCTCATGTGATCAATGGTTATAATATCAACATTCCCTGTTGCTGTAACAAATATATCTCCATATGAACAAGCATCATCCATTGTTACTACTTGAAAGCCCTCCATAGCTGCCTGCAAAGCATTTATTGGATCCACCTCAGTAATGCATACTCTAGCGCCGGCACCTCTTAAGCTTGCAGCCGATCCTTTTCCAACATCCCCATAACCAGCTACAACTGCAATTTTTCCTGCCATCATAACGTCTGTTCCTCTTCTAATTCCGTCAACCAAACTTTCTTTACATCCATACAAATTATCAAATTTAGATTTTGTAACAGAATCGTTTACATTGATTGCAGGGATTTTGAGGGTACCTGCTTTTTCCATTTCTTTTAAACGATGTACTCCAGTAGTTGTTTCTTCTGACAAGCCTTTGATATCATTTAGCATTTCAGGATATTTCTCATGGATGATACTCGTAGCATCCCCTCCATCATCTAAAATCATATTAGGTTTCCATCCATCAGGTCCTGATAAAGTTTGCTCAATGCACCACCAAAATTCCTCATCACTCATTCCTTTCCATGCAAAAACAGGAATACCCTTAGCTGCGATTGCTGCGGCAGCTTGATCTTGAGTTGAAAAAATATTGCAAGAACTCCATCTCACAGAAGCACCAAGATGAACTAGGGTTTCAATTAATACTGCAGTTTGAATTGTCATGTGAAGACAACCAATGATTCTGGCCCCCTTCAGTGGTTGTGAATTAGCATATTCTTCTCTTAAAGCCATTAAACCTGGCATTTCAGTTTCAGCTATTGCTATTTCTTTTCTTCCCCATTCATTTAATGATATATCTTTTACCTTAAAATCAGCACTCATCAAAAACTCCTAAATTAAATAATTTTTAATCTTTTAAAGGTAATTTAATTTCAAAACAAGCTCCATTAAAGTTAAAATGATTACTTTTAATTAAATTAATATTGCCTCCAAAGCTGTCTATTATATTCTTGGATATTGATAGCCCCAGACCTGAGTGAGATTTGCCATCATAAATTCTATCTGTGTAAAATCTTTCAAATATTTTATCTTTGTAATTCAAATCTATTCCAGGACCTTGATCTACAAAATGAATAATGCATTGCTTGTCTTTAGTTTCTACAAATATTAAAATTTCAGAATTTATTTCAATGTAATTTGAA
>Ga0115002_10006332_pt1:2500-13656 | contig 13656 bp, 12 predicted proteins | sample ArcticOcean_MG_C_8_FD_89576 | JGI IMG/M metagenome (GOLD analysis project Ga0115002, IMG submission 89576) | Marine microbial communities from western Arctic Ocean - ArcticOcean_MG_CB11_86 | ecosystem: Environmental > Aquatic > Marine > Oceanic | place: Arctic Ocean: Canada Basin...
TTGAGAGCATATCGGCAATCCACAAGTCTCCATCGAAACCTCTTAAGACTAGTGTGAACACCGTGGAGCCGATCAACAAAAAGACGACCATAACAGTAAGTCGAACTGTATCTTCCATTGATTCACGCAAGATTTTCAATGAGAGTTTTCCATTAAGAGATGATAAGACTAAGGCTCCAACCGCACCCAAAGACCCTGCTTCGGTCGGCGTTGCGATGCCCAAGAATATACTACCCAATACGATCAGGATTAGAGCTATCGGAGGTAACATTGAGCCTAACACTCTCTTCAATAAAGCTGTTCCGCCATTAGTGTGGCCACTTTTTTTTACAGGAGGCATCGATTCTGGAACTATCCATGCCATGAACAGAATATACAAGACATAGCTTAGAGTAAGTGCCACTCCTGGGATCACCGCAGTTCGGAATAATGCACCCACAGAAACACCCATCTGATCACCCAAGACAATCAGCACTATGCTGGGGGGTATGATTTGGCCTAATGTCCCTGCTGCAGAAATAACACCAAGCGAAATATCCTCTCGATAGCCATGTCTTTGCATCACGGGGAAAGAGATCAGACCCATCGCTGTGACAGAAGCGCCCACTACACCTGTTGCAGCAGCAAACAACATGCCGACTCCTACCACGCCGATAGCGAGTCCTCCTCGGAAATTCCCGAACAGCACCCCAATTGTTTCCAGGAGATCTTCAGCCATCTTGGACTTTTCTAGTAGGGCACCCATAAATATAAAATACGGCACAGCTAGTAGTGTATAGTTGGACATTACGCCAAATGTTCTATCAGGGAGCGCTCGTAACAAGACTAAATCGAAATTACCGACCAAGGACCCTATCAGAGCAAAACTCAAAGCTGTCCCCGCCAAAACGAAAGCTACTGGATAACCTATAAAGATGAGTCCCAAAACCGAAACGAACATAGTGGGACCCCAGAATTCTCCCATTACCAAATATTCCCAACAGGTCGATTGTGTCTATGCGTCCGTATGAATTGGAAATTTTTTATAATTTGGCTGACTCCCTGAAGGAGTAGCAGGAAAAACGAAACCAGAATGACGCTTTTAATTGGGTAACGAGGCAATCCGCCTGGATCGGGGGAGACCTCCCTAATCTGCCAGCTGACAATGACAGGAGACCAAGAAACCCAAAGCATTAAAACTGAAAAAGGTACTAGCATTAGAGAGGTGCCTATCAGATCGATCCAAGCTTGACTGACTTTGTCCATACGTGAATAAAATACATCCACTCGCACATGGTGATTGTGCTTCAACCCATGGGCTGCGCCCAGGAGAAAAATGAGACTAAATAGGTACCACTGCATATCCAGGTACCCATTAGAGCTGAGAGACACCCCAATATAGCGTGTAGCATAGCGAGCTAAAGCATTAAAAGCACCCAGAAGCACCATGATCAGTGTGAACCAGCGGATTATCGATCCTACTTTATCATTCAAGCCGTCAATAAGCCTGACGACGCCGGTTGAAAACACCACTACAGAACCTCACTGGAAGAGATGGCTTCGGACAAAACATGACCGAGCTTTTCTAACATCTCAGTTCCATAGACGTCCCTTTCTAGAAGCCGAATCGGGATACCCTGTATACCTGTAAAACTCCTACTGATCTCATTCATATAATGGAATTGCTGTTTAAGTCGCTCCATGAGGAAATCACCTGTTAGCTCGCTAGGGAGTATCCTATTAATCACCAATCCAGAGATATCGATCTGAAATTTCCTGAGGACATCAACAGCTTTTTTGCTTTCTAAGATTGGAAGTCTCTCTGGATTTAGCACTAACAGAAAACCTACTATTTCTGGGTCCGTTAATGCTTCGCGTGCTTTTTGAAACTTATCTCTTCTGTTCAGCAAGATCTTGCTGATCTCTTCATTACGCTGATTCTTACTTTGATCATTCACGAAATCCATCATTCCGTGATCAGAAGCCTCTTTTCCATCCTTCTGCAGTACATCCAGTAGTTTTCCCAGACGCTTGGACCTATCTCGATGATTCAACATGCCTTCAGTCCAAGCTGTGATAATATCGGGCAAAGACAAAAGTCTCACCGTGTGGCCAGTTGGAGCGGTATCAAAAATCACCAAATCATAATGCTCATCTCCTGCACACATCAAATCTGCAACTCTTTCTAAAACGGCTGCTTCAACAGCACCAGGGGAATAACGAGCCAGATCAAGCTGGCGATCAATCTCAGCGTACATCTTTGGAGCGACTAGAGTTTTCATATTATGCTTTACAGCAGCGATATGACGGTCGGCTTCTCTTTCGGAATCAATCTCGAGCCCCCAAAGATTTTTACTCAAAGAAACATCTCGGTCACCGATAGATTTTTCGAATATATCCCCCAGGGAATGAGCTGGATCAGTAGATACTATGAGTACTCTCCGACCAGTATTAGCTGCGAGCAAGGCCAGAGAGCTTGCTATACTAGTTTTCCCGACTCCTCCTTTTCCACCAACGAATAGAATTCGCCGGTCCAGCAACCGAGTCAGCAACACCTAAAATTATCAAGAGGGGATTTCTCCATGCCCATTCGAGTATGCCAGTCATGAAAATTTTCAAGCAGAATGGGCTGTAGTTCGAGTGTGTAATAGGAAGCCGGGTTGGGTACGCCCATCAATTCGGAGAACACCAGTAGCATAAAAAGGTCTTCTTGATCCCTCTTCTCGCGCGCTATAGCACTGCGATAGGGAGCTTTATAGAATTCATCAGCTAGATAAATCCACCTTTTTAAAGCTCGCCACATGCCCCAACACAACCATTTCTCATCTTAGAGACAGAGAGACATTGGTAAAACTTCAGACAGCGTTCTTCTTCTCTCGGTTGAATGCTGAAAATCCTTCAAGCATTACCATGATAGCGAAGACAATGATCAATAGGTCAAAGAACAAAAGAGCCCATGCTCCATCCTCGTACAAACCTCGCAGCTGATAAAGCGCCGACAAGAAAGACATGGCCGTAACAAAGATCATGGGGTACAGAGTATACTTGTGTGGACGTTTTAGCTTCACAAGTATGATACTGATGACCAGCAGCGTTATACCCGCGAGTAATTGGTTAGTAGTTCCAAACAACGGCCAGATTAGCATACCCCCCTGTCCGTCTGTCCCACCAGCTCCAAAGGCCAACACCAGGCAAGATCCTACTGCGAACAAGGTCGCCAGATAGTGATTCTGCAGTACTGGGAGTTTATAGAAAGTGCCCCATTCCTGTACGATCATTCTCTGAATTCGAACACCCGAATCCATAGTGGTTCCAGCAAACAGGACGGCCATCACCGTAAGTAGCGTTGCGGCAAACTCCACTGGCAAGCCAAGTCCACTAGCTACAATGTTAGCTCCACCTCTGGTAAACGTGTCGATACCGTGGACGCCAAACTCCGAATAGACGGCTCGCCATTCCTCTGAAGATCCAAGGCCGGCCGTAACTACGACTATCGTTGCTATGGCCAACAATCCCTCGCCCAAGGACCCGAGATACCCCACAAATCTAGCATCAGGTTCCTTGTCTAACTGCTTGGAAGTTGTACCTGAAGCTACAAGTCCGTGGAACCCAGATATTGCACCACATGCAATAGTAACAAATAAAAGTGGGACCATTGGCGGGGCTCCAATAACCTTTGCATCCAGATTATATGCGGGTGCCATGACATCCGGATTCGCAAGGAGAACCGCCGCATAAAGCAGCCCGAGTCCAATAAATAACTGAATCCCGTTGATATAGTCTCGGGGTTGTAGTAACAACCAAACTGGAAGAAGGGACGCTACTGCAGCATAGCCAAAAAGAATTAGAATCCACTGAGGCCCTGCAGAAAGACCCATGAAGGTCTCTGGCAAGGTAACAGGAACTTGGTCTCCAACCCAAATCACCGCGTAGAGAACAACCGTTCCAACGATGGTTGGCCATATGAGTGGTACATGCATCTTGTATATCAAAACTCCGATTACCACCGCTACTGCTATTGCACTCCAAGTGGGAATCACACTACTAGGAGTGGCCACAAGAGCATTAGATATGGAGACTGCAAAGACCGCATTAACCATAAGCAGCAATAGGAAGATGATAATCATGAATAGATTTCTAGCACGTACGCTTATCACCTCGCCAGTCAGAGATCCGATTGAATTTCCATCATTCCTTACACTGGCCCAGAGTGCACCAAAATCATGGACGCCAGCAAAGAAAATTGTTCCAAGGACAACCCAGATAAAAGCAGGCAACCATCCCCAGATCACCGCGATCGCTGGACCAATGATTGGCGCTGCACCGGCAACAGTGGTGAAGTGATGACCCCAAAGGACGACCCTGTCAGTAGGGACATAATCGACATCATCACGCTTCGTATGAGCTGGAGTCACAAAATTGGGATCCAACCGATAAATTTTCTCAGCGATAAATTTGGAGTAAAAAATGTAGCCGAGAGATACAAAAACCACGCCTGTAACTACTAAATAGATTGCATTCATGGACACCATATTATCAATTCGACTCCTTCGCCGATAGAGTAGGGATGAAAATTCATTTCCATCCATCACAAGTCGATTCTGAATTCACTTCCCTTGCGAATAAAGTTTTGTAACCTCAGCTTTGGTTTGCCAACTCTCTCGATCATTAACATCACTGCCTGGACAATGCTTTGAAAACACTCCCCGAAAACCAGCATGACCGTATGTCAGCGCCAAGATATATAGGCCTGCCAACCTTTATGAGAGCACCTCAGATTGAGGATCCTTCTGACTATGATATAGCAATGATTGGAATTCCCTATGACGGAGCTGTAACAAATAGGCCAGGCGCGCGACATGGACCAAGAGAGATCCGGAATAGCTCTAGTATGATGCGTTCGATTCATCCTGTAAGTCGAATCAACCCTTACGAACAATGTCAAATTGGAGACGCGGGAGATGTGCCTTTCACTAATGTCTATGACGTAGAAAAAGCTCATAAGAACATTGAGGATTTCATACACCTCTATACATCTTCCAATACAGCGACTCTAGCGGCTGGAGGGGACCACTCTGTTTCACTTCCTATCCTTAGAGCCTTAGGACGCGATGAGCCGATGGGTTTAATCCACATAGACGCTCATACAGATACTTGGGATGATTTTTTAGGTACTGATTACAGTCACGGGTCACCATTTCGCAGAGCAGTAGAAGAGGGACTTATTGATCCGAAAAGAACAATTCAAATTGGAATCCGAGGAGCGCAAAATGCTAGCGTGGGCTGGGATTACTCGGAATCGGTCGGGATGAGGGTAATCTTCATGGAAGACGTATTAGAATTGGGCATTCCAGCTGTGATCAAAGAAGCTCGACAAATCATAGGGTCCAACCGAGCCTACATCTCTTTTGATATAGACAGTATCGACCCAGCATTCGCTCCTGGAACGGGAACTCCAGAAGTCGGTGGATTCACCACTCGTGAAGCGTTGTCTTTAATCCGTGGATTCGATGGCTTAGACATCCTAGGTGCCGATGTGGTGGAAGTTTCGCCACCCTGGGATCCCACTGGAATGACTGCCCTAGTAGGAGCCAGTATGATGTACGAACTACTCTGTATACTAGCGACCGCACACAGACTGAGAACCGAATAAGTCGAGTATGGTGACTACGATTAATCCGCTATCCACTCAAATCGTGACTGTTGAATCCGAGCATTTAAATGAAATTCTGCTCCTTAATGAAAATGCGATTCCACACGTAAACAAAGTCGGTCAAGAGTTTTTCCAGGCGCAACTTGGATCGTCCCTATACTTCCGAGCAATACTCTCAGCGGGAAGTGTCAAGGCTTTTCTTCTGGGAATGTCAGAAGCCGCCAGCTATCAGAGTCTTAATTTCCTTTGGTTCCAAAAAAAGTATCCTAAGTTTGTATATGTGGATCGAATCGTTGTGCACGAGAAGTTTCACCGAACTGGGCTAGCTAGTACCCTGTATGATGATTTTAAAAAATTGGCAGAACAGAGGAACTGTCCCATGGCCTGTGAGGTCAACATCCATCCCCCAAATCCGATATCCATCCAATTTCACCAAAGTTTTGGATTCAAAGAGGTGGGTCAACAAGACATCCAAGACGGAGAGAAGCGAGTCTCTTTAATGCTCAAAAATATAGATGGCTGAAGTGCCTAGTCCGGACCAGTCTCTGCTCTCAAAAACGTAGGATCCGAATGACGTTAAATCCGAGTCGCCACTCTTTTGGATGCAATCCAAAAGGAGAACCTGCCAGATATTGACTAGGATTCATCCTGACCTGATTGCTTAATAAAATCTTAAAAAAATGCCCTCTTGTCCGAAGCTCTATACCGAAAGTTCCGACGTCGTTAGGAGTGGCAGATCGAGCTTCAGTCGCTATCCATTCAGCAATGAGATTGATCCTTCTAGATACATAGAGCTGTCCGTTAAGCCCAAACCCAAAATCGGTTCTAACCAATCCTTCTTCAGAAACACTCCTGAGCAATGACGGCACAACACCTATTGCTATTTTATCAGTGAGCAAAGTGTTCAAAATGAGTTGAAGATACACCTCCGTCCGCAGATCCTGAGAGTTGCTTTCAAAATCCCAAGAACTACCCAGGACTGCAGATGCGATCCAAGGCCTTGTCCCATCTTTTTGGGCTAAGTGTACTTTGGTATTGACTTCGAGATTGTCTTCCAAGCTACTTCTCAAAACCCCTAAAAGAAGCTTGTCGGTGACAGCAAAACCTAATCCCAGTCGATTATATGCTGGACCATCTAACCCCCACAGGACGTCTGGGCCGTCAGAAATAGGTGGTAAAAATCGATGTGAGATCTCAAGAATACCTTCTCCAGATCTCAGCATCATAGCTGTTGGTAAATTTGCTGATTGAGTAGAATGAAAAATTTCAGTCAGCGGAGTAGTTTCCTGCGCATGCATAGCACTATTGTCGAAGAGCAAACAAGAGGAAATCACCCAAGCCAGCACATAAATTCTTTTACCAGAAGACCAAGTTGGGTTCTTAATTGTTTCTAGCTCCCTGATTAATCCAATTCTTGATATTTTTCATATCGATGTCATCCAAAACAGCACCTCCAAGAGGCATCCTCGAACCAACGCTCTGACTCCCGTCGAGTTTTTTCACGAGGTAACTACCTGCCGCATTTGAGGATATCACGAAAACTTCTCCGGTACCACTAGAGGGGACACCCACTAACATGGAATAAGAACCAGCGGATGTGGAAAGGCTCAACCCACCAGCCCCTCCCCCGTGGCATGAAGAAGCCGAACAACCATTTCTAACAAATATTTCCCAAACATCTTTTTCGTACGAAGGATCAGCCTTCACCGATCGAGTTGTACCAGACGGGGGAGCTGTCGTTTCAGTGGTAACACCCGTGGAGGTGTCACCACAACCGAACAAACATACCAACATTACTACTGGAACATATCGCATTGTATGAATTTTCACCTAAATCCACCTCAGGAACCGGTCTATTGAGCTACAATATAACCAATAAATAATACACTCACATAGGGTATCCATCCCACCCAGCACAATTTCTGCTAACCTGATCTCAACTGTGGATTCCTTGACCAGATTTTCCTTATACCGTACAAGTGTCAGATAGAATCATACGAACCTGAAACTTTCATACTTACTATGGGCCTGCTATGAAGAATCATAAGCTTAACGTGATAATGAGAACCGCTTTTTTCATCGCTCTCTGTACATATGCCATTTCATCAAATCTGTCTGGGCAGACTAAACCACGTGCTAGAGATCTTGGAATCCCCTTCGATGGTATAACCGGACCTCTTAATTCTATTACTGATGTCGATGATGTCCTGGTGGGACATGTCACCCTGATTTCTGGAGAGGGCTCCTTAGTAGTTGGGACAGGACCAGTACGCACTGGCGTAACTACAATATTACCTCGAGGATCGAACCCATCAGACCCCGTCTTCGCTGGATGGTTTGCGTTAAACGGAAACGGAGAAATGACAGGAACTACATGGGTGGAAGAATCCGGTTTCATGGAAGGCCCCATAGCAATCACTAACACTCACAGCGTGGGTGTCGTAAGGGACGCCATTATTGCATGGCAAACTCAAACTGGAAATGCGTTTCAACCTTGGTCCTTGCCCGTTGTAGCCGAGACCTATGATGGCAATCTCAATGACATAAACGGATTTCATGTTACTAAGGAGCATCTGTTTTCAGCAATCGACGCTTCTACTGGTGGACCCGTGGCGGAAGGAAATGTTGGTGGTGGTACCGGGATGAGATGTTTAGGGTTCAAGTGCGGCATCGGAACATCTTCTCGTATCGTCAGTGCTGAAGCGAACTACATGGTCGGAGTTCTAGTACAGGCCAACTATGGCAGTAGAGAACAGCTCACGATAGCTGGCGTTCCCGTTGGAAAGCATCTCGAGTTGAAACCTGAACAAGAGTCTCCATATCAGGATCGTGGATCAATCATAATCGTCGTGGCAACTGACGCTCCTCTTCTTCCTCATCAGTTGAAAAGAGTCGCTCGAAGAGCCTCACTTGGTGTCGCTCGAACTGGCGGTACGGCGAGCAACGGATCCGGTGATATTTTCATAGCGTTTTCAACAAGCAACCCGAATACAGCAGGAAAAAGGCCATCAAGTTCACTGCTTATGCTAAACAACTCAGACTTAAGCACTATTTTTCAAGCTACTGTTGAAGCCACCGAAGAAGCGATCATCAATGCCATGATTGCGGCTGAAACAATGGAAGGAAGAGACGGAAACCGCTCCGAAGCCATACCACACGGGGAGTTACTAAAGATTCTTGACTCTTATGGCCGTCTGAAACAAACCACGAAAGATCGAAAGTAGCTAGAATCAATGGCATTAGTCATCTGGAGATTAAAATGCTACTTATTAGGCCGCAGGCTCGGATATTCCTAACTACAGAGGCGATTCTATGAATAGGCGATCCTTAATCAAAAAAGCAGGCTTAGGAGTCATAGGGTTGAGCATGCCTGGATGTGGAATATCCAAATCCATCAGGCAATCGGAAAATCGAGAGACAATCCGAAGCCTGAACTCTTTCGGTACGACTCTATCGCCCGTGAACATTTTGAGGGACCGTATTATTCGTACCACTGTTGGACTAAGGCCGCATCGACCCAGTGGCTTCGTGCTAAAATCCGAAAGACATGATTCCAAAACTATTGTACATAATTACGGGCACGGTGGTTCTGGTATGTCTCTGTCCTGGGGGACGGGATTTTTAGCTACAGAACTCGCATTGGAACATCCTAGTCGCAACGTTGCCGTGATCGGTTGTGGAGTGGCAGGACTGACCACCGCGAGACAACTCCAGAGGCACGGCTTTAGGGTGACCATCTACGCGCAGGATGTACCTCCAAATACAACCTCAAATAAATCACTTGCTAGTTGGACTCCCACATCTGGATTAGTCGATACGGACCGACGTACAGAGTCTTGGGATTTTCAGTTCCGCCGTGCGGCAGATATCGCATACCGACAGCTACAACTCTTGGTAGGCCCAAAGTATGGAGTATCCTGGATTGACCAATGGAGATTCTTAGACGAATACCCCGAAGACGCCACATCCCAGCCCAAAAACACCCGCCCACCACTTCTGCCGTCACATTTGCGGGCAGAGCAGGTGGTAGTTGGACCCGAAGGCCACTTCTTTCCTTGTAACTACATGGTCAGAAGAAAAACGCTACGGATTGAACCATCCATCTATCTCGAAGCATTAGTAAATGATTTTTTGACTTTCAGGGGAAGCCTCGTAATAAAATCTTTTGATAGCATTGAGGATCTGATGTCTCTAGATCAAGAATTGATTATCAATTGCACAGGCCTTGGTTCCCACGACCTCTTCAATGATACAGAGCTTTCACCGCTAAAGGGACAACTCGTCGCTCTGATCCCCCAAGCAGAAGTTAACTACGCCACCATTGGAAGCCTGCCAGGGACTAACTCGGAGGGTTTCGTTCACATGTTACCGCGACAAGACGGTATCATCCTCGGAGGAACTTCAGAAAAAGGCGTATGGTCGATAGAGCCTGACCAAGAAGCCACAAACAGAATCCTATCTGCACATTTCAGATTATTCCAAGGAATAAGATCCGGCGGATTTTATCGCTAGCGATCTACCTATCTATACCAAGCTGGAACTACACTTTCTGACGCCTTCTATTGATTCGTTCATTTATCAGGCCTGCCACGACTAAACTACCGATCATAAGCCCTCCACCTATTGCCAGTTGTGGCTGAGTAATCACCAAGATTGCCAGAATAGCCAAATAAAGAATAATCGTAAGCATAGGGATCCAAGGGTACCCAAAGGCACGAAACGGTCTCGCCAGGTCGGGGCGTTTCATCCTAAGTCGAAAGAATCCCAGAAGAACCATTGTGTCTACAGAGATGGAAACCATCATCATATACTGAATAATCTTCTCGAAACTCCCAGTGACAGCCAATAATCCGATCCAAGCAGCGATGAAATAAAGGGCATTTCGTGGAGTTCCTTTAGCATCAACTCTAGAAAAAAGTCGTGGAGCAAGCCCGTGACTAGCTAATCCATAGGCGACTCTAGGTAATCCAAGGAAGTTGACATTGAGGCTACTAATCAAAATTAGAAGGCTGGCCAAAACAACTATTGTTCCAGCAGCCGATCCAAATACTCCAGAGATTGCATCCTGTGCAACTAGCTCCGAACCAGACATTTCTTCTGGGCTAAGCACAGCCAGGAAAGATAAATTCATCAAAAGATATAAAACAGCTACTGCCAACACTCCTTTCAAAAGAATATTGGGAAGAGCTTTGCCAGGATTTTTTATCTCTTCAGCCATTTTCGCTGCGTCCTCCCACCCATAGTAGGCAAAAGCGACCGCTAAATAAGCTGCCGAAAACCTAGAGGTCCAGGCTCCTTCCATTACCATGGACTTAGTATCGCCAGCACCTATCCCTAACAAATCACCAGCCCAAATTCCAGCTCCAGCAATTCCTATAACTACACAGACTTTTATTACTGTAGTAACATTTTGAAACGTAGTACTAGCTTTTAAGCCTTGCGTATGGAGGAAAAAAAAGCCCAATACTACTGCACCAGCGAGTAAAGGAATAGAGCCCTGTCCTCCCGTTAGAATACGGATATA